>Ga0326597_10001924_pt1 | contig 32017 bp, 36 predicted proteins | sample RVTome_12_FD_203789 | JGI IMG/M metagenome (GOLD analysis project Ga0326597, IMG submission 203789) | Soil microbial communities from uranium-contaminated site in the Upper Colorado River Basin, Wyoming, United States - RVT100D185 | ecosystem: Environmental > Terrestrial > Soil > Contaminated >...
GGGACCCGACGAGACGACCCAGCGGGTCCCGACCGCCGCGCCGACGACGGCGTAACCGGTTCGCGGTTCCCCGTTCCCAGTTCCCGGTGCGGGTGTTAGGTCCTCCCCCTTCATGACGGCCGGCGCGGGGAATGCCGGAGATGTACGCGCGAACCGGGCACCGCGAACCGGGAACCGGGAACCGCGAACCGCGAACCGCGAACCGCCCTGAGGAGCATTCAATGTCCGACCAGATTCCAGCCGCATTAGTGAAGAAACTGCGCGAGCAGACCGGCGCCGGCATGATGGAGTGCAAGGCGGCGCTCCGGGAGGCAAAGGGCAACCTCGAGGAGGCGATCACGATCCTGCGCAAGCGGGGCCTCGCGCAGGCGGCCAGGAAGTCGGGCCGCGCGACGAGCGAGGGGCTGATCGGCGCCTACATCCACCAGGGCGGGAAGATCGGCGTGCTCGTCGAGCTCAACTGCGAGTCGGACTTCGTGGCGCGCACCGACGACTTCCAGACGCTGCTGAAGGAGCTCGGCCTGCAGGTCGCCGCGGCCAGCCCGCAGTACGTGCGCCGGGAGGACGTCCCGGCCGACGTCCTCGACCGCGAGCGCGCCATCTACCGCGCCCAGATGGAGAGCTCGGGCAAGCCGCCCCAGGTCGTCGACAAGATCGTCGAGGGCAAGCTCAACAGCTTCTACGAGCAGGTCGTGCTGCTCGACCAGGTCTCGATCCGCGACAGCAAACGGACCGTCGGCCAGATGCTCCAGGCCGCGATCGCCAAGCTCGGCGAGAACATCGGCGTCGCGCGGTTTGCGCGGTTTCGGGTAGGCGAGGGTGGGTGAAGGTCCGAGGGTCCGAAGGTCCGAGGGTCCGAGGGTCCGAAGGTCCGAGGGTCCGAGGGTCCGAAGGTCCGAGGGTCCGAAGGTCCGAAGGTCCGAGGGTCCGAAGGTCCGAGGGTCCGAGGGTCCGAAGGTCCGAGGGTCCGAGGGTCCGGGGGTCCGAAGGTCCGGGGAGGGTCCGGGGGTCTGTGAAGAACGGGCAATGAAGCCGAACTGAATGCAGGTTCCTCGGACCGTCGGACCGTCGGACCCTCGGACCTGCATGAGTATCTGAGATAATCCCTCCCGTGTCCGACCCGGTTTACTCGCGCGTCCTGCTCAAGCTCTCAGGTGAAGCCCTCATGGGCGACCGGCAGTACGGCATCGATGCCGAGACCGCCGCGCAAATCGCCCGCGAGATCGGCGAAGTCCAGCAGCTGGGCGTCCAGACGAGCGTCGTGATCGGCGGCGGCAACATCTTCCGGGGCCTGGCCGCGAGCGCTGCGGGCATGGACCGATCCACGGCCGACACAATGGGCATGCTGGCGACCGTCATGAACGCGCTGGCGCTGCAGGACGCCCTCGAGAAGCTCGGCGTCTCGACGCGGGTCGTGACCGCGATCGAGATGCGCGCGGTCGCCGAGCCCTTCATCCGTCGCCGCGCGATGCGGCACCTCGAGAAGGGCCGGGTCGTCGTGTTCGCCGCCGGCACCGGCAATCCCTACTTCACCACCGACACGGCCGCCGCGCTCCGCGCCATGGAGCTGCGCGCCGAGGTGATCCTGAAGGGCACGAAAGTCGACGGCGTCTACTCGGCCGACCCCATGGTCGATCCCGGCGCCAGGCGGTACGACACGATCTCCTACCTGGAAGTGCTGGAGCGCGGCCTGAAAGTCATGGACGCGACGGCGATTTCCCTCTGCATGGACAACAAACTGCCCATCGTCGTGTTCAACCTGCTCGAGTCCGGCAATCTGCGCCGGGTGATCGGCGGCGAGCCGGTCGGCACGACAGTGCGGGCCTGAGGTGCTGCGCGATGGATGTCGGGAACCTGAAGGACCTCAATGCAGAAGTCAAGCGCCGGATGGACAGCGCGATCGAGCACGTCCGCCGCGAAATGAGCGGCCTTCGCACCGGCCGGGCGTCGGTCTCCCTTCTCGACCACGTGCAGGTCGACGCCTACGGCACGACGATGCCCCTCAACCAGGTGGCGTCGCTGTCGGTCCCGGAGCCGACGCTGATCGTCGCGCAGCCGTTCGACGCCTCCCTCGTCGGCGCCGTGGACCGGGCCATCCAGAAGGCGAACCTCGGCCTGAACCCGATGGTGGACGGCAAGATCCTGCGCATCCCGATTCCGGCCCTCACCGAAGAGCGCCGCAAGGACATGTCCCGGATGGTCCACAAGTACGCCGAGGACGCCCGCAACGCGGTGCGGCAGGTGCGCCGCGACGCGAACGACCGGCTGAAGAAACTGCTGAAGGACCACCAGGTTTCCGAGGACGAGGAGCGGCGCGCCCTCGACGAGGTCCAGAAGATCACGGACCGGCACATCGTCGAGATCGACGACATCCAGAAGAAGAAGGACGAGGACTTGCTGGGTAAATAGATCCGAAAACGGACATTGAAGATCTGGCGATCTCATCAATGAAGATTGATTGATGATTTCGCGATTTGCCGGACTGGAGATTGAAAGCCTCAATCGCCAGATCGTGAGATCTTCAATCAATCTTCAATCCCAGATTGCCAGATCTTCAATGCCATCGTCCTATTTCACCCATCTGGAGTGCTCGGTGCCCTGCGGCGCGGGGCCGTACGATCCGCGTGAGACGCATCACCTCTGCGCGTGCGGCATGCCGCTCGTCGCGCGGTACGACCTCGCCGCGGCGGCGACGGCCTGGCCGCGCGACTCGCTGGCGGGCCGCGAGCCGAGCATGTGGCGGTACCGGGAGGTGATGCCGCTCGTCGCGTCCGGCGCCCGTGCCGAAACCCCGGTGTCGCTCGGCGAAGGCTGGACTCCCCTGCTCCACGCCGGCCGGCTCGGGCGGACGCTCGGGCTCGAGCGGCTCTACGTCAAGGACGAGTCGCTCAATCCGACCAACTCGTTCAAGGCGCGCGGCCTGTCGGCGGCGATCACGCGCGCCGCGCACCTCCGCGCCACCGTCGTCTCGATTCCCACGGCCGGCAACGCCGGCAACGCCCTGGCGGCGTACGCGTCGCGCGCGGGCCTGCAGGCGAAGGTGTTCATGCCGAAGGACGTCAAGACGCCGTTCGTGCGCGAGTGTGAGCTGTACGGCGCGGACGTCACCCTCGTGGACGGCCTCATCACCGATGCCGGCCGCATCGCCGCCGAGACCGGCAAGCCGCTCGGCTGGTACGATGTCTCCACCCTCAAGGAGCCCTACCGCATCGAGGGCAAGAAGACGATGGGCTACGAACTGGCCGAGCAGCTCGACTGGCGGCTGCCCGACTGGATCCTCTACCCCACCGGCGGCGGCACCGGCATGGTCGGCATGTGGAAGGCCTTCGACGAGATGTCGGCGCTCGGCTGGATCGACCCGACGCGCCGGCCGCACATGGTGACGGTGCAGGCAGCGGGGTGCGCGCCGATGGTCAAGGCGTTCCACGACGGCACGGAGAGAGCCGCGATGTGGGAGAACGCGCGGACGATTGCCGACGGGCTCCGCGTGCCGAAGGCGATCGGCGACTTCCTCGTGCTGCGGGCCGTGCGCGAGAGCGGCGGCGCCGCCGTCGCCGTCGAGGACGCGGCCATGGTGGCCGGCATGCGCGATCTCGGCCGCTACGAGGGCATCAGCGCCGCGCCCGAGGGCGGCGCGGCGCTCCACGCGCTTCGCGTCCTCGTCGCCGACGGCCGGATCAAGCCGCAGGACACGGTCGTCGTCTTCAACACCGGCGGCGCGCTCAAGTACCTGGATGTGCTGGCGTGAGGCTCCCGGCTCGCGGCGCCCGGCGCCGGATGGAACGCGATTCCCCGATTTCCCGATTCCCATGATCGGCCTGCTGTTCACCGGCGGCACGATCTCGATGAAGCTCGACCCGGCCACGGGCGCGGCCGTGCCGGCGATGGGCGCCGAAGACATCCTCGCGCAGGTCCCGGACCTCGGGGCGATCGCCGACGTCGAGATCGAGGACGTCTCGCGCCTCCCGGGCCCGCACGTCACGCCGGAACAAATGTGGCGCCTCGCGCGCCGCGCCGCCGCGTGGCTCGAGCGCCCCGACGTCGACGGGCTCGTCATCACACACGGCACGGACACGATCGAAGAGACCGCGTACCTGCTCGACCTGCTGCTCGTCACCGACAAGCCCGTCGCCCTCGTGGGGGCCATGCGGACGGTCTCCGATCCCAGCTGGGACGGCCCGGCCAATCTCATCGCGGCCGTCCGCGTCGCCGCGTCGGCCGAGGCACACGGGCAGGGCGTCGTGGTCGTCATGGACGACCGCATCCTGCCGGCGCGCGAAGTCCGCAAGGTGCACACCGAGTCGTCCACCGCCTTCGCCACGCCCGAATTCGGTCCGCTCGGTGTCGTCGACGCCGGTCGCGTCGTCATGCGGCGGGCGATGCCGCCGCGGCCCGCGTGGCGCGATCCGTCGGCCGAGCCGCTGATGCGGGTGGCGCGGATCGACACGCGCGTGGAGCTCGTCCAGGCCTACACGGGAATGCGCGACGACGTCGTGCGGCTTCTGACGTCAACCGGCCAGCGTGGCCTGGCCGTCATCGGGTTCGGGCGCGGCAACGTGCCGCCCGCCATCGTGCCCGCGCTCGCCGCGGCCTGCGAGGCCGGCGTGCTCGTCACGATCTCGTCGAGGAGTGTCGCCGGACGCGTGTCGCCGCGCTACGGCTACGAGGGCGGCGGCCGCGACCTCCTCGACCGCGGCGCGGTGCTCGCCGGACACCTCTCGGGCGCGAAGGCGCGGCTGCTGCAGATGGTCGCGCTGGGCTCGGCACGGGACGCTTCGACTGCGAAGCGGCTCTTCCTCGAGACCGAGCCGGAGGCGACGGTTTGACATCGGGGAATCGGGGAATCGGGGAATCTCGGAATCGGACAATCGGTGGATCGGGGAATCTGCATCAGGGCAGTCAGGTTGGGGTGGCAGAAACTGCCATCTCTTCGGCCCATCCTGCGCCCTGGGCGGTCTTGGCTGGGCTGATCCTCTGGCAGAACGGTTGCGTTCGCTGACAGGGTGACGCCGTCCGAACTGCAGGGCCGGTTGGCGGTCTTCGCGCGGGAGGTGGCCCTGTTTGCGCGCCCGCTCTTCGAGCGGATTGAAACCCGCGATATCGCACGGCAGTTGACCCGGGCCGCGGCTTCCGCAGCCGCAAACCACCGCGCCGCCGGCAGGGCCCGCTCTCACGCGGAATTCACGGCGAAGATCGGCGTGTCGCTCGAGGAAAGCGACGAGGTCGTCTTCTGGCTCGAACACCTCGTCGGTCTACAAACGAGACAGGATCCGGCAGCAGGACCGCTGATGGGATCCGCGAGGGAACTTGTAGCAATCCTGACGGCCTCTTGCAAGACTGCCCGCAAGCGTCACGTAGGACGCTGAAGCCTCTTCGTTTCCCCGATTCCCCGATTCCCCGATTCTCCGATTCCCCGCTTCCCTATCCGTCTCCAAACGAGATCCCGATGCGCTTGGCCGTTCGCACGATGTCGTTGTCGGGCGGGACGAGCCGCGTCCGGCCGACGACGTCGGCGAGGGGCACGGCCACCACGTCCGGCGCGCGGAGCGCCGTCATCACGCCGAACTCGCCGCGCTGGACGAGCTCGACCGCAAAGCCGCCGAAGCGCGTGGCGAGCACGCGGTCGTAGGCCGACGGCGAGCCGCCGCGCTGCAGGTGGCCGAGGACGACGTGCCGTCCCTCCTTGCCCGTCATCCTGGAAAGGTCCGCCGCGACCAGCTCGCCGATGCCGCCGAGCCGCTCGACGCGGTCCGGCGTCGCCTTCGAGACGATCGAGCGCGCGCCGCCGACCGGGTGCGCGCCCTCGGCGACCACGACGATGCTGAAGCGCGCGCCGAACCGCTCGCGCGCCCGGAGGTGCTCGACGACCTTCTCGAGGTCGTACGGAATCTCCGGGATCAGCACGACGTCGGCGCCGCCGGCCACGCCCCCGTAGAGAGCGATCCAGCCGGCGTAGCGGCCCATCACCTCGACGATCATCAGGCGCCGGTGCGCTTCGGCGGTCGTGTGCAGCCGGTCGATCGCCTCGGTCGCGAAGTCCACCGCCGAGTCGAAGCCGAACGTCATCGTCGTCTCGACGATGTCGTTGTCGATGGTCTTGGGCACGCCGACGATGGGAACGCCGCGCTGGTAGAACTGGTCGGCGATGGCGAGCGTGCCGTCGCCGCCGATCACGACGAGCGCGCCGAGGCCGAGCTTGTGGAAGTTCTCGACGCAGCGGTCCGAGTAGTCCGCGGTCCCGCCGGCGGTCTCGACCGGATACACGAACGGGTTGCCCCGGTTGGTCGTGCCGAGAATCGTGCCGCCCAGGCGGAGGATGCCGGTGACGTCGCCTGGCGTGAGCGGGCGCGATCGCTCGGGGTATACCAGGCCGTCGAAGGAGTCCTCGATGCCGAGGACCTCGATCCCGGAGTTGGCGGCCGACTTGACGACGGCGCGGATCACCGCATTGAGGCCCGGCGCGTCGCCGCCGCCGGTCAGGACACCGATCTTCCGAATCGTCGCAGGCATGCGTCGCCAGTGTACCAAGCGGGAGGGCGTGGCGTCGCGGCGTGCTAGACTTGGTGGTCGCGCAATCGATCCCGGGTCCCGCCGGGGATCGAGCGGCCCGAGTGGGCGGCTAGCTCAGCTGGGAGAGCGCCGCGTTCGCAACGCGGAGGTCGCGAGTTCGAGCCTCGCGCCGTCCACCAAATCCAAACGGTCCTCAGCCGGTTCTCGAAGGGCGCCCGCCGCTTCACGAAAGCCTGTCTGCGCCGCCCTCGGCTTCCCATTTCCAGAAGGCGGATGGGGTCAGAAGGCGAATGCTCCGGAACGGGTCGAGCACGAGCAGATCCCAATCCCCGCTGACGACCGCCGCGCACTCCCCTGCCACCGCCATGGCCGGGACCACCTCGTCGTCAGGATCGCGACAGACGGGGCCGAGCGCCTGGGGCGTGACGCGCATGAAGGTCTCCGCAAAGAGCCTCACGGCACGGCGAGCGTCATCGTCCGGCTGCCGGAACTTCGCCGTGAGCACGAGGCGAAGCTCGTCGAGCAGCGCGCGCGACGACACGACGGTGTGCCCCCGGACGCAGTGCTCCAGCAGGTCGCCGCAGACGCCGCGCGCGACGAGCGCGGCCACGAGGACGTTCGTGTCGAGGAGCAGCCTCACGAGACGATTGTGAACACGTCCTCGTCGGTGTAGACCCCCCGCGCGTGGGCGGCTGCGGTCATGCGCTGGCGCATTTGGCGGAAGCGGCGGACGAAGAGATAGTCCTCGAGCGACTACCGGAGCACGTCGCTGCGCGAGACGCCCTCGGCCCTGGCAACCTTGTCCAGCTCGCGCCGAACCGTCGATGGCAGGCTGATCGTGGCGCCGGCACAACGCCGCCCCCGACGGCCCTCACCCGCCCGGCAGCGCGAACGCGACGATCGTGCTGCCCGACGGCGCGCCATTCTTGCCGCCGCCGCACGCGATCGCGATGAACTCGCGGCCATCGACCGAGTAGACGGACGGCGTGGCGTTGCCGGCGGCGGGCAGCGTCGTCTCCCACAAGAGCTCCCCGGTGAGCTTGTCGTAGGCCCGGAACTTCCTGTCGAAGTTCGTGGCGCCAATAAAAAGAAGGCCGCTCGCGGTGACGACCGGGCCGCCGTAGTTGTCACTGCCGGTGTTCGTCAGGCCCTGGGCGGCCAGCTCCGGGAACTCGCCGAACGGGATCTGCCACCGGATCTCGCCGCGATTGAGATCGATGGCGTTGAGCGTGCCCCACGGCGGCGCGATCGCAGGATACCCATCCGGGTCGAGAAAGATCGTGTAGCCGTCGTTGCGGTACTTCAGCCAGTTCGGGTCGCTCGTCACCGCCGGGTCCGCGCCTCTATCGCGACCCGTGAGGAGGTAGTCCACGAGATCGGACGTGTTCCGGCCGCCCATGTCCGGGAATCCGGGCATCGCCCCGGTGCCCTGCCGGACGATCGCGGTGAGCTCCTCCCGCGAGAAACGCGAGGCGAGGTTCTCGAGGGACGGCACGGCCTGGGTCCCCTTCCTGTCCTCGCGGTGGCAGCTCGCGCAGTTGGCGTTGTAGAGCGACGTGTCGTCGTTCGGGATGAGCCGGATGATCCACGGCATCTCGTTGGCGTTGACGTAGAGCAGGCCGGTGTCGGGATCGAACGCGGCCCCGCCCCACTCCGCGCCGCCGTCCACGCCCGGAAAGATGATGGTCCCTTCGAGCGAGGGCGGCTCGTACATGCCGGAACGCAGGGACCTGAATCGCCCGAGCACCGCCGCGTGGGCTTCGGGCGTGCGCCGGGTGAGCATGTCCTCGGAGAGCTCCTGGCGCGTGAAGGGCGGCGGCCTCGCCGGGTACGGCTGCGTCTCGGCGAGCCGCTCGCCGTCGATCCGCGAAGGCGGCACTGGCCGTTCCAGGATCGGGAAGAGCGACTCGCCCGTGCGGCGATCGAGCACATAGACGTAGCCGGTCTTCGTAAGCTGGGCCACCGCCTCGACGCGCCGGCCGTCCCGCTCGACGGTGACCAGGCTCGGCGCGGCCGGGAAGTCCCAGTCCCACACGTCGTGGCGCACGGCCTGGAAGTGCCAGAGGCGGCGGCCCGTGCGGGCGTCGAGCGCGAGCACGCTGTTGGCGAACAGGTTGTCGCCATGCCGGTTCGAGCCGTAGAAGTCGAACGACGCCGAGCCGGTGGCGGCAAAGACGACACCGGCGTCCGCGTCGAGCGTGACGCCGGCCCACGCGTTCGCGCCGCCGGCAATCTCGTGCGCGCCGTCCGGCCAGGTCTCGGCGCCGGGCTCCCCCGGCGCGGGGATCGTCCGGAACATCCACCGCTGCTCTCCGGTGCGCACGTCGAACGCGCGAATGTGACCGGGGGAGCCCGGCAGCGTCTCGGGAACGCTCGTCCCGACGACGAACAGGCCCTCGAACACCACGCCCGGGCTGCTCGCGCTGACGCTCAGCCGCTCGGCAGGACGGCCCAGCCCTTCACGAAGATCGATCCTCCCCTCGCGCCCGAACGAGAGAATCGGCCGGCCTGTCGCGCGGTCGAGCGCCCACAGGAAGCTGCGAGCCACGACCAGCACCCGATCCTCGTGGACCGTCACGCCCCGGTGCCTGGCCCGCGTGCGGGGCAGGCCGGCGGCCTCGATGGGGTCGAACATCCACTGGAGCTCGCCCGTGGCGGCATCGAGCGCGATCACCTTGAGCGTCGGGGTCGTCGCGTAGAGCCTGCCCCCGACGACGATCGGGTTGCTCTGCATCTCGGACCCTTCGAACGCGTCCCCCGAGTCGTAGGTCCAGGCGACCTCGAGCCGCGCGACGTTGTCCGGGGTGATCTGCGTCAGCGGCGAGTAGCGGATGTTGTCGGCTCCGCCGTTGACCGGCCATTCGACGTCGGCCGGGCCGCCACAGGACGTGAGGATGAGGCACAGCAGCGCGGGTATCGGCGTTCGCACGGCGTGAGGATACTACCCGGGCGCGCCCGTCCGACAGGCGGCGCCGCGCGCTCAGTCGAGCGGCGCGAACCAGAGGTTGGCGCGGTCGAGCCGGAGGTACTTGCCCACGACGGCGTAACGCCGGCTCGTGAAGTAGTCGAGGATCGCCTGCCGCGTCTCGGCGTGCGCCTCCACGCACACCAGCCGCGGACGCCAGCGGACCAGATCGAATCCGGCCAGGGCCGGCGGCTCGGACAGTTCGATGTCCATCGACAGGTAGTCCACGAAACTGAGACCGGCACGGGTGAGCAGGGCGTCGAGGGTGATCGTCGGCACCTGCCGCGCGACCGCGTCATCGGGCCGGTACCGGGCCGTGAACTCGCGGTTGGCCGACGAGTACTGTTCGTACATCGCCGACACGTAGAGCGTGGCCTCCTCGTCCGACCGCTCGCCGACGAAGAGCGCGAAGAACTTCGTCCGCGGTCGATCCCGCTCGTAGCTCGGCGCGTACTCCTCGAGGGCGTCCACCGCGATCCCGGACCACCCGAGCTGCGACTCGAGATAGTAGGTGTTGCTGCCGGTCCTGGCGTCGGCCGAGCCGACGTCAACGAACACGCCGCCGCGCTCGTCGCGGAAGAAGTCGCGGACGATCCACTCCTCCGCGTTCTCGGACCACTTGCCGGGCCCGTACTGCTCGCGCAGCCACCCGGTTTCGCGCGGCGACACGAAGGGCTCGTGGTAGTTGAGGACGAAGTACCGGCCGGCGCCAAACCCGGCGAGCAGCACGAAGCCGGCGATCCAGCCCACCTCCCACACGTCGAATCTCTGTCGAGACGTCATAACGGCACCTGAGGCCCGCCGGGTCTATCGGTCGCGCCACGTCGCAGCTTGACAATTCGGCCGCGGAGGCGCGTAATCGACACGATCATCAGTCGTTTTTCGCCGGAAATGACAGGAGGCGACCGTGACGACCCCCCCGGCTCGCGTCAGATTGTATTCGTCGTCGATCCCGCTCGGCGTCTGGGGAGGGCTGAGCCTGGTGGCTATTGCGCTCGCCATCATGTGGGCCCTGCCGCAGGCGCGACTCCTCGTGGGCGCCGGCCTGCTGGCCGGCATCCTGCTGGCCGTGGTCCTCTACGTGCTGCGCAAGCGCTCAGCCGCACCCCACGACGAAGCCGCCCCGCTGCATCTGCGCGACTGACGCCGAGCCGGCCCCGCGTGCCCAGCCGGCGATGACGCCCCCCGGACTTCTGCGCTCGTCGGCGGCGCTGGCCGTCGGAACGTTCTCGGCGCTGCTGCTCGCGCCCGGCACCCCGACGACAGCGGCGGCCCCCACGCGATCGAACCAGCAGCTGTTCGTCTCGATACGCGACGTCCCCACCCTCGGCGACGCTGGAGCCCCGGTCGTACTGGTCGAGTTCTCCGACTTCCACTGCCCGTTCTGCCGCCGGCACGTGAACGAGACGCTCCCCCTGGTCAAGCAGGACTACATCGACACGGGCCGGCTGCTCTACGCCTTCCGTCACTTCCCGCTCGACATTCATCCGCGTGCCCCCGACGCCGCGGTGGCGGCCATGTGCGCCGCGCGGCAGGGGAAGTTCTGGGAGCTGCATGCGCGGCTGTTCGCCGCGCCCCGGCCGGTGGCCCCTGAGGCGCTCGAAGGGCATGCGAAGGCCGTCGGCGTGAGCGTGCAGCGCTACCGGACGTGTGTGAACGCCGGCGTCGCGCGCGACGATGTCCGGCTTGACGTCGAGGAAGCGAGGCGTCTCGGCCTCGGTGGCACACCCGGCTTTGCACTGGGGTTGCGCGACCTCGATGACCGGGTCCGCGTGCTGCGACGGGCCGTGGGCTTCCAGCCGTACGCGGACCTCAAGAAGGCGATCGACGGAGTCCTGGGGCCCCTCGGGCAGTCGGGTCCTACGCCTCGATCGTCGACTTGAACCCCTCGGGCTTGAGCGCAAACACCGAACACCGCAACTGGCCGAGCATCCGCTCGGCGGTGTTGCCCATGAGCAGGCCCGCCAGGCCGCCCCGGGCCACGGTGCCCATGACGACGAGGTCGATGTCGTGACGCTTCGCGTAGGCCGGAATGACGGTGCTGGCCTGGCCCTTGACGATCTCCACCGTGCCGCGGCGCCCGAGCGGTCCGCTGTCGGCCAGGAGCTCGTCGAAGGCCGCGCGCGCCGAGGCCTTCGCGGCCTTCACGAATGCCCGGAGCTCCTGCGGTGACATGTGGCTCCGCAGCACACTCTCGCCGTACGGCGACCAGGCCGTCAGGACCGTGAACGACCCTTTCTCCAGGTCGGCGATCAGGCGGGCGGCTTCGACGATGCGATGGTTGAGCGCCTGCTCCACCGGATCGTCGCGGTCCGGGTGAATCGCGGCGAGAATGCGTTTCGGCCTGGCGCGCTCGGCCACGCCCACCAGCCACACCGGGCACGGGCACTTGCGCAGCAGCTGCATGTCGACCGAGCCGAAGCCCGGCCGTTTCACCGACAGGTCGCGCGCGTGCGATCGCACCACCAGATCGACTCGGGCCTTGAGGACGAACTTCACGATCGCGGCGGCGGGCCGCCCTCGGAGCACCTCGGCCGTGACGGGGACGTTGCGCCGGCGCTCTCCGGCGACGACGGCGTCGAGCGCTTCGGTCCGGCGCGCGACCAGATCGCGCTCCAGACGATCCGAGACGTAGGCGCGCGCGGCCTCGGGCACCTCTTCGGTCACGTCGACTACGGTGACTTTCGCCCCGCATCGGGCCGCCAGGTCCACGGCCTGGTGCAGCGCCGGATGCTCCTCGGCCAGCGCGTCGACGTCCACGAGGACGTGGTTGAAAGTCGCCGCCAGCGGCCGGCGCTCACGCGGACCCACGAAGCCGCCTCAACTGCTCCACCAGTCCCCGCAGGGCGGCCGCCGCGTTCGCCTGCGCCAGCGACACGCGGTCGTAGGTGTCGAGATCCAGCTCGGCCAGCGGCGTGCCCGCGTCCAGGCCGTTCACCGTCGGCTCGAGGGCCCGAATCTCGTCGGACGCCTTCACGACGCCGCGCCACGCGTTCTTGAGCGCCAGCAGAGCGTTCTCCTCGCTCATCAGACCTCCGGGATACAATGAAGATCGTTCGCGGTTCGCGGTTCGCGGTTCGCGGTTCATGGTTCACGGTGTCCGCGAGCGCCGGGAGCCGAAGGGCCCAGAACCGGGAACCGGGAACCGCGAACCGCGAACCGGGAACCGAGAGCCATCTTGCCTATTTTTGAATACATCTGCCGCGACTGTCATCACCAGTTCGAGACGCTTGTTTCGGCGTCCCGGGTGCCGGCCTGCCCGGCGTGTCACAGCGGCGCGCTCGACAAGCAGTTATCGGTGTTCGCCGTGTCGTCGGCCGGCCCGCGCGAGCGAGCCGAAGCGGTGGGCGCCTGCGGCACCTGCGGCGATCCGCGCGGGCCGGGGGCGTGCAGCCTGAATTGACGCGCGCGCTCGCGGCCGCGCTGGCCCTCGCCTGGCTCGCCGCCGCGCCGCTGGCCCAGGGGCAGCGGCCGCCGGGCGCCGACGACCTGGCGCGGCGCCTGCAGGCCCGCTACGAGACCATCCGCGACTTCACGGCCGACTTCACGCAGACCACGCGCAGCGCCCTGCTGCCCCAGACTTCGGTCGACCGCGGCTCGGTGAAGATGCGCAAGCCCGGTCTGATGCGCTGGGACTACGTCGAGCCCGAGAAGAAGATCGCCGGCTCGGACGGCACCGACTTCTACATCTACGTCGTCGCCGACCGCGTCGTCACGTTCACGGCGCTGCCGGCGCCGGGCGAGGAGTCAACCGCCCTGCTCTTCCTGGCCGGCCGCGGCAACCTGGCGACGGACTATCTGGCTCACCTCCCGGCCGAGCAGCCGCCGGGAGAGTGGCACCTGGCGCTGACGCCGCGCCGCGCGCAGGGCGACTACGCGCACGCCATCCTGATGGTGGAGCGGCCGTCGCTGCGCCTCCTGGGCCTCGAGACCGTGGACGACCAGGGCGGACGCTCGACCATCCGGTTCAGCCGGTACCGGGAAAACGTGGGCCTCCGCGCGAGCGACTTCACGTTCACGCGGCCGCGCGGCGTGGAAGTCATCCGGCGGTAAGGGCCTGGAAATGAACAAAAGTGGCATCCTGGGTGTCGAGGCGCCCGGCCGGCAAGGCGCGAGGAGCGCGCAGACCCAGCGTATGCAAGCGACAAGCAATGCCGCCGGCCGGGATGGATCGGCAGTCAGGATGCCACCTTTGTTCATTTCCAGGCCCTAAGCCCGAGACACCGGGCATCCGATCAACAATTCCAGCCCATGGGCGCCCTGATGACCCTGCTCGTGGCCTTCAAGGCCCTCGGCCGCAACAAGATGCGCACGGCGCTGACGATGCTGGGCATGATCATCGGCGTCGCGGCGGTCATCGCGATGGTCGCGCTCGGCACCGGCGCGCAGGCGGCGATCGAGGAGCAGATCCGCGGCGCCGGCACCAACATGGTGACGCTCTTCCCCGGCGCGATGAGCTTCGGGGGCGTCAACATGGGCGGCGGAACGGGACGCCTGCAGCCACCGGACGCCGACGCGCTGCGGCTGCTTCCGGAAGTGACCTACGTCTCGGAGATCGTCGAGAGCCGCCAGCAGGTGATCGCCGCCGGCGCCAACTGGTCGACCAACATCGTCGGCGTCAACGTGGACTACCAGGACATCAAGTCGTGGCCGACGCTCTACGGCGTGTTCATCTCGGAGAACGACGTGCGGACGGTGGCCCGGGTCTGCGTGCTCGGGATCAACGTCTCGGACAACCTGTTCGGCCCCGGCCTGGACCCGACCGGCGAGCACATCCGGATTCGCAACCAGTTGTTCCGCGTCATCGGCGTCATGACGGCCAAGGGCGCCTCGTCGGGCGGCCGCAACCAGGACGACCAGGTGTTCGCGCCCTACACGACGGTCCTCAAGAAGCTGCAGGGCCGGGACTGGCTCAACCACATCCTCCTCTCGACCGAGTCCGATGACCGCGTGGACGCGATGGCGCAGGCCATCCGCGCGGAGATGCGCTTTCGGCACGAGCTCCCCGACGACGCCGAGGACTCGTTCCGCGTGCAGACGCAGCAGGACATGATCGCCGCGCGCACGGCGCAGACCGAGACCATGACCACGCTGCTCGCGGGCATCGCCGGCGTGTCGCTCGTCGTCGGCGGCATCGGCATCATGAACATCATGCTCGTGTCGGTGACCGAACGGACGCGCGAGATCGGCCTGCGGCTTGCGATCGGAGCGCGCGGGTCCGACGTGCTCCGCCAGTTCCTCATCGAGGCCGTCGCGATCAGCCTCGTCGGCGGCGCGTTCGGCATCGCCGCCGGCTACGGCATCGCCGAGTTCCTGGAGGTGTACCTGCAGTCGCCCGCGCTCATCCCGGCCGACGCGATCGTCACCGCCGTCGGCTTCTCGGGCGCGGTCGGCGTCTTTTTCGGCTTCTACCCGGCCCGCAAGGCGGCGTCCCTGGATCCAATTGAGGCGTTGAGATTTGAGTAGCGGTCCGAGGGTCCGAGGGTCCGAAGGTCCGAAGGTCCGGGCTCAGCCGCGCCGTTCGACGTCTGCCCCGAGCGACGTGAGGCGCGGCACGAGATCCGCGTAGCCGCGCTCCACCGTTTCGATCTCGAGGACCGTGCTCTCGCCCTCGGCGGCCAGCGCGGCGGCGACGAGCGCCATGCCGGAGCGGATGTCGCGGCTGTCGAGCGTACGGCCCCTGAGCTTCGTGGGTCCGGCCACGATGATCCGGTGGGGGTCGCACAGGAACAGGTCGGCCCGCATCGCGCTCAGTTGCTCCAGCGCGAACAGGCGCAGCTCGTACATCCAGTCGTGCACGAGCGTCCGGCCGCGCGCCTGCGTGGCCAGCACCGTCACGAGACTCACGATGTCGCTCGGGAAGCCGGGCCACAGGCCGGTCGTGACGCGATGGGCGCACGTCAGCTCCGAGGGTCGGACGGTGAAGCGGCCGTCCTCGAGATCGAACGAGAGGCCCATCTCGCCGAAGACGGCGGTGATGGGCTCCAGGTCTTCGGCGAGCACGCCCATGACCTCGACCTCGCCGCCGGTCACGGCGCCGACGACGCCCCACGACGCCGCCTCGATGTAATCACCGCGCAGCGTGTGCGACGCGCCCCGCAGCCGCTCGGGCGGTTGGATCCTGAGTGTCGACGAGCCCAGCCCTTCAATGCGCGCGCCCATCGACACCAGGTACTCGCACAGCTCGACGACGTGCGGCTCCTGGGCGGCGTTGCGGATCTCGCTCGGGCCGTCGGCCTGTGCCGCGGCGAGCAGCGCCGTCTCGGTACCGGTCACCGAGGCTTCGAGCAGATACATCGACGCGCCGCGCAGTCCTCGTGGCGCCTCGAGCCGGTGGCCGCCGGCGTCCTCGACGACCGACGCGCCCATCGCGGCCAGCGCGCGCAGGTGGGTCACGATGGTCCGGCGCGCGGGAAAGTCGCCGCCGGGCGAGGCCAGCGCCGCCCGGCCCAGGCGGCCCACGAGCGCGCCAAGCAGCAGCACCGAGCCGCGCAACCGTCCGACCAGCCGCGGGTCGGGCTCGTGCGTCGTGATCTCACGGCAGGTGACGCGCAGCGTGGACGTGCCGGCGCCCTCGACCTCGGCGCCGAGCGACCGCAGCAGGTTCACCATCACGTCCACGTCGCGGATGCGGGGCACGTTGCGCAGCTCGCAGCGGTCGCCCGTCAGCAGGCAGGCGGCGAGCAGCGGCAGCGCGGCGTTCTTGTTGCCGTCGACGCTGATGCGCCCGGCCAGGCGGCGCCCGCCGCGAATCACGAGATCGGCCATGTCAGAACGCCCCCAGGAAGACGACTTCGTCGCGCAACTCGACGCCGAACCGCTCCCGGACCGCCGCACGCGCGGTCTCCACCAGTCGGCGGACGTCCCGGGCTGTCGCCGTGCCGTCGTTGACGACGAAATTGGCGTGGGTCTCCGAGATTGACGCGCCGCCTATACGGTATCCCTTCAGCCCGGCGCGGTCGATGAGCGCGCCGGCCGACGGCGGGACGCCCGGCGGTACGGCCTCCCGCGCCGGATCCGGATTCTGGAAGACGCAGCCCGCGCTCGGCCGCGCGAGCGGCTGCGTCCGCTTGCGATAAGCCAGCGACGCGCGCGCCGTCCGCCGGAGCGCGTCGGGGTCGGCCGGCCTCACGCGGAAGTCGGCCCAGATCAGCACCTCGCGGGTCCGCCGCAGGCGGCTCGTGTCGTACGCAAAGCCCATCTCGCCCGGCGGCACGCCCAGGACGCGTCCATCCGGTGTCGCGAGCCCGACGCCTGCCACGAGCTCGCCGATGTTCCGGCCCTCCCAGTGCGCGTTGCCGCAGACGGCCCCGCCCACGGTGCCCGGCGTGCCCGCCCAGGCCTCGAGGCCGGCGAGCCCGCGGCCGACCGTCCACCGGACGAGCCCGTTCACGGTGACGCCCGCTTCGGCGCGGACGCGATCCGCGGCCGGCCGGCTGATCGCCATCAGTCGGGCGCGCACGACGGCGCCCCGCACCCCGTCATCCGAAACTACGACGTTCGAGCCGCCGCCGAGCCAGCTGATCGGCACCTCGCTCGCGGCCGCCGCGCCGAGCAGGCCGAGCAGCTCCTCGAGGCTCTCGACCGTGATCAACCAGTCCGCCGGGCCGCCCACGCGGAAGGTGGTCAACAAGGCGAGCGGCGCGTGGCGCTCTACGCGTGCAACCGGCACGATGGCCGCGATCCGGCGGTCGAAGCGCGCGGCGTCCATCAGCGCGCGCCGGCCGAGAGCGCGGCGAGCAGCTTGCCGTAGATGCCCCCGAAGCCGCCATTGGACATGATGACGACGACGTCGCCCGGCCCGGCCTCGCGCGCCACCACGCGGACGATGTCGTCAACCGACGGCAGGTGCCGGGCCCGGCGCCCGGTCTGAACGAGATCCCGCACGAGGTCGTCCACCGACAGGCGTTCGTCGGCGGGCACCGACTGGCGAAAGACCGACGCGAGCACGACCTCGTCGGCGCCCGAGTCCGCAAACGCGCGGGCGAAGTCCTGCTGGAAGACCCGCCGGCACGACGTCGCCGACCGGGGCTCGAACACGGCCCACACACGCCGGTCGGGATACGAAGCCTTGATGGCGCGAATCGTTTCCAGGATAGCCGTCGGGTGGTGGGCGAAGTCGTCGATGACCGACACGCCGCGCACCGTCCCGCGCAGCTCGAGCCGCCGCTTGACACCTTTGAACGACGCCAGCCCGCCGGTCATCTGCTCGAAACTGAGGCCGGCCGCGTGCGCGGCGGCGAACGCGGCCAGCGTGTTGCGCACGTTGTGTACGCCGTAGAGCGGCGACCGCGCGTGCCCGAGCGGCTCGCCGCGCAGGCTGACCTCGAACGTCATCCCGCGGTCGGACGGCTCGAGCTCGGTCGCGCGCCAGTCCGCCCCGGCCGCGAGCCCGACCGTCTCGACCGGGCACGTGGCAAACGGCCGCAGACCGGCCGCCTCCGCGCTGTCGGCGCCGAGGATCACGCGGCCGGTTCGCGGCACGAGCGTCATCAGCCGCCGGAACGCCACCCGCAGCGCCTCCATGTCGGCGTAGAGGTCGGCGTGGTCGTACTCGAGATTGCCGACCACGGCGATGTCGGGCAGGTACTTGAGGAACTTGGCCGTCTTGTCGAAGAAGGCGCTGTCGTACTCGTCGCCCTCGATCACGAAGTCGCGCCCGCCGCCGAAGAGATAGCTGCTGTCGACGTTGACCGCAATGCCGCCAACCAGCATGCTCGGGTCCTGCCCGGCCGCCGACAGCAGCCAGGCCGCGAGCGCCGTCGAGGTCGTCTTGCCATGGGTGCCGGCCATGACGATCGAGCGGCTGCCCCACAGGAACTCGTCCCGCAAGACCTCAGGCAGCGACCGGTACTGGATCTTGCGGTCGAGCACGGCTTCGAGCTCGGGATTGCCGCGCGAGATCGCGTTGCCGACGACCACGGCCTGGATGTCGGGCGTCAGGTGCGCTTCGTCGTAGCCCTCGAAGGTCGGGATGCGCTCGCGCCGCAGGAAATCGCTCATCGGCGGGTACACACCCCGGTCGGAGCCCTGCACGTCGTGTCCCTTCGCCCGCAGCAGCGCCGCGAGCGAGGCCATCGCGGTGCCGCCGATCCCGATGAAGTGGAAGCGCGCCATGGTCAGGCCGCCGCGCCCTCGAGCATCACCAGCTTCGGCGCGCCCCCAGCCGACACCAGGGCCTCGACGCCGAACGGCAGACTGACCAGCGGCGACGTCGCGTGGCCGGACGGGAACCCGGCCAGAACCGGACCGGGAAAGTCCGCCAGCAGCTCGCGCACGACGGAGAGACCGGTCGGCGTCCCGCCCGGCTCATCGCACCGCGGCAACTGGCCGATGACGACCGCCGCCGCCCGGGCGAATCGACCCGCAAGGCGGTACTGCGTGAGCATGCGATGGAGGCGGTACGGCCGCTCCCCCACTTCGTCAAGGAACAGGACGTGACCGGCCGGCGGGTCGAACTCGTACGGCGTGCCGAACGACGCGAGAATCTGCGTCAGCGTGCCGCCGAAGAGCGGACCGCGCGCCTCGCCGGCCCGGATGACTTCGACGCCATTCACGGGCAGCTCGCCGAGCGGCTCGACGTCGAGACTGCCCAGAAAGGACGCCAGGTCGTACGCCGACGGACCGGCAGCGAGCCGGCCCTCGAGCATCGGGCCGTGGACGGTGACGAGGCCGACCCGCGTGTTGAGGAACGCGTGGAGCGACGTGACGTCGCTGTAGCCGACGACCGCCGTGCGCCGGCGCGCGATGCGGTCCGCGTCGAGGTGCGGCAGCACTTCGACACTGCCGTAGCCGCCCCGCACCGCGAGGATGGCGTCCACGTTCGGTTCTTCGAAAGCCCACATGAGCTCTCGAGCCCTTCGACCTGGCGGGCCGGCCACAAAGCCGTCGCGCTCGAAGATGCCGGCTCGGTAGGTCGCGACAAAGCCCAGGCGCTCGAGCTCGGCCACGCCGGCGTCGAACGCCGCCCGCTCAAATGGGCTGGCCGGCGCGACGAGCGCCACGCGGCATCCGGGTCGAGCCGGTCGGATCTTGACGAGGCCGGCTCGCGTGCGCGGCGTCACAACCACGCCGCCATTTCCGCGGCCAGGGCCTGGTGTTCGGGGCTGCCTACGCGATCGAGCGGCACGGCCGGCCGGTCCGGCTGGCGGAACCGGGCCTTCGTCTCGCGCTGCCGGGCGAACGCATCGTCCAGCCGCTGCCGCGACAGGCGGCCGGACTCGGCCGCGTGAATCAGGGCCTCGAGCGCCTCGGCCTGCTCGGCCGGCGTGGAGTTGCAGAGCAGCACCATGTCGCAGCCGGCCTCAATCGCGGCGACGGCGGCCTCGCCGAGCGGGTGCGTCGCGGCCACGGCCTTCATGCCGAGGTCGTCGCTCAGAACGACGCCACCGTACGCCATCGACTGCTTCAGCAGATCGGTGACAACCGCCGAGGACAAGGTGGCGGGCCGGCCGGGATCGAACGCCGGCACGACGACATGCGCGGTCATGATGGTCGCGACGCCCGCCGAGACCGCCCGCCGGAACGGCAGCAGCTCGACCGCGTCGAGCCGCCCCCGTTCGTGCCCGACGACCGGCAGCGCGTGGTGGGAATCGACGGACGTGTCGCCGTGCCCGGGAAAGTGCTTACCCGAGGCCGCGACGCCGCCGGCCTGGAGCCGTCTGATCAGCACGTCGCCGAGCCTGGCCACCTCGTCGGCGCGTGCGGAGAGGGCTCGGTCGCCGATGACGGGGTTGGCGGCGTTGGTGTGCACGTCGAGGACGGGCAGATAGTCGAGGTCGATCCCGACGGCCAGGAGCTCGGTGGCGAGCGCGCCGGCAAACCGCGCCGCCAGCGCCTCGCTCCCGCTGCGCCCGAGCGCCGCCGCCGGGGGCCATTCGGTGAAGGGCCGCTTGAGGCGGGCGACGCGGCCCCCTTCCTGATCGACGCTCACCCAGACGGGCCAGTCGCGTGCGAGCTCGCGAACCTCACGCGACAGGTCGCGGACCTGTTTCGGCTCGGCGATGTTGCGCGCGAAGTAGATGACGCCGCCCAGGCCGAACTCGGCCGCCAGATGCCGCAGGTCGGCGGGCACGCCGTGACCGCTGAACCCCACGATCGCCAGTCGGCCGACATGATGCCGGAACTCCCGGAGCGACATCCGCCCGCCATTATAATGCGCGCGTGCGCATCGACTCGTCCGCGCCGACGCGAATCGATCTTGCCGGCGGCACGTACGACATCTGGCCCTTGTACCTGCTCCACGACGGCGCGCAGACGATCAATGCCGCGATCAGCCTGCGCGCGTACTGCTCGCTCACGTCGCGCCGCGACTACCGCCTGCGTCTGACCTCGGAAGACACCGGCGAGGAAGTCATCGCCGCCGGCCCCGACGAGCTCCCGACCGAGACGCTGCCGCTCGTCGCGCGGCTCGTGCGCCACTTCGGCGCGCGGGGCGTCGAGGTGCGGACGCGGTCGGGCTCGCCGGTCGGCGCGGGCATCGCCGGCTCGTCGGCGATGGCCGTGGCGGTGGCAGGGGGGCTCGCGGCGTGGACCGGACGCGCCCTCGGCGACGCCGAGCTGCTGACCGTGGTCATGAACATCGAGGCGCAGGTGCTGGGCGTGCCGACCGGTGTCCAGGACTATCGGCCGGCATTCTACGGCGGCGTGTCGGCCGTCGAGATGACCGCGGCCGGCGTGACGCGGGTTGGCCTGGGCGTGAGCCCCGGCGAGCTGGGCCGGCGGCTGGTGCTCGCCTACACGGGCGCGTCGCGCAACTCCGGGATCAACAACTGGGACGTGATGATGCGCCGCCTCAACGGCGACGCGCAGGTGGTGCAGGCGTTCGACGGAATCCGCGACGCGGCCGCCGGCGTGCGGCGGGCGCTCGAACGCGCCGACTGGCGCGGCGTCGCGGCGCATCTCTCGCGCGAGTGGGACCACCGCAAGCGGCTCGCGCCGGGCGTCACGACCCCCGAGATCGAGTTGCTGCTGGAGCGGGCCTGGGACGCCGGCGCGCTCGCCGGCAAGGTCTGCGGCGCGGGCGGCGGCGGCTGCGTCGTCTGGCTCGTCGAGCCCGACCGGCGCGCGGCGGTGGCCGACGCGGCGACGCGCGCGGGCGCCACGGTGCTGCCGATTACTGTCGAGCAGGACGGCCTGCGGGTCGAGCGCGTCCAGGATCCGGCGTGACCGCCCTCGACGAAATCCGCCGGTTGTACTACCGGACGACCAAAGCAACGATCCGGAAGGACCTCGCCCGGGCGGTCGAGCTGCTCAAGTCGATGCCCGCCGAGGAAGAGCGGCAGCGCGCCGCCGTCTACATGGACGGGCTGTCACAGATGCGGTCGGAATGGGCGGCGGGCCGCCGCCGGGGCGGTACCGGCCGGCGCAGGCGATAGCGGCGGTCAGCGCACGAAGCTCTGCGCGTTCTCGCGCGTGACCGTGATCTGCCGGCGCCGGCCCTCGCGCCCGAGCGTCTGCGCCGGCCGCCCGTTGATCGTCCACGTGAACGCGCCGGCATTGCCCACGTCGAGCGCCAGTTCCCGGTTCGCGCGCAGCGTCTCCCGCTCGCCGGCCTGCATCAGCCGCGAGTAGACCACCTGCCCGTCGGCGGTGACCTGCACCCAGCAGGCGCCGCTGACCTCGAAGGCCACGGTCAACTGTTCCCGGCCGGACGTCTCCATCGGATCCACGCGCGCCGGAATCGGATCGGCCGGCGGCGGAGTCGCCGGCTGCCGGACCGGCGCCGGCTCGGGCGGCGGCGCGCTGGTCGCGTCCGCGCGGCCCGGCCACCACGTCCAGACGAGCCAGACGACGAGCGCGAGCAGCAGGGCGCCGCCGACGACGGCGACCACGCGGAAGATCTGCAGCGCGCGCTGCTGCCGCTCCAGAAACGCCTTGTCGTCGGCCGAGACGACGGGCCGGATGCGGATCCGCGACGCCTCGCGCTCCTGCACCGACAGCTCGCCGACGAACTCCCGGACCGTGTCCTCCGGATCGAGCCCCACCTCGGCGGCGTAGGCGCGGATGAACGCGCGGCTGTAGATCCCGCCCGGCAGCTTGGAGAAGTCGCCGTCTTCGAGCGCCCGCAACGCCACCATCGAGATCTTCGTGCTGTTGGCGATCTCGCGCAGCGACAAGCCGCGTGTCTCGCGCGCCTGCTTGAGCCGGGGTCCGAGCGGATCGGGATCCATGCGGTGGGGGCTACTCTAGCATCGCCGCGCGCAGGGCAGCCACCGCGCGGGCCGGTCCGAGCGCCGACGGCTCGCGTCCTTCGGGCAGAAACAGCCCGATCGCCGCGACGCCGTCGGCGCCCGCCGCCACGACCGCTCGGGCCCGCCGCTCGTCGATGCCGCCGATGGCGAGCACCGAAACGCCGCTCATGCGGGCAACCTCGTGAAGCGCGTCGAGACCGGCCGGGGCACGACCCGGCTTGGACACGGTTGGAAACACGGCGCCGAAGATCAGATAGTCGGCGTCCTGCCCCGCGGCGCTCTCAGCGGCCGAGTGCACGGACCGTCCGACGATCCACGCGGTGGGCCCGAGCGCCCGGACGCGGCCGGCGGCCGGGCCGTCTCCACGCAGGTGCACGCCGTCGGCGCCAGCCGCGCGCGCGACGTCCGCTCGATCGTTGACGAGGACCCTCGTGCCCGTGCCAGCCGCGCGCGCGGCCAGGCCCCTGGCGATCGCCGACAGGATCGCGGCGTCCAGATCCGGCTCGCGCAGCTGGACGAGGCCGGCGCCGGCCCGAAGCACCTCATCGAGCCACGCCTCGAAGTCGCGGAGCTGCTGCCCGGGCGTCCGCGCGTCCGGACTGACGCGGCGGCGATCCGTGACGACGCAGACGATCGGCCCGTCGACCTTCACAGGGGCTGCACGGGGCGATCGGCGTCCTGGGATCGGCTCAGGAAGGACGCGGCCAGGTCGCGCAGGCCCGCGGCGGTCGTGATCAGTCCGATTCCGGTCACCCCGCCGCGAACGAAGCCGCTCGCCATCAGGTCACCCAGCCACGGCACGGCCCGGGCGAAGAAGTTGTGGTCCCAGAGCGCGGTCCACGGCGCCAGCGCGAGCAGCAGGCCTGCCTCGATGAGATAGGCGGCCACGAGCAGCCGGGTGATGAGTCGGATGATGCGGCTCCGCGCGTCAGTCCCGCATCGTATCAAAGAGGGACGGCGGCCTGAACGTCCGGCGGTGCACGTCGGAGTAGCCGAACCGGCCGACGGCGTCGAGATGCTCGCGTGTCGCGTAGCCCTTGTGGCGATCGAAGCCGTACCGCGGATCGCGCGCGTGGAGCTCGAGCATGAGCCGGTCGCGAGCCACCTTGGCGACGATCGACGCGGCCGCGATGACGGCGGAGCGACGGTCGCCGCCGATGACCGGCCGCTGCGCCATCGGGAGGCCGGGGACCCTGAAGCCGTCCACGAGGACGAAACCGGGCAGCGGCACGAGAGCCATCACGGCCTGGCGCATGGCGCCTAGCGACGCGCGGTGGATGTTGAGGCGATCGATCTCGGCCGCCTCGACCACGGCGACCTGCCAGGCGACGGCCGATTCGAGGATCCGTGTGGAGAGGCGCTCGCGCTGGGCGGACGAGAGCAGCTTGGAGTCGCGCAGGCCGGTGACGCGGTGGTCCGGCGCGAGGACGACGGCCGCGGCGACCACCGGGCCGGCCAGGCACCCGCGACCGACCTCGTCGACTCCGGCGACGTGCACGAAGCCGAAGCCGCGCGCGTACCGTTCGAGCGCGCGCGAGGCCGACCGCGGGGCCATGGCTCAGGCCGGCCGCTTCTGTTCCTTGATGCGCGCGGCCTTGCCCTTGAGCTCGCGCAGGTAGTAGAGCTTCGCGCGGCGCACCTTGGCGGCGCGCACGACTTCGATCTTGTCGATCCGCGGCGAGTGCAGCGGGAAGATCCGCTCGACGCCCTGGCCGAACGACACCTTCCGGACCGTGAACGTCGCCCGCGCGCCGCCGCGATGCATGCCGATCACGATGCCCTCGAACACCTGGATGCGTTCCTTGTCGCCTTCGCGCACCTTCACGTGCACGCGGACCGTGTCTCCCGACCGCAGGGTGGGACGCGCCACCAGCTGGGCCTGCTCGAGACTCTCAATCGCCTTCATGATCGTTCTCCTTCGCTTCCGTCCCGTCTGGCGCGACGCCCGCGGCCTCGCGCGTCAACCTCTCTGCGATCGCGCGCTCGTCGGGCCCGAGCGCCTCCCGCACCATCACATCCGGCCGGCGCTCCAGCGTCCGGCGCACGCGCTGCTCCCGCCGCCAGCGCTCGATCCGCCCGTGGTGCCCCGAGGTCAGCACCTCGGGCACCGCCAGGCCGCGCACGACGGCCGGCCTCGTGTAATGCGGGTGGTCGAGCAGCCCGCCTGCGAACGAGTCCGCGGCCACCGAGCCGGCGTCGCCGACGACGCCCGGCACCAGCCGCACGACCGCATCGAGCACGACCATCGCCGGCAGCTCCCCGCCCGTCAGCACGTAGTCGCCGATCGACAGCTCGTCGGTCACGAGCGCCTCGGCCACCCGCTCGTCCACGCCCTCGTACCGGCCGCACAGCAGGACCAGCCGCTCGAGCCGGCTCAGCCGCTCCGCGGTCGCCTGGGTGAAGGGCCGCCCCTGCGGCGTCATCAGCACGACCGCGGACGGATCGCCCCGCTCGGCCGCGACGGCCTCGACGGCGCGGAAGAACGGCTCGGCCTTCATCACCATCCCGGGGCCGCCACCGAACGGGACGTCGTCAACCGTGCGGTGGCGGTCGTCGGTGAACTCGCGCAGGTCGCGCACCCGGATGTCCACCGTGCCCCGCGCGCGCGCGCGGGCGACGACACCCTCTCCGAGCACCGCTTCCACCAGAGCCGGGAAGATCGTGATGACGTCAATCAGCATCGGATCCGGCTCGTCAGGGGTTCCGCGTCCTCCTGTTCAACTCAATCAGCCCGTCCGGCGGATCGATCACGATCCGCCGGCCGGCGACGTCGACCGTCACGCAGATGCGCTCGGCCAGCGGCACCAGCACTTCCCCGTCGGCGCCCTGCACCACGAGCAATTGGGCGCCGGGGCCGAACCTGACCTCCTCGACACACCCGACAGCCGTCCCCTGCACCGTCTCGACGGCGCATCCGACGAGGTCGTGCGTGTAGTAGCCGCCCGGCCCCAGCTCGCGCAACGCGTCCGCCGGGATCTTCAGCTCGAGTCCGCGCAGGCCCTCGGCGTCCTCGATCGACTCGACCCCTGCAAACCCGAGCACCCACCGGTCCCGGAGCGCGCGGCTCGATCTGATCTCGACGGCCGCCGCGCCCGGCCCGCGCTGCCTGAACAGTGGCGCGCCGGGCCGGAAGCGCTCCGCGGCGCGGTCCGTCTCGGGCGCCACGACGACTTCGCCGCGCCGGCCGTGGGGCCGGATGACGCGGCCGACGGTGACCATCGCGCCCCACTCCTGGTCGCTCACGGGCCCGCGCGCTCCAGCTCAGTCGCTGTCGAGGAACTCGACGTGCACGCGTCGGTCATCCGCCTCGGCGGCCGCGGCCGCCAGCGCGCGCACGGCGGCAGCCGTCCGGCCGTTGCGCCCGATGACGCGGCCGAGCTCCCCGGGCGCCATCACGAGCTCGATCACCGTTTCGCCGCGGCGGTCGACTTCGGTGACGTCCACGTCCTCCGGCCGCGCGGCGAGCGCCCGGGCCACGACTTCAACGACGTCGCGCGCGCGGCTCACGACAGCGCAGGCGCCTCGGCCGCAGGCGCGGCGGGCAGGCGCTCGACGAGCGTGCGCACCGTGTCCGAGGGCCGCGCGCCGACGCTCAGCCAGTGGCCCAGCCGCTCGCGATCGATGACCAGCGTTTCCGGCCTGGTCCGCGGGTTGTAATGGCCGAGCGCTTCGACAAACTTGCCCTCGCGCGCCGACTTGCCCTCAGCGACGACGACGCGGAAAAACGGACGGTTCTTCGAACCTGCCCGGCGCAAACGAATGACCAGCATCCTGTCCTTCCTCCCTACCGGCCGAGCAGGCTGCGAAGCCGCTGTCGGCCCTTCCGACCCTGTCCCATCCCGCCGACCGTCTTGAGCATCCGGCGCATCTCGACGAACTGCTTCAGCAGGCGGTTGACTTCCTCGACGCTGCGGCCGCTGCCCCTCGCGATGCGCTTGCGGCGGCTGCCGTTGACGAGCTTGGGATTGCGCCGCTCGGCCGGCGTCATCGATCCGATGATCGCTTCGACGTGACCGAGCCGCCGCTCGTCGAGCTGATCCCGCTGATCCTTGAGCTCCTTGGCGCCGCCCAGCCCCGGGATCATGCCGAGCACCTGCTCGAGCGGCCCCATCTTCCGCAACGTGCGCAGCTGGTCGCGAAAATCCTCCAGCGTAAAGTCGTCCAGGCGCGTCTTCTGCTCGAGCCGCGCCCGGCTCTCCTCGTCGATCGCCCCTTCGGCCCGCTCGATGAGCGACAACACGTCGCCCATGCCCAGGAGCCGCGACACGAGCCGGTCCGCGTGGAACGGCTCGAGGTCCTCCAGGCGCTCGCCGACGCCGACGAACGCAATCGGCACCCCGACGACGCCGACGACCGACAGCGCCGCGCCGCCGCGCGCGTCGCCGTCGAGCTTCGTCAGCACGACACCGGACACCCCGATCCGGTGGTGGAACTCCCCCGCGCTCCGGACCGCATCCTGGCCGGTCATCGCGTCGGCCACGTACAGCAGGTCGGTCGGCGCGACGGCAGCTTTGATCGCGTCGAGCTCGGCCATCAGCTCGTCGTCGATGTGCAGGCGGCCTGCCGTGTCAACGATGAGTGTGTCGAACCCGAGGTTGTTCGTCGCCCGCAGCGCGCCCGCCGCGCGGGCCACCGGATCGCGCTCCCCGTCCGGGTCGTGCACGCGCACGCTCAACTGGCGCGCCAGCACCGACAGTTGCTCGAGCGCGGCCGGGCGCCGGACGTCGGTCGAGACCAGCATCGGATGGCGGCCCTGCTTCACGAACCACCGCGCGAGCTTGGCCGACGCCGTCGTCTTGCCGGCGCCCTGCAGGCCCAGCATCAACACGACGCGCGGCCTGGCCGCCACCGGCGGCAGCCCGCCCTGCGCCTCGCCGAAGAGCGCCAGCATTTCGTCCCGCACGATGCGGACGACGTGCTGGTCCGGCGTCAGGCTCCGCAGTACGTCGTCGCCGACGGCCTTCGCCCGCACGCGATCGACGAACGCCTTGACGACGCGGAAGTTGACGTCCGCCTCGAGCAGCGCCAGCCGGATTTCACGCAGCGCGGCGTCGACGGTCGACTCGGTCAGCCGTGCCTGGCCGCGCAGCGACCGGAACACGTGGTCGAGGCGTGTGCTGAGCGACTCGAACATGACCCCGCCGCGCTCGTCGGCAACCGGCGGCCCCCCGCGTGGCCTAACCGGTTCCAGCGCAAACAGTTATGCTAAGCGAACCACTGGACCGACACAAGCCCTCAGACGCCCTTGAGCGTGTGGCCGAGCTTGTCCTTCTTGGTTTTCAGGTACTTCCGCGAGGAATCTGACACCGGAGCAATCTCGAGCGGCAGCGAGGCCTCGACCGCGAGACCGTACCCTTCCAACCCTATGAATTTACGCGGGTTGTTGGTGAGGAGCCGCATGGTCTTGACGCCGAGCTCGCGCAGAATCTGGGCTCCGATGCCGTAATCGCGCTGATCCGGCTTGAACCCGAGGCGCTCGTTGGCCTCGACCGTGTCGAAGCCCTGATCCTGCAGCTCGTAGGCCCGGATCTTGTTCGCGAGCCCGATCCCGCGCCCTTCCTGGTTGAGATAGAGCAGCACGCCGCGGCCCTCGCGGGCGATCTGGCTCAAGGCGGCGTTGAGCTGCGGGCCGCAGTCGCAGCGGACCGAGTGAAAGACGTCGCCGGTCAGACAGGTCGAGTGCACGCGGACGAGCACGCTCCTGCCCGCGCCAATCTCCCCGCACACGAGCGCGACGTGCGTCTGACGGTCGATGATGCTCTCGAACGCGTGGATGCGGAACGGCCCGTGGATGGTCGGCAGCGAGGCGTTGGCCGCCGGCCGCACGAGCCGCTCGTTGCTCATCCGGTGACGGATGAGGTCCGCGATCGTGATCATGAGCAGGCCGTGCCGCTTCGCGAACTTCGCGAGCTCCGGCACACGCGCCATCGTGCCGTCGGTGTTCATGATCTCGCAGATGACGCCCGCGGGACGCAGCCCGGCGAGCCGCGCCAGGTCCACGGCCGCCTCGGTCTGGCCCGCGCGGACGAGCACGCCGCCTTCGCGCGCGCGCAGCGGAAACATGTGGCCGGGACGCGCCAGGTCCGCCGGGCGCGTCTTCGGATCGACCGCCGTCAGGACCGTTGCCGCGCGATCGCCCGCGGAGATTCCCGTCGTGGTCGCGGCCTTCGCCTCGACCGACACGCAGAATGCGGTCCCGAAGCTCGCGCTGTTCTCGTGGACCATCAGCGGAATCTCGAGCTCGTCGAGCCGTTCGCCCGTCAACGGCATGCAGATCAGGCCGCGACCGTACCGCGCCATGAAGTTGATGCTCCCCGGCGTGATCTTCTCGGCGGCGACCGTCAGATCGCCCTCGTTCTCCCGGTCCTCGTCATCGACGACGATCACCATGCGTCCCGCCGCGATGGCGTCGATCGCCTCGGTCACCGGGGCAAAGGGGGAGCGCCCGCGGCGGCTCTTCGCCAGGCGCAGGGATCGCGTCATCGCGGGCCGCCGGCCGAGCCGGCCGGCACGGCGGCCGCCCAGTGCGCGGCTTGGACGAGCCGGGCGACGTACTTGCCGAGCACGTCGCCCTCGAGGTTGACGTCGTCGCCCGCGCGCGTCGTGCGAAACGTCGTGTGGGTCACGGTGAACGGCACGAGCTGCACGGCGACGCGACTGCCCGCGAGCCGGGCAATCGTCAGACTGACGCCGTCGATCGCGATCGACCCCTTTGGCACGACGTGCGGGGCCATCGTGTCCGGCAGCTCGACGGTCAGCCAGTGGCAGTCCTCGTCGGCTTCCAGGCTCACGACCCGCCCGATCCCATCGACGTGCCCGAGCACGAAATGACCGCCGAGGCGGGCGTCGGCGCGCACCGGCCGCTCGAGGTTCACGTCCTGCCCGACGCGGGCGCGCGACCACGTGGTGACCCGGAGCGTCTCCGGCGAGACGTCGACGGCGAAGCCCGACGGGTCGGCAGCGACGGCGGTCAAACAGACGCCATTGACAGCGACGCTCTCGCCGGCGCGGAGCTCGCCGCCGAGCGGTGTCGCAATCCGCACGCGCCGGCCGGCGTCGTCGGCGACGGATTCGATCCGTCCGATGGCTTCAATCAGTCCCGTGAACATCGCATTCGACCAGCACGTCGTCGCCGAGCGGCGTGCCGTGGCGTCGGTCCTCCTCAAAACGGCGGGCGGCCAGCGGACCGAGCGGCACGCCATGGCCCAGCATGCGCGGCGAGACGATCCACTGAAGCCGATCGACCGCGCCGGCCGCATGGAACGCCTCGTGCAGTCGCGGCCCGCCCTCGACGAGCAGCGAGACGACCTCGCGGTCCGCGAGTCGCCTCAGCAGATCCGGCACGCTCCGGTCCGCCACCCGCATGATCGTGACCCCGCGCGACTCCAGCTCGCGGACGGCGGCGGCCTCCCGCGCGGCCGCGGCGTGGCTGATGACCATTATGACCGGCCCGACATCGAGCGTCGAGAACACCCGGGCCGATGGCAGGACGCGACCGCTCCAGTCCGCAACGACGCGCACGAGCGGCCGAGGCCTGTGGACGCCGCGGGGCGTGAGCAGCGGATCGTCGACGAGCACCGTGCCGGACCCGACCGCGATCGCGTCCACCTCCGCGCGCTGCCGGTGGAAGTGCCGATCGGCAGCGGCGCCGGTAAGGCGCTCACGCGACTCGGCGCGACCGACGAAACCGTCGCCCGACACGGCCATTTTGAGAATCACGAACGGGCGGTGCCGCGTGATCCAGGTGAAGAAGGGCGCGTTCTGGCGCCGGGCCTGCCCGGATCCCGGCCCCTCGTGGACCTCGACGCCGCGCGCGCGCAGATACGCCAGGCCCGCGCCGTTGACGCGGGGGTTGGGATCGGTCGTCGCCACGACGACCCGTCGGATGCCCGCGGCGACGATGCGTTCCACGCAGGGGCCGGTGCGCCCCGTGTGGGTGCACGGCTCGAGCGTGCAGTAGAGCGTGGCCCCGCGCGCGCGCGCACCGGCCATGTCGAGCGCATGAACTTCGGCGTGCGGTCCGCCGGCCTCGAGGTGCGCCCCCTGGCCGACGACGACGCCGGCCGGCGACACGACGACGGCGCCGACCAGCGGATTCGGACTGGTCCGGCCGCGCCCCCGTTCGGCGAGCGCAAGCGCGCGGTCCATCCACTGCGCGTCGCGCGACGTGGTCATACCTGCGCGAAGAGGGCGTCGACGTAGGCGTCGGCGTCGAACGGCACGAGGTCGTCGAGCCCTTCGCCAATGCCGAGATACCGAATCGGCAGCCGGAGCTCGTGCGCGATCGCGACTGCGACGCCGCCCTTGGCGGTGCCGTCGAGTTTCGTCAGGACGATGCCGTTCACCCCGCCGGCCGCCATGAACTCGCGGGCCTGCACCAGGCCGTTCTGACCGACCGTCGCGTCGAGCACGAGCAGGACCTCGTGCGGCGCGCCTTCGACCTCACGGCCGACCACGCGACGGATCTTGTCGAGCTCCGCCATGAGGTTCGCCCGGGTGTGCAGGCGTCCGGCGGTGTCGATGAGCACGACGTCGCGGCCGCGCGCCCTGGCGGCGGTCACCGCGTCGAACGTCACGGCGGCCGGATCGGCGCCAGGCTGGGCGCCCACGAGCGCCACGTCCGCGCGGTCGGCCCAGACCGCGATCTGCTCGGCGGCAGCCGCGCGAAACGTGTCGGCCGCCCCGATCACGACGCTGCGGCCCTGCCGGCGATGCCACCGCGCCAGCTTCCCCACCGTCGTCGTCTTGCCGGTGCCGTTGACCCCGACGACCAGCACCACGTGCGGTCGCACCGCCACCGGCGCCGGCGCGTCGACGCCGCCGAGGATCTCGCGCACGACGGCGCCGACGCGGGCGCTCAGCCGCCCGCCCGGCTGCCGCCGGATGGCCTCGACAATATGCGCCGTGGCCTTGAGGCCCACGTCGGCAGCGATGAGGGCGTCCTCGACGGCCTCGAGGGTGTCGAGGCCGACCGCGCGGCCGGCCGTCCGCGCCGCGGGCGCCGCCGCGCTCTCCGGCGCGGCCGCCAGGCGACCGCGGATCTGGTCGGCAGTCCGCGACAGGGCGGCGCGGATGCGCCCGGCGAGCGACGCCATCAGGCCTGGCCCCCGTCGCGCTCCTCGCGCTGCGGCCGGAGCATCAGCTCGCCCACGGCCTCCCGCGGCGCGCGGCGTCCGGCCAGCACGTCGGACATCTGGGCGGCGATGGGCAGCTCGACGCCGTGGCGCGCGCCCAGCGCGAGGGCGGCCGTCGTCGTGCGGACGCCCTCGGCCACCATCTTCATCCCGCCGAGCACCTCATGGAGCGGGCGCCCCCGGCCGAGTTCCAACCCCACGCGCCGGTTCCGGCT
>Ga0326597_10001925_pt1 | contig 32010 bp, 30 predicted proteins | sample RVTome_12_FD_203789 | JGI IMG/M metagenome (GOLD analysis project Ga0326597, IMG submission 203789) | Soil microbial communities from uranium-contaminated site in the Upper Colorado River Basin, Wyoming, United States - RVT100D185 | ecosystem: Environmental > Terrestrial > Soil > Contaminated >...
CAGGCCCGGGTGCTTGACGAGCATCCGGAAGCCGAGTTTCACGTCCATCCACGAGAGGCGGGGACGCGCGCGCTCACGCGCCCGCTCCAGGAGAAAGCGGCCCGAGAACGACAGGGTTTTTCGCCAGTACCTCAGCCGGGCCAGCGACACGCCGCGGGCGCGGCAGTCGCGCGCGAAGACTTCCGCGAGGTCGCCCGTCACGGCGTCGCGGACGTCGCGTGGCAGGGCGCGCTCGAGCAGGCGGCGTGCGAGGCGAGGCGGACGGTCGGTCACAGGAGTTCCCGCTTCAGCTTCGGATCGAGACCCGTCCACATCCGGTCGATCGCCCGGCGTGAGTCACGCAGGCTGGTGAGACCGTTCCGCGTGACCTTCACGCAGCGCCGCGCCTTGCCGCCGCGCTCGGCCGTCGGGTCGCTCATCCAGGACTCGACGAGGCCCTTCTGCTCCAGACGCCGCAGCGTGACGTACACCGCTGCCGGCGCCACGGACCGGCTCGTCCGCCGTTCGATCTCGTCCACGATCGGCACGCCGTACACGTTGTCGCCGAGCCGCAGGATGGCGAGCAGGACCATCTGCTCGAACTCGCCCAGGGCCTCGCGGGTCATGTCGGACCACTCATTTAAAACATACAAAGCTAAGATAATGCAAGCAGGCGGCGTCTCGGGGGACGCGCGACCAACAGGCACGGCGCAACATTCGTCAATCAATCTCTGAATGATGCGATCGCCCGATCTTCAATGCGAGAATACCGGGATGGGATTGTCAGACACCGAGATCACCGCAGCCCTGTCGAAGCTGCCCGGCTGGACATTCGACGGCAACGCCATCGTCCGGTCGTTCCGCCTGCCGTCGTTTCCCGACGCGATCGCGTTCGTGACGCGGATCGCCTTCGACGCCGAGTCGCACGATCACCATCCGGACCTCCAGGTGAGCTACCGGAACGTCACCGTGAAATGGACGACGCACAGCGACGGGGGCGTGACCGAGAAGGACCTGACGGGGGCCCGGGAGACGGACCTCGCGTGGGCCCGGTACCCGCCGGACAGGGCATAATGGGCCGTCGCCGCGGCCCGTATGCGTCTCAAGAGCAGCTACAGCGCGCGTGAAGTCGCCGCCCTCACCGGTCTCAGCGCCCGCCAGCTCCAGGGGTGGGACGCGACGAAGGTCTTTCCGCCGGCCATCGCGCCGCGCCGCACCCAGAAGGGCGGCTACACGGAGCGCCGCTACACCCCGGTCGAAGTCATCGAGCTCCTCGCGCTCGCCGAGCTCCGCCGCCGCGGCTTCACGCCGGCCTCGCTCCGGCTGATGATGGACACGCTCCGCGACTACTTCCGGCGCCGCCTCTCCGAGACGCTGGACGATGCGGGAGACCTGCGCCTCTTGACGGACGGGAAGGGGCTGTTCCTGCAGACGCGGCAGGGACACATCTTCGACTTGCTGGTGGACCCGACGCAGCCGCTCATCACCGGCGAGGGGCTGTCGCTCAAGCCGGTCACCGGACGCGCGCGGCCGAGGCGCCGCCGCGCGACCAGGACAAGGAATTAGGAATCCTCTCATGCGCACATGGTTCGCCGGGGCCGCGGTGCTGGCCCTGGTCGTCGTCGCGGATGCCGGCGTGCTGTCGCAGCAGGCGGTTCCTTCACCGTCGTCCGTGTTCGGGTTCGAGCCCGGCGCCGACAACACGCTGGCGACCTACGACCAGGTCGTCGAGTACTTTCGGCGCGTGGACCAGGCGAGCGACCGCGTGCAACTGGTGGACGCCGGCGTCACGTCGCAGGGGCGCCGGTTCGTGTTCGCGCTCGTCTCCTCGCCCGCGAACCTCGCGCGGATCGACCGACTGCGCGAGATCGCGCGGCGGCTCGCGCAGCCCGAGGGCCTGAGCGACGAGGACGCGCGGGCGCTCGCGCGCGAGGGCCGGGCGTTCGTGCACATCGACGGCGGCCTGCACTCGACGGAAGTGGCGGCGCCCCAGCATGTGCCGCTGCTCGTCGACACGATCCTGCGGCGCGCCGCTGAGCCGGCGATGGCAAAGATCCTGGACGAGGTCGTGCTGATGCTGTGGCCGACGATCAACCCGGACGGGCACCAGATGGTCGCCGAATGGCAGATGGCCAACCCGCCCGCGGGGGGCCGGGGCGCGCCGCCACTGCCCGCGCTGTACCAGGACTTCGTCGGGCACGACAACAACCGCGACGCCTACATGCTCAACATGATCGAGTCGCGGACGATGGAGCACACGTGGCGGCAGTGGGAGCCGCAGATCATCTACGTGCACCACCAATCGGCGCCGTTCCCGACGCGGATCTGGCTGCCGCCGTTCGCCGAGCCGATCGCGACCGACGCGCCGTACCTGATGTCGCGCACCGTGAACATGATCGGCATGGCTATCGCGATGGGCCTCGAGGAGCGCGGCCAGGTCGGCGCGACGCACATGGGCACGGGCTACGATGCGTGGTACCCCGGCTACATCGACTACTTGCCGATGTTCAAGAACGTCGCGGCGTTCTGGACCGAGACGCAGGGGAACGGCGCGGCGCCGCGGACGTCGGCCCGCGACGACATCTCGACCGGCATGCAGCGACCGCAGGCCCTCTACGCGAGCCCGTGGCTCGGCGGGACGTGGCGGCTGCGTGACGCGGTCGAGTACATGCAGACGGCATCGCTCGCGGTCCTGAACTTCGCGGCGCGTTACCGGGAGAACCTGCTGTACAACCGCTACCAGTCCGGGCGCGATCAGATCGTGCGCGGGCGCACCGGCGCGCCGTACGCGTGGGTCTTTCCGGAACGCCAGCGCGACTCGGTCGCGGCCGTCGAGCTGCTGCGCCGGCTCGCGTTCGGCGGCGTGCGCGTGTACCGGTACCGCGAGGAGTCGACCGTGGACGGCATGCGGCTGCCGGCCGGGACGTGGGTCGTGCCGTCCGACCAGCCGTTTGCGGCGCTGGCGCGCGAGGTGCTCGAGGTGCAGCGCTATCCCGAGATTCGCCCGTTGCCCGACGGGCCGCTCGACCAGCCCTACGACGCCGCGGGCTGGACGCTGCCGCTCGCCATGGGCGTTGAGATGCTCACGGCGACCTGGCAGATCAACTACTCGTCGCTTCAGCCGCTGGCGCCGCCCCCCGCGCCGCGCATCACGCCCGTGCCGTACGAGGGCGCCACAGGCGGGCGCGACGCCGCGCCGTTCGACAGCGCGCCCGGGCTCGGCTTCGACGCCCACCCCGAGGCGCGGGCGATCGTGCCGCCGCCCGGCCGGCTGACCGGCAGCGGGCCGGCCCTCGCCGTCAACCCCGCGGAAACGAACGCGTTCCGCGCGGTGAACCAGGCCCGCGCCGCGGGGGCGGCCGTGCGCTTCGTCGCGGGACCGGGGCCAGACGACTCGCGATACGTGATCGACGGCCTGAGCGCCGAGGCGCAGAACGACTTGGTCGCGGCGCTCGCCCTCTCGGCCGAACGCACCGCCGCCTTCTCGGGTGCGCCGCCCCGGCCCGTCCGCGTGGGGTTGTACGACGTGCCGACGAGCATGGATCACGGCTGGACGCGCTGGGTGCTCGAGCGATACGGGTTCGACTACGCGCGCGTCACCGGCGAGGACGTCGAGCGCGGCGCGCTTGCCGATCGGGTCGATGTTCTCGTCATCACGGACGAGGCGCGCGGCGTGCTGCCGGGCGGCGGCCGCGGCGGGAGAGGCGGACCGGGCGGGCAAGGCCGCGGTGGGGCGCCAGACCCCGCCGTGCAGGCCGCCGCTCTGGCGCGCGTCGGCGCGCTCGATTCGTTCGTTCGCGGCGGCGGCACGCTCGTGTGCCTCAACCGCAGCGGCGTTGCCGCGATCGAGCAGCTGTCCCTTCCCGTTCGGAACGCGGTGGCCGGCCTCAGCCGCGAGGAGTTCTCGGGGAGTGGCTCGCTCCTGCGCGTCGCGACGGATTCATCGCATCCGGTGATGGCCGGCATGCCGAACGAAGCCGCGGTGTTTTTCGACGGCAGTCCGGTTTTCGAGACGCTGGGTGGGTTCCGCGGGCGCGTGCTCGCGTACTACCCGACGGCCGGGCCGCTGTTGCGATCGGGCTTTCTACTCGGGTCGTCGCATCTCGAGGGACGAGCCGCCGCGCTCGACGTCGAGCACGGCGACGGTCACGTCATCCTGGTTGGTTTCCGGCCGCAGTGGAGGGGGCAGACGTTCGGGACGTTCAGGGTGCTCTTCAACGCCGCGCTCTTCGGGCGCTGACAGCGCGCCGGGGTGCGCCGGGGTGCCAGGAACGCGCTGGCGCTGCCCAGCTTCTATTGAGCAATGATGGCGCGCGTCAGTTCGTTCCAGGCACCTGCCGCACCCGGCGCACTCCTTACCGGGAGTGCTTTCTACTGGATCGGAAAGATGTCCTCGAGCCCCTCGACCGGGCGCGGGATGACGTGGACGCCGACGAGCTCGCCGACCTTTCGCGCGGCGGCGGCGCCGGCGTCGGTGGCGGCCTTGACCGAGGCGGTGTCGCCGCGCACGATCGCCGTCACCAGCCCGGCATCCACTTTCTGCCAGCCGACGAAGACGACGTTGGCCGTCTTGACCATCGCGTCGGTGGCCTCGACGAGGCCGACGAAGCCCCGAGTCTCGACGAGACCCAGGGCTTCACCGGAAAGAGCGGACGCGGGCTTGGGGGCTGCGGCCATCAGTGCTTCATCAGGCTGAGGCCGCTGATTTTGACGTCGACGTTGTGCGCCACGCGGAGGCCGTAGACGCCGTCGAGCGACTTCAGCTTGCCCGCGCCGACGATGTCCGCGGCGGTGAACTTGCCGATCGACTGGCCGTTGATGGAGCACTCGGCCGTGCCGCCCATGACCATCCACTGGATTTCCTGTGTCACGGGCTGGTCGGCCGGCGCCGTGTGCACGGCCGGGTGCGGCGTGCGCTGCTGCAGCACGGTGAACGGCGTCGCGCCGCTGAAGCCGCGCACGAGCGGACGGCCGTTCCGGTAGGCCACGCAGTAGAGCAGCGTCTGGTTGTCGGTGCCGAGGTCGTTGCCGCCGATGAACAGCCCGAACGGATGCGCGTGCGACATCGTCTGCCTGGCTTCGGTGAACGTCGCCTTCAGCATGTAGTTGCCGCTCGCGGTATTGGCCGGATTCCAGTAGCTGATCGCCGGGCCCGTCTGCACGTGCAGGTTCGCGCCGTCCTGGGCCAGGCGCGCGTCGTTGACGGCGCCCGAGTCGGCCTTGCCCATCCAGCCGGCGACATGAATGCCGCCGTTGGCGACCTTGACGTCCGCGTCCTGCTGGGCCGCGCCGCCCTGAGCGCCGACGGCCGACACGAGCGCCGCGGCGGCGACGGCGACTACTGAAGCATGAAACAAGCGCATTGCGTCCTCCCTGGGAAACTTGGAAAGCGAGCAACAAATATACCACCGCGGCGGGCCGGCCTGCGTTTCCGGCGTGCTATTCTGCGGGCCGATTGCCCCCTTTCGAACACCTGGAGCAGCCATGATCACGCTCATCTCGCGTTTCCCCGTCGTCGGGCGGGTCCTCTCGGTCCCGTCGCTCGTGACCGTCGCGGCCGCCGTGTGGCTGCTGCCGGTCGCCGGCTTGGCCCAGTCTCAACCGGCGGGCGCGCCCGCTGCGGCCGCCCCGAAGCCGATTTCGCTGGACGACTACCCGAAGTTCAAGCGCATCACCGGCGCGTCGATCGCCAACGACGGCAAGTGGATGCTCTACACGGTGATGCCGAACGAGGGCGACGGCACGCTCTTCCTGAAGTCGCTCGACACGGACACGGTCCACGAGATCCCGCGCGGCCAGAACGCGTCATTCTCTGATTCGGGCCGGTGGGTCGCCTACTTCGTGGCGCCGCCGTCGTCGGGTCGCGGCGGCCGGAGCGGCGGGCGCGGCGGCCGGGGCGGGCCGCCCGCGCAGGGCCAGGCCGACCAGACGCCGCCGCGCGCCTTCTGGCTGATGGATCTGGAGACCGGGGCGCGGACGTCGTTCCCGGGTGTGGCGAGCTTCTCGTACTCCCCGAACGGCGACTGGCTGCTGATGCGGCCGCAGGGCGGGTCGGGCGCGGCGCCTGCAGCCGGGGGCGCCGGACGCGGCGGGCGCGGCGGTGGAGCCGGCGCTGCGGAGGAGGATACGTCCCAGCCGGCAGCCGATCTCGTGATGCGGCATCTCGCCTCGGGCAGCCAGCGCGTCGTGGCCAACGTCGGGAGCTTCGCGTTCGACGACGCGGGCGCGCGGATGGCGTACACGGTGCGTGGAGCAGAGCGGCTGGGCAACGGCGCCTACCTGATGCTGCTCGCGGGCGGCGAGTCGAGGACGCTCGATGCGGCCACGGCCGACTACGACCAGCTCTCCTGGAGTGACACGGGCGCTCATCTGGCGGTGCTGCGCGGCATGAAGGCCGACGACAAGGCTCAGAAGGACAACGTGCTGCTGGCATGGACGAACGTCGGCGCACCCGACAGCCGCGCCGTCACGCTCGATCCGGCGTCGACTTCGGGGTTTCCGGCCGGCATGGTCGTGAGCGAGTTCGCGTCGCTCCGCTGGAACGACGCCGGCACGCGGATCCTGCTGGGCCTGAAAGAACAGGTGGACGCCGCGGAGGAGTCGAGCGAGCCGAAGGCGAACGTGGACGTCTGGCACTGGAAGGACGAGGCGCCGCAGTCGGTTCAGATCGTGCGGATCAATCAGGACCGGCGCGCGACGTACGCCGCCGCGCTCGATCTGGCGTCCGGCGCCGTGCGCCAGATCGCCGATGCCTCGATGTCCGGCGTGACGCCGACCGACGATCTGACCTGGGCGATCGGCCGCAACGACGAGGCCTACGCGGGCGAGTTCTCGTGGGGCGGCAGCCGCGCCGACCTCTATCGGATCGATCTGGCGACGGGCGAGCGCACGCTCATCGAGCCCGGACTGTCGAGGACGATGGGCTTTTCACCCGACGGGAAGTGGTTCCTGTACCTCAAGAACGAGCAGGTGTTCTCGTACGAGATGGCATCCGGGAAGAAGACACGGATCGACGGGGGCAAGAGCTTCGTGGACGCTGAAGACGACCACGATTACGAGAAGCCGGTCTACGGCGTGGCCGGGTTCAGCGCGGACGGCCGGTCGGCGCTCCTGTACGACCGCTACGACGTGTGGGCCCTGCCCGTCGCCGGCGGCGGGCAGCCCGTGAACCTCACGAAGGGCGAAGGCGCCAAGCAGGAAGTGCGGTATCGCGTCGCGCGGCTCGGTGCGGGCGGCGGCGGCGGTCGCGGCGGTGGCGGTGGGCGGAGCGGCGGCGGGGGCGAGCCGATCGACCTCACGAAGCCCGTGACCCTTTCGGCCTACGGCCAGTGGACGAAGAAGACCGGCTATTTCGAGCTGGCGCCCGGTCAGGCGCCGAAGCCGCTCATCTGGGCCGACAAGAGCATCGGCAGCCCCGACGTCGCCGAGACCGCCGACCGGATGATCTTCACGCAGCAGACCTTCCATGAGTACCCGAACTACTGGCTGTCGGACAGGAAGTTCACCTCGCCGCGGCAGGTGACCGACGCGCATCCGGAGATCTTCCAGGAGTTCGCGTGGGGCACGAAGAAGCTCATCGACTACACGAACGGCAAGGGACAGCGGCTGCAGGCGACGCTCACCCTGCCGGCCGGGTACGTGCCGGGCAGGACGTATCCGATGCTCGTGTACTTCTACGAGATCATGTCGAACACGCACCACAACTTCCAGGTGCCGCCCTACGACGACCGGCCGCACATGGCGACCTATGCCAGCAACGGCTACCTGGTGCTGCAGCCGGACGTCGTCTACGAGATCGGCAAGCCGGGCAGCTCGGCTCTCGACTGCGTCGGGAGCGCGGTGCGGAAGGTCATCGAGCTGGGCTACGCCGACCCGGCGCGCGTCGGCCTGCAGGGCCACAGTTGGGGCGGCTACCAGTCGTCGTTCATCGTGACGCAGACCGACATGTTCGCGGCGGTCGTGACCGGCGCGCCGCCCACCAACCTCGTGAGTTTCTACGGGACGCTGTACAGGTCGAGCGGCAACATCCAGCAGGGCATCACCGAGGCCGGGCAGGTGCGCATGGGCCGCGAGGTGACGCCGTGGAACGCGCACGAGCTGTACGAGAGCCAGTCGCCGATCCACCACACGCCGAACATCAAGACGCCGTTCATCATCCTGCACGGCACGGCCGACGGCGCGGTGGACTGGGGCCAGGGCCTCGAGTTCTACGCCGCGGCGCGCCGGCTCGGCAAGCCCGTGATCCTCCTGTCGTACCCGGACGAGGCGCACCACCTCGGCCGTCGCGAGAACCAGAAGGACTTCCAGATCCGCATGCGCCAGTTCTTCGATCACTACCTGAAGGGCGAACCCGCGCCTGACTGGATGAAGGAAGGGGTGGCGCAGGTCAGAAAGGGCAGCGGAAGGCCATGAGCCTGTCGCCGGGGGCCCGGATCGCGTCGTACGAGATTCTCGCCTCGCTCACCCCTTCGTCCGCTTGCCCTTGAACGTGCCCTCGCCGAGCATGCCGTAGACGCACGTGCCGGCCATCGCGTCGCCGTCGATCCTGCCCTTGTAGGCGATCGTCCCGGCTTCGCTCTCGAACGAGAACTGCACGTCGGCGCCCTGGATCGTGCCTTTGACTTCGGCCTCGCCGAGTGTGCCCGTGTAGCGACCCTTGATGGTCTCGCCGTCCTGGGTGAACGTGAACGTGGCCGTGCCGCTGCCGGCGTCGAGCGTGACGTCGAGGGCCCACGTGCCTGCAACCGTCGGCGCGGGCGGCTGGGCCCGCTGCACGAGGGTGGCTGGCGCCAGAGCGACGCAAAACGCGAGAGCGAGGGCGGCGTGCTGCATGGTTTCCCCTCCCGGATCGCGACAACGCTACCGCAGGAGGCCCCTCCACTCAACGTCAGAACCGAGCCCAGCGCTCGTCGCCGACGACCACGACCGGCTCGCCCGGTTCGAACGGGAAGCGCAGGCGCTTGGCGCGCTCAACCACCCGAACATCGCACAGGTGTATGGATTCGAGCTCTGGGCAGCCTCGCCTCCTGCGCCCACGCCAAGCTACGACGTGGTCCGGGACGGGCGGTGGCGAGATGAACGCGCTTTCGACGGTCTTGCCCCGGCGCGCTGTGGGGGTGCGGCAGCAGGCTACAATGACGCGTATGACACGCGAGGACCTCGTCCGATTCGCGACGCGCGACTGGGCCGCGATCGAAGACGAGAAGACCGCCTACTGGATCGACCGCAAGCGGCGGATGTCGCCGGCCGAGGTGTTGAGCCTCGGCGATGATCTGCGACGCCACGCCTCCGCGATACGTCCGGACTGGCCAGGCGAGGCGGATCGTGCCGCCGACCATGCGACGCACGAGCGCGTGACCGGGGCCCTTCGTGCCGTCGCCCGCACCAGCGCCCGCTGAGCTGCTCGCAGATCTGGCGCGGGTGCTCCAGCACCTGGGCGCCGGGTGGTATGTCTTCGGCGCTCAGGCCGTGCTGCTGTGGGGTCGACCTCGTTTCACGGCTGACGTCGACGTCACCGTGCGACTCGATCCGGAGCGTTCACGTCAGTTCGTGGCGGCAATGGAAGAGGCGGGCTTCGCCCTGCGTGTCTCGGCCACGGATGACTTCGCGGCCACGACGCGCGTGCTGCCGTTCGTCCACGCTGCCACAGGGCTGCCCCTCGACATCGTGCTGGCGGGTCCAGGGCTGGAGGAGCGGTTCATCTCCCGCGCGGTACCTGTGGATCTGGGTGCCGGCGTTCCCGTGCCGGTCATCTGTGCCGAGGATCTCGTCGTGACGAAGATCCTCGCCGGCCGCCCGAAGGACATCGAGGATGTCCGGAGCGTGCTGCTCGAGCGGCTCGATCGACTGGACGTCGCGTCGATTCGCGAGACGCTCGGCTTGCTGGAAGAGGCGTTGTCGGTCGGCGACCTCGTTCCCGCGTTTGAGGGCGAGCTGGCGCGAGCACGCTCCAGGCGGCCTCGTTCGAGTTAGTTGGCGAAGTCGCACGCCGCGCTATTGAGACTTTCCCCTCGCCGCCACGGGCAGGCGATCGACGATCCGGTCGCCCTCGACGAGCAACAACTCGTCCGCCAGGTTCGTCACGACGCACGAGTGGTTCGGCAGGATGCGCACCCGGTCGCCGATCCGGAGCGGGCACGACCGCTCGACGCGCATCACGCCGTGCTCTTCCGACAGGCGCTCGATCGCGATCGAGCGATCCGGCTCTGCCGGGTCGAGCGATGGATACACCAGGCCGTGCCCGGTGGCCTGGCCGAAGCCGCGCACGCCGTCCGACGTCAACACCTTCGACCCGGCGTCAACGACGACGCGGTTGGGCGCCGGGCGGCTCACAACCGTCGCGACGACATGGAGCGCGCACTCGTCGAGGCGCGCCGAGCCGAGGCCGGCTTGCGTGCGGTCGAAAAACACGTAGTTGCCCGGCCGCATCTCGGTCACGCCCTTCTGGGCCTCGATGAAGCGGGCCGTTGGTGTGGCGCCGACGCTGACCTCCTCGACGGGCTGGCCGGCGTTGCGAATGTCCGCGGCCAGACGATTCAGGATCTCGGCTTCGGCCTTCGCGATCGTCAGCAGCTCTTCCGTCGATCCGGCGTGATATCCGTGCCCCGCGTGGCTCAGCAGACCGCGGAACTCGATTCCCGGCAGCTCGGCGATACGCCGAATCGTGTCGAGCACGTCGCTCGCCTCGGGGTTCACGCCGCACCGATGGAATCCGACGTCCACCTTGACTAGCGCCGCCAGCTTCCGGCCCGCGGCGCGCATCTCGACGGACCACTGCCGCGCGACCTCGAAGTCGTCGACGATGATCGACACACGCGTTCGGTCCTGGAGCGCAAGCACACGATCCGCGTTCGACGGATTGATGGGGTAGGGCAGCCGGATGTCCCCAATGCCGGCTTCGGCCATCACTTCGGCTTCGCCGAGCTTCGCGCAACAGATCCCGACCGCGCCGGCCTCGATCTGCCAGCGCGCGATCACCGGGCTCTTGTGCGTCTTCGAGTGCGGCCGCAGCCGCACGCCGGCCTTCGACGCGAGGGCCTGCATGGCGGCGATGTTGGCCTGCAGGCGTGGCAGATCGACGACGACGCGGGGGGTGGGAATGGTGGTCAGCATGGGGCGGACTCGATGCAATCATAATGACCCGGCCGCGGGAGTGCTTTTCAGGCAGGCCGGGCCTAGCGGATCGGTATGCGGTACAGATTGCGCTGCGTCGTCTCCACCGAAAACGCGTACACGTTTGCGGTCGGACCCGGCGCAATGTCGGCCGCGCCGATGATCTGGACTGATGGGAGCGCGGCGATTTCGGCCTCCGTCCGGAACCCTCCGGGCGGGAGATCCGGCAGCAGGCGGCCGGACTCCAGGGGAATCACGTACGTCCGGCCCGCCGAGTAGAGCGTGCCCGCCGAGCTCGAGAGCGACAGATACAGCAGGCGACCGTCCGAAGACCATCTCAGGCGCGCGTCCCGCCCCCACACGAGGACCGGCGCACCGCCGTCGATGGGATAGACCGTGGCGCCGCTGCCATCGGTCCACGCGGCGATTGACCGTCCGTCCAACGACACACCCAGCAGGTCGCCCGGGTCTTCGATCGCCTTGCGGAGGCCGGTCCCGTCGTCGCGCACTCGATAGAGGAAACGGCGGTTCCCGTCGCTGGCGCGAAAGACGATCTCACCAGGGGGCCCGAAGACCGGCTGGTGCCCGTGGACGTTGGGGATACGACGAGGCGGCTCACTTCGATCGACGGTCACGAGCCACACTGGAAACCCGCCATCCGGATCGACACCGGTCAGGACGACCAGCCGGCCGTCCGGTGAGATGTCGTACGACCCGCCTCCTCCGGAACTACCGGACGTGCCGGCGCTCGCGATGTTGGAGAAGAAGTGCTCGGTGCGGCCGGATTCGACGTCGGCCAGCCACAGGTCACTGGGGCCATCCAGCGCGGAGGCGTCCTTGAAGATCTGGTAGAAGAGCTTCTTGCCGTCCCGGGTGAACTTCGGATTGAAGGCATAGCCCTCGAGCGAAACCTGTCGCTCGCGCGCGCCGTCATGCAGCACGATGGGCCGCTGGCGCAGCCCGACAGCCGTAACGAAGGAATCGCCATCCGGAGCAAACGCCACGCCTTCCTCTTCGGTGGGCCCGGACGTGACCTGTTCGGGCAGGCCATCCGGGAAGCGCTGCCGCCAGATGTGGTAGGCCCCGCCCGCACTCGTCGTCAGGTACATCCAACGGCCGTCTGGTGACCAGCCGGCGAACGTGCAGCCTCCGGCCGGCGGGCCGACCTGGCGGCTGGCCTGGCTTCCAGCCATGGGCACCAGCCGGCAGGGAGCCCATCCGCCCGTGCCGTCCATCTCGACAACGAGGGCGTGGGTTCGATCGGGCGACGGGTACGAACGGTGGCCCATACCGCGTTCGTGCTCGGGCACGTAGACGTCGCGCGCGCCGGCACGCGTCGGCTCAGCCGTCACGATGGCCATGTGAATGCCGCTCTTGATTTCGGAAAACAGCAACCGCTGGTCGTCCAGCCACACGAGGCCGGATGCGTTCGGGAGCCAGCGTCGCGGCTCGCCGCCGAGCACCGGTACCACCCACGTGTCCCACTCGAAGCGCGAACTGATGGTCGTATAGGCAATCTGCGATCCGTCCCACGAGAACGCCGGGCTCATCTTGCGCAGGTCGTCCGACGTCAACTGCTTGGGTTCGCCGTCGGGCAGCAGCTTCACGTACACCTGGCCTTCGGTCTGGAACGTGCCGGGGCCTCTGACGAACGTGAGCATGCGGCCGTCCGGGGACAGCGCGGGCTGGCTGACCGAATCAGGGAAGTTCGTCAGCTGCGTCCATGCGTCACGTTCGGGCTGGCGAAAGTTTCCGCTAATCCAGATCACAAGCGTGAAAACGGCGGCCACGCCCACGGCCGCCGCGGCCGGCAGGGCCCATCGCCGGCGCGACTCGCCTGCAGGTTCGGGTGAGCGGTCGAGGCGTTTAAGGTCTGCGATCAGGTCGGCCGCTGTCTGGTAGCGGAGATCCGGGCTGGGATCGAGCAACTTGGCGACGATCTGCCGCAGCGCGGGTGGCAACGTCGCGACGGGCGGCATCGTCCAGTCGAGCGCCTTGGGGAAGGCGCGCGTGCCTGTCGCCAGTTCGTACAGGACCGCGCCGAGCGAGAAGAGATCGCTTCGCGCGTCGACTGTCTCGCCGCGTGCCTGCTCCGGCGGCATGTAGGCCACCGTGCCCATCACGACCCCGGTCCCGGTGAGCGCCGGGCCGGCCGCCTGGGTGTCGATGTCATCTCCCTCCGGACGTGTGAGCTTGGCGAGGCCGAAGTCCAGCACCTTGAGGTGACCCTCGGCGGTGACCATGACGTTGGCGGGCTTGATGTCGCGGTGCAGGACGCCGGCGGCATGCGCGGCGGCGAGCGCGCCGGCAATCTCGATGCCGTATCGTCCGACATCGGCAGGCGGCAGGCCGCCCGGCGGGATCGCGTCCGGCAACGCACGGCCGGTGACAAGCTCGAGGACCAGGAACTCCACGTCCCCGTCGCTCGCGATGTCGTAGAGCGTGACGATGTTCGGGTGGTTGAGAGCGGAGACGGCCTGGGCTTCCTGGAGGAACCTCCGCCGGCGCTCGGGATCGCCTGTATAGCCGGGCGCGAGGACCTTGATCGCGACGTCGCGTCCAAGCCTCATGTCGGTCGCGCGGTAGACCTCACCCATGCCGCCGCGGCCGAGCAGGGCGACGACCCGATACGCGCCAAGCCGGCGTCCCACCATGACGGGCACGAACGCGGCCATTCTACAGCCGGACGGTCAGCCGAGTGCGGGTGGGCAGATGTTCCTCCGGCTGCTCTCCGATTCCCCGATTCCCCGATTCCCCGCTCACCCTCGAATGATTCCCAACGCCCCCTTGTGCTCGTACCCCGGGAAGACCTTCGAGATGTCGCGCGCTCCGAGATGCGCCGTGACGCACTCGCCAAAGACGTCGCGGAAGTCGGTCGTGATCGCGAGGTCGCGGCGCTGCCAGAGCTGGTCGGTGTCGAGCCCGGGCCACTTGCCGTAGACCTTGCCGCCCTTGACGTTGCCGCCGAGGACGAGCATCGCGTTGCCGTGGCCGTGGTCGGTGCCGCGGTTGCCGTTCTCCTTCACCGTCCTGCCGAACTCCGACATCGTCACCACGACGACGTCGGCCATGCGGTCGCCGAGGTCCTGGGCGAAGGCCGCGAGGCCGCGCGAGAAGTCGTTCAGGCGATTCGCGATCTGTCCGGTGGCCGAGCCCTCGTTGGCGTGGTGATCCCAGTTGCCGAGCTCGGCGAACGCGACCTCGAGACCGAGGTCGGACTTGACGATCTGGGCGATCTGCTTCATCGCCTCGCCGAAACCCGAGCCTGGGTACTCCGCGCCGTTGCCGGGCGCGTACTGCGCCGGGTTGGCGTCCTTGAGCATCCTGACGGCGTCGAACGCGCCCTTGCCGGTGCTGCCGAGCAGCGTGTCCGCGGCCTGGGCGTACTGCGACTCGAAGCTCGACGCCATCGCGTCGGTCGCGCGGCCGGCCTGGATGCCGAACTGGCCGAGCTGGCCGATCGCGAGCGCCGGTGCCGTGCCCTGCAGGGTACGCGGCAGCGCCTTGGCGAGCGCGACGGCCCGGAACGGGCTGGCGTTCTCGTGCTCCTTCGCGTGCAGGTACCGGTTCAGCCAGCCGTCGCGCGTGCTCTTGAGGCCGGGCGTGCCGCTCTCCATGTAATCCTGCGCGTCGAAGTGCGAGCGCGTCTCGTCGTGCGACCCGGCGGCGTGCACGATGGCGAGCTCGCCGCGCTGGAAGTACGGGACGAGCGGCGCCATGCGCGGATGGAAGCCGAAGAACCCGTCGAGGTCGAGGGCCGTGTCGGCACCTCCACCAGGTCTCGCGATGGCAATCGAAGGCCGGGCGGCGTAATAGGCTCTCTCGCCGAACGGCACGACCATGTTCAACCCGTCCACCGCGCCGCGCTGGAAAATGGCGATGAGAATCCGGTTGCGGGCCTGGGCCGCCTCGGCCGTCCGCGCGATGAACGCGGGAGTGAAGCCGAGGCTCACGAGGGCAACGCTGCCGTTCTTGAGGAACACTCGTCGGGTAATCATGGCTGCGACTCCAGTTTGGCTCAAGGCTTACGGCGCACGGCGCCTACGTCATCTCTTCTGAAACTCCGGCGACCCCAGCGTCAGCGCCAGGAGTTGGGCCGGCGCCTCGGCGCGCGCCAGAGTCTCGCGCGTGCCCGCAGAGGCCTGTCCGCCGAGCATCAGATCGATCAGCCGTTCGCGCGTGGTCTCCGACGTGTCTGGCGCGAGCGATGCGACGTCGACGCGCACCGCGTTGCGGCCGAGCAGGCCGCGCCCGCCCCGTCCGGCGGGCGGCTCCGGCCGCGGCAGTTCGTTGCCCCGGATACCCTGGTCAGGCACGAGCGGCGCGGTGCCGCTGATGAGCTGTACGGCGAGGTTCATCCGCGCGAGCAGCGCGCCCGTATTGACCCAGGCGTCGGCCGTCATGCTGTAGCCGGTCGGCGGCTGCGCGCCGTAGAGCGGCATGCCGAGGTTGTTGGCGGCGGCGACGAGCGGCTGCGCGTTGCTGACCGTCGCGCCCGTCGCCCGCATCGCGGACACGATGAACTCGATCGGCGTCTTCACCTTGGTGCCGCGGACGTCCTCGGAGAGGAACTCGGGCGACGTGACGATCGTGCGCGTCACCTCGCGCAGGTCGCCGTCCGTGTCGAGGAACACCTTCGCCGCTCGGTCCACCAGCGCCTGGGGCGGTTCGTCGGCGACGAACCGCTGCGCCAGCTTGAACGCGATGAACTTCGCGGTTGACGGATGCGTCGCGAGCAGGTCGAGCAGTCGCTCGCCCTCGTCCTCGCCCTTGCCCTTTCCGAACGTCTGGCCGAGCACCTTCTTCTCGCCGGCGTCGTGCATCTGCGGCCGGAAGATGAACCCGCCGCCCTGCTGCGGGCGATCGATGGTCCACCCGGTGAGGATGCGTGCCACCTCGACGACGTCCTGCTGCGTGTAGCCGCCGTCGACGCCGAGCGTGTGCAGCTCCATGAGCTCGCGCGCGTAGTTCTCGTTCAGGCCGCGCGCCTGGCGTTGCGGCTGGGCCGGCGGCCGCAAGCCGCGCGCCCCGCCACGGCCCAGCCGGCCGCGCAGGTTCGTCTGGCCGAGCGTGTCCGAGCCCGGAGGCGCCTGGCTCTGGAAGTTGTCGAGGTAAAAGAGCATCGCCGGGCTGTGCGCCGTCGCGCCGAGCATGTCGCGGAAGTTGCCGAGCACATGGGGCCGGATGGCGTCGCGCTCGTACTCGGTCAGGTAGTAGCGCACCTGGCCCTTGCCGACGAACACGTTGAAGTGATTGAACCAGAAGTCGACGAGCACCTCCTCGAGCTGGCGCTCGGACATCACGGCCCGCAGCATCTTGGCTTGCATCAGCTCGGCGGTCACGCGCTGCGCGCCCTGCTGAATCTGCCGCTCCTCGGGCGTGAGCTGCGCGCGGCCTCGCGCCGGCTCCGCGCCGGCGGTCACCATGGCGGGGTCGGCCGCCTGCGCCTGCCGCTGCACCTGCTGCTGGCGGCGCCGCAGTTGGTCGGCCGGGACGAAGAGCTCCTCCGCCAGCGCTCGCGTGGTCATCGCGAGCGTCGGCATCGACGCGAGCCGCTCGGCGAGCGCCGTGTCGGCGATGCGCTCCGGATGCAACTGCTGATCGATGTAGGCCTCAAGCCCCAGAGCCCGGACGCGCTCGACGTCACCGGGCCGCGGGCCGTACCCCAGCCGGTTCAGCACGTGCGCGATCGTCTCGATGTCGTCGCCGGCCGCGCCGATCGAGCGCTGGGCGGTGACCGGGCCCGTCGAGACCGTGAGGAGACCGGCGGCGGCGAACGCGACGGCCAGCCGGCGGAAGCGGGGAGAATGTAGGAACTTCATACACCCCATTAGACTGCCGTCCCCGATAAAAGGGAACACGCCGTGGCGCCCGAAGGCGCGTGGGCAGGGCAGCCGCTCCGGCTGGCAGCGTCTTCGCATGAGAGGATCCGTCAGTGCCCGCGCTCCGTGGTTCGCGAGCGAAAGTCCGGCGATCATCCAGGCGGCGGTCCAGGCTTCGCCGGGGCGGCCGTTCAGAGACGTGAGGAGGAGCCATGCTCAGGTTCATGCATCGGATTGCGCTGGGAGCGGCGTTGCTGGCCGCCGGGTGCACGGGGTCCATCGATGTCGAAGACATCCCGGTCGGCGCCGACGTGCAGTTGACGCGTGACGACGGCGCGTTCGTCGAAGGCAAGCTGGAGGCGCGCGACGCGGAGACGGTAACCGTCAAGGTCGAGCGGCGCGACGTCAGCAAGCAGATTCCGGTGAAGGAGATTGCCGACGTCCGCGTGATCGACGACGGCGCCCTTCCGCCGGAGCCGCCGCCGATCGCCAGGTTCCGCGAGATCACCGTGCCCGCCGGCACGACGCTCAAGACGACGATCCGCACGGCACTCGACACCGGGACGACCGGCGTCGGCGACCCTGTCGAGGCCGTGTTGACCGAGGCGGTGACGATCGACGGTTTCGAAGCGCTCCCGGCGGGCAGCGTCGTCCGCGGCCAGGTTACCAGCGTGAAGGCCGCCGGCAAGGTGAAGGGGCGCGCCAGCATCGCGATCGCGTTCGATCGGATTGCGGCCAACGACGAGAGCTACGCGATCGCCGCGGGCTTCGAGGCGACGGCGCCGTCGACGAAGGAGGATGACGCGAAGAAGATCGGCCTCCCCGCGGTCGGCGGGGCGGTACTCGGCGCCGTGCTGGGCGGCAAGAAGGGCGCGGCGATCGGCGCCACGATTGGCGGCGGCGCCGGCACGGCGGCGGTGCTGATGACGAGCGGCGGCGAGATCAGGATTGCCGACGGGGCGGCGCTGTCGCTCGAGCTGCGCAATGCCGTCGACGTGAAGGTGCCGATCGTCCGGTAGCCTGGGGCTACGAAGCGAGGTCGGTGAGACCGGCCGCGGGTCTCGTCACGAAGCCATCCGCGCCGCGTCGCGCCGGGAAGGCCGAGACGAACGCCCGCCGCCACCGGTCGAGAAACGCGTCGGCGTCGCCGGCATGGACGAGGGCCCAGACGCTGCCGCCGAAGCCGGCGCCGAAGCTGCTCGCGGCGAAGGCGCCGCCCGCCCTGGCGAGCGCGGCGAGCCGGCGTGTTTCCTCCACCTGGTTGCCGAGCAGCACGTCGGCATCCTCCTGGGAGGCGCGCGAGAGCTCGCCGAGCGCCGCGGCATCGCCGCCACGGAACGCGACCGCGGCCGGCAGCACGCGCGCGTCCTCGCGGATGAAGTGATCGAGCCGGCGGGCGAGCCACGCCGCGTCGGTCGGGTTGGCCGACCCGTCGACAAGCCGCTCGCGCAGCCACGCTTCGGCGCCGGGCGCCGACGCGAGCATGCCGGCCAGCGTGCGCGGCGCTCCACGTTCGTCCGGAGCCCCAAGGGCGGCGAGCGCGCGCGTGGCGTTCGAGGCGCGGTTGTACTGGTCCCGCGTGCGGCCCGCCTTCGCGGCGTGCACACCGCTGGTCATGATGACGAACCGCCAGTCCGGCGGCATGGTCTCGGAGGCGAGGTGCCGGACGGGCACGTACGCGTAGGCGCTCACCATGTCGGCGCGGCTCGTGAGAATGGCCGTGTGATCCTCGCTGCCGCCGTGGATGCCGACGCCGGCGGTTCCGGCCAGCGCTCCGAACGTGAGGCCGCTCTCGACCGCACCCAGGTACCCGGCGAGGTCGAGGGGGGTGGCGATCGCGGCCCGCCACTCGGCCCGTTCGTCGAGGCGTCCGCGGCGGACGAGCGCGGTGGCCACGCCCACGACGAGCGCGCTCGAGCTGCTGACGCCGGCCGCGCGCGGCAGGTCGCTGGCAAGCGCGATGTCGGCGCCCAGCGGCGCGCCGGGAAAGTTTCGCGCCAGGCGCCGCGCGACGACGCCGATGTACCGGCGCCAGCCCGTGAGCTCCGCGGTCTCGTCGTCGGGCGAGAGCTCGACCCGCTCGCCGGCTCTGGCATCGACCACGCGAACGATGCCGTCGGCTCGCGGGGCGGCCGCGACGACGAACCCGCGCGACACGGCCGCCACGAGCGAGCGTCCGCCGGCGTAGTCGGTGTGCTTGCCGACGATCTCGACGCGGCCCGGCACGAACCATCGCCAGGCGGGCGCATCGCCCGTCAGCCGCTGGAGGGCATCGGTCGTGGCATCGATGAGAGACTCGCGGGACGCCGTCACATCCGGACGATGTCGAGCTTCGGAAACGTCTGCCAGCGGCCGCGCGTGAAGTCGGGGAAGTCGCGCGGCCGGCCGTTGCGCGCGACCGAGTCCACGCTCAGGTGGACGACCGCGCTGAGCGCGGCGGCGTCGTACACGTTCATGTCGGTCGGCAGGCCTTCGCGCAGGCACTTGATCAGCCGGTAGTCCTCGATGAAGTCCATGCCGCCGTGGCCCGCGCCCTGCGCCTGCTCCGCGATCTCCTTCCAGAGCGGATGTTCGAACTCGGCGAGCAGGTCTCGCGCGTCCACCCAGCGGTGCGCCTCGCCGCGTCCTTCGATGTATGCGCGGTTGGGGTAGCCCTCGAACAGGCCCCTCGTGCCCTGGACGATGTGAGTGCGGCTGTAAGGGCGGGGCAGGTTGGTGCAGTGCTGCACCACGATCGTCCTGCCGTTCGCGGTCTTGATCAGACTCGTGTTCACGTCACCCAGGACGTAGCGCTCGCGCCGCTGCGGCGCGTCGGGCGGGAAATGATCGGCCGCCCACGCCTGCAGGCCGCGTGAGGGCGAGCTGAGCGAGACGAGGTAGTCAAACCGGTCGCCGCGGTTGATGTCGAGGCAGTTGGCGATGGGGCCGAGCCCGTGGGTGGGGTACAGATTGCCGTCGAGCTTCGCGGACCAGGCTCGGCGCCAGAGGCCCTCGCCGCGGTCGGCGAACTTGATGTCGCGCAGGTCGTGGTTGTAGCCGCCCTCGGCGTGGAGGATCTCGCCGAAGACGCCCTGCCGAACCATGTTGAACGCCATCATCTCCATGCGGTCGTAGTTGCAGTTCTCCATCATCACGCAGTGCTTCCGGTGCCGCTCGGCGGCTTCCACCATCGCCCAGCAGTCGTCGAGCGTCATCGCCGCCGGCACTTCGGTGGCGGTGTGCTTGCCGTTCTTCATCGCCGACAGCATGATGGGGACGTGCCACTCCCACGGCGTGGCGTTGAAGACCAGGTCGAGATCTTCGGTTTCGCAGAGGCGCTCGAAGTCGCGCTCGCCGCGGCTGTAGACGGCCGGGGGCGGAAAACCGGCGGCCGCGATCTGGTCGCTGGCCCACATCGTGCGGGCCTCGTGCACGTCGCAGACGGCGGTGATGCGGCAGCCGGGAATAAGGAGCAGGTTGCGAACGTGCCCGCCGCCCTGCCCGCCGATGCCGACGAAGCCGATGCGAATGTCGTCGATCGGCGGTACGGCGAGCGGCCCCGGACCGCGCTGGGCTGCTTCGGCCGCACCGCTCCGCATCGCGGCCGCTCCCGCGACCACGGCCGCTCCGCCCGTCTTCAGAAAGTCCCGCCGGCTGACGCTATCGGACATGGACAGAACCTCCAACGTGGTGCGGGAGTGCGGGAGTGCGGGGGTGCGGGAGTGCGGGGGTGTGAGGTGGGCACTGGCGATGGTCAGCATCCGAGTAGATGCTGGTCATCGACAGCGCGTTCCAGGCACTCCCGCACCCCCGCACTCCCGCACCCCCGCACCTAAACTGAGTCCGCCTCGACGTACGCGTCGATGACCGCGCGCTCGCCTTCCCGGCCGCGCCGCGAGTTGCCGTGCTCCATCCCGACGATGCCCGCGAAGCCCTTGGCGTGGATGTGCCGGAACACGTTGCGATAGTTGATCTCGCCGGTCCCTGGCTCGTTCCGGCCTGGGTTGTCGCCCACCTGGAAGTACGCGATCTCGTCCCACGCCGCGTCGATGTTGGGAATGAGGTTCCCCTCGGTGATCTGCTGGTGGTAGATGTCGTACAGGATCTTGCAGGCCGGGCTCGCGACGGCCTTGCACACCAGGTGCGCCTGCGGCGTCGTCGTCAGGAACATGCCGGGATGGTTACGGAGCGTGTTGAGGGGCTCGAGGACCATGACGAGCCCGTGCGGCTCGAGGATGCCCGCCGCGCGCTTGAGCGCTTCGACCACATGGGCGGTCTGGTAATCGATGTGGGGGCGGCGATCGACGTGGCCGGGCACGACGGTCATCCACATTGCGTTGATGCGTCTTGCGATGTCGACAGATTCGCGGATCTGCTGCAGGAACGCGTCGCGCCTGGCCTCGTCCCTGGCCGTGAGCGTCGCTTCGGTCCAGTTGATGACGTGGCCGACGAACACGCCCATGCGCATGTTGAGGCGCGCGAGCGCGCGCCCGATCTGCTCCTGGATCTCGACGGGCCGATCGCGCAGTCCGTTGTCCTCGAGCGCCGTGAAGCCCTCGGACGCCATGAACTCGAGCTGGGCGACGAGGTCTTCGCCGGCGTGCTGCCGGAACATGCCGAAGTGCGGCGCGTAGCTCAGCTTGAAACGGCGGACCGGCGTCGCCTGGACCGGGGCGGCATCCGGCATGACCGCGGAATACGGCCAGGCGATTGCCGCAGCGCCCGCGCCGAGCGCGGATTGCACGAAACGTCGTCTATCGAGTCGCATGATTACGCCTCGTTCCAGTGCCGCGCGAGCTTCGTGCGGCCGGGCATCGCCACGGCGGGGACGTCCATCGGACCGAACCTGACCTCGGGCGGGGCGAGCACCTGGTCGGCGTTGAGCACGTCCTCCCACGCCAGCTCCTGGCCCGTGTACGCGGCCTCGCGGCCCATGATGGCCGAGAGCGTGCTCTCGGCGATCTGCTTCAGCTCGTTGATCGGCCGGCCGGCGCGGATGCTGGCCACCAGGTCCGCATGCTCCTGCACCATCGGCGGGGTCGGCCGCTCGGCCGACTCGAACGTCCACGCACGGCCGCCCGTGATCTCACCCGCCGCGTTCGACCGGCCGCTCGCGCCGATGAAATGCTCGCCGACACGATTGCGCGTGCCCTGAATCTGGCGGCACATGCTGAGCACGCGCGCGCCGCCCGGGTACTCGAAATCGACGGCGAAGTGATCGTAGATGTGCCCGTACCGGGGCTCGACGCGCCACTGCCGTCCGCCGACGGCCGTCGCGCGCACTGGATGCGCGCCGAGCACCCAGTTCGCCACGTCGATGTTGTGGACGTGCTGCTCGACAATGTGGTCGCCCGAGAGCCAGGTGAAGTACAGCCAGTTGCGGATCTGCCACTCGCCGTCGGTCCAGCCCGCATCGTGCTCGCGGCTCCAGAGGCCGCCCTGGTTCCAGAAGACCTGGCCGCTCAGCACGTCGCCGATCGCACCGTCGTGAATCCGTTCAATCGTCGCGAGATACTCGGCCTGATGGCGCCGCTGCGTGCCGACGCCGATGCCGAGTCCTTTCTGCCGGGCCAGCTCGTAGGTCGCGAGCACGGAGCGGACGCCCGCGGCGTCGACCGCGACGGGCTTTTCCGCGAACACGTGTTTGCCGGCGGAGACGGCCGCCGCCAGGTGCTGCGGCCTGAACCCGGGCGGCGTCGCGAGAATCACGAGGTGAACGTCGCTCGCGAGAACCTTCTGGTAGGCGTCGAACCCGGCGAAGCAGCGGTCGTCGGTCACTCTGTACTTTGCCGCAAAGTCGGCGTTCTCGGCGGCGACCTTGGCGAGCTCGCCTCGGCACTGCGCCAGCCGGTCCGGAACGAGGTCGCCGAGCGCGACGAGTTCGACGCCGGCCGACGCCCGCAGCGCGTCGCGTGCGGCGCCCGTGCCGCGCCCGCCGCAGCCGACGAGGCCGATGCGAATCGTGTCAGAGCCCTGCGCGAACAGCCGCCCGGGCATCGCAAGAGCGGCGGCCGCGGCGGCGGTCGTACCGAGGAACACGCGGCGGGAAACTGGGTCGAGGGGCCGGTCGGTCATGGCTGGACTCCTTCAATCGTCGATACCAGGCGGAAGCCGACAAATGGCGCGTCGGACAGCCACCAGCGGCTCTTGGGCAGTTGCGGATCGGTTTCGTTCCAGGACGGCTGCTGCGCCGCGCGCGCTTCGGGCCCGACCAGGCCCGCGTCATCTCGAAACGACGCGCCGCGCGTCACTGGCTCGCCGGTTTCGGTCGTGACCCACTCGGCGGTGTTGCCGAACAGATCGAAGAGCCCGAGGGCGTCCGGGCGTCGCGCGCCGACGGGATGCGTGCGGCCCTCGGAGTTCCCGCGGAACCAGACCAGCGCCTCGCGTTCGGCCGCGTCGAGGCCGTCGCCCCCGGCGGCCAGCGCCGCGGCGTGCGCCCATTCGGCCTCGGTCGGCAGGCGGTACCGGCGGCCGGTCTTTTGCGACAGCCAGGCGCAGAACGCCTGCGCGGCGTGGGCGGTCACGCTCATGACCGGAAAGCCGGCGTGCCCCCAACCGTAGTCGGGCGCGCCGTACGGGCTCGACGGTCGTGCGATGGTGGCTCCTTCCCGCGGCGAGTCGAGACCGAGCGCGAAGACGTCGTACATGTCCCAGGTCACTTCGGTGCGCCCGATGTAGAAGGACGCGACCTCGGTGGTGCGCGGTCCGGCGGGGCCGTCGAGGACAACCTGGCCGGCGGGAACCCGCGCCATCTCGAACGTCACCAGCGTGCCCGGAATCGACTCGTGGTAGGTTGCCGTCGATGCGGCCGCCTGGAAGGCGCCCGCGGCCGCCGCGCCGACCGCGGCCAGGACGCCGCCGCACGTCGCCAACAGGCCGCCCGGAGACCGCTGCATTGCGGCAATCTTGGATCGTTTTTGCGCTTCTGGGAACGCTGGGGTTCATCGAGCGGCCGGAGGGGTCCCGGTGGGAGTTCGCCCAGGTGCACATGGGGCTGCCGGTCCGAATCGTGCTGTACGCCGCCGATGAACGGTCGGCGCTCGAGGCGGCGCGAAGCGCGTTTGCGCGCATTGCGGCCCTCGACGCGACGCTCAGCGACTATCGGCCGGACAGCGAACTCAACCGGCTGTCGCGGACGAGTGGCGAGTGGGTCCACGTCTCGCGGGACCTGTTCACCGTGCTGCGCCGCGCGCGGGAGATCGCCGAGATCACCGGCGGCGCGTTCGATCCGACGATCGGGCCGCTGGTCGCGTTGTGGCGGGAGTCGCGGCGGCTTGGCCGGCTGCCTGCCGAGGACGCCGTCGCTGACGCGCGGGCGCGCGTCGGCTGGCGACATCTTGAGCTCGACGGGGGCCTGCGGCGCGCGCGGCTCGCCGGGCCCGGCATGCGGCTGGATCTTGGCGGCATCGCGAAGGGGTTTGCGCTCGACGAGGCCCGGGAGGTTCTGGGGTCGCTCGGCGTGCGACGCGTGCTGCTTGAAGCCGGCGGCGACATCGTCGTGGGCGACGCGCCGCCCGGCCGGAGCGGCTGGACGATCGAGGTGCCGGGCGCGAGCGCCGATTTCGCGCGCCGGGCTGCGGCGCTCGAGAACGCGGCGCTGTCCGCCTCCGGCGGTGCCGCGCAGTTCGTGGAGATCGACGGCGCGCGCTATTCGCACGTGGTCGATCCGGCAACAGGTCTGGGGCTGACGCGGGACGCGACGGTCTACGTGATCTGCCCCGACGCGGCCACCTCCGACGCGCTGGCGACCGCGATCAGCGTAGGGGGACGGGCGAGTTTTCCACAGGTTCCGGGCTACCGGTGCCAGGGGTCGGGCGGCATCGCGCCGACCCCTGGCACCGCCGGCCCGGTTTCTGTGGAAAACTCGCCCGTCCCCCTCATCCGTCGAATCGCGTCGTCGGCGCCGGGGCCCCGCATCAGCAGCGCCAGGAAACCCTCCTGGACGCGCTGAGCCACGTCCTCGGCATTCGCCGTCAGCATGTTGACGAGCTTCGCGCGCTTCGACTCGGCGAGCACGGCCTGCACGCCGGCCTCGGCCGCCTCGCGGTCGCCGCCGAGCGCGCCGCGCAGGCTGCCGATGCCGCACGCCAGAATGCTGTAGCCCGGCAGGTCCGCGATCGCCGCCGCCTGCGCTACGGCATCGGGATCCTCGAGCATCAGCATCGCGAGCCTGTTGCCGTCGGGATTACCCGGGGACCACACGTTGGCGCCCGCGGCCGCGAAGAACCCGATGGCCTGCCGCGCTTCGTCCACGTTTCGGATGTGGGGCAGGGTCACGCCGTCGGCGCCGGCGGCGAAGATTTCCTTGATGCGCGCGGCTGTCGCCTGCGCGCCGTCACGCGACAGCGGCGGGATGCGCACGAGCAGCGCCGTGCGGCCGAGCGCACCGGCCCGCCGCAGCCCGTCGGCAATCGCCCGGACGTGCGCGACGTCGTACCCGCCCTCGAGGTTCAGGAACAGATAGTCGTAGAGCGGGTTGGCGCCGCGGCCGCGCCGGCCGGGATTCTCATTCGGTACGAACACGCCGAACGCCGGCCGGCCGCTCGTCCAAAGATCAATGACCGTCGGTCTCGGCCGTTGCGCGTGAGCGGTGGAGGCGAGCACCAGCGCTCCCGACATCAGTGCCGCCAGCCAGCGATGAGATCGATGCATCAGGTGAGCTCCATCAGGGACCCGCCAGGGGCATAGAGTCCGGGGTCCGGGGTCGGGCGCACTGCGCACCGCGCACCGCGCACCGTTATCCCCCCGTCCACACCAACCACCGGTTACCGGCCTCATCCGCGTCGTCGAAGACGAGACCCGGCCCCTCGCGCTCCAGGTCAGCAGCCGTCAGGCCGAGGTCGGACAGATCCAACCCTGTGTCCCCGACCAGAAACGCCGCGGCCGGTGCCTTGACCTTGTAGAACCAGAACGGCACTTCGGTCCGGCTGAGCCGGCCCGACGCGGCATGATACGCGAGGATGTGGATGTGCCCGATCGGCGCCCCCGTGTCGGGCAGGCGGCTCTCGCGGCGGGCGAAGCGGCCGTCGGGCTGCCGGGTCACGAGTGGCGGCCCGCCGCCCGCACCCGATCGCGCCGTGTCGAACTGGCGCGCGGCATCGGCCATCGCGACGTCGGTCACCTCGACTGCCTGCCAGACGAGCAGCGCGAAGACCCCGACGCCGGCGAGCGCGGCCGTTGCAAACCAGATCAGGAACTTCGACGCGCGCACGGTCAGCGCACCGGTCGGATCAGATAGAAGCTCGTCTGCCGCCCATCGACCCAGTCCCATCCCGACGGCAGCAGCACGGCGTCCTCCTCGAGCGCGAACCGCACCTGCTGGCCGCCCCACTCCGGCACGGCGTGGCGCACGTTGAGCTCGATCGAGTGCCACGTGCCGGGTCGGAAGATGTACTCGCCGCGCACCGGGACGCCGGTCTGATAGTCGGTCATGCCGATCGGCGGGCCGGCGGCGTGCCCGTGGTAGCCGACCGGGTGGCAGTAGATCGACGGCGTGAGCCCCTCGGCGCGCGCCTGCGCCAGCGCGCCGGCGAGTGCCGCGTTGCCCGCGCCGCCGAGCTTCGCGTGCGCCATCGTCAGATCCTGAAGCCGGTTGGCGGCGGCCAGACCGGCGCGCAGGCCGGCCGGCGCCTCGGTCTCACCGGGCTTCAACACGTAGGCGTTGTGCTGGGTGTCGGTCGAGAAGCCGAGATAGACGATGCCGAAGTCGGTGTGGAGCATGTCGCCGGGCAGGATGACGCGGGAGGGCGGCGCGTCGGCGCCGGCCCGCTGGATGCTGACCGACGGATGAAACCACGACCCGAGGCCGAGCTCCGCCACGCGCTGGCGCATCCACCAGACGACGTCGTCGGTCGTCGTCACGCCCGGCGTGATGACCTGGTTCGAGAAGGCTTCTCTGATCACCCGATGCGCCACTGTCATCACGTGGCGATACGCTTCGGTCTCCTCCGGCAGCTTCACCTCGAGCCACCCGACAGCGAGCATCTCGGCGCTGCGGACGCGGCCGGCGTATGTCGGGCCCAGCGCGCGAAGCAGGTTGTCGCGCTCGTTCGCGGTCAGGCCGTCGGCGTGGTTCCAGACTTCCGAGGTGTTCACGCCGATGACCTTCGGGTCGCGTTCCTCGACGAGCTTGCGCAAGCCGTCCCACTGGCCGTCGTTGGGCGTAGGCACGACCGCGAAGAGGCCGTCGTAATCGAAGCGGCCAATCGATAGCCGATCCACGCGCCCGCCACGATCCGAAAACACGAGGATGGTACGCCGGCGCGACGAGAAGGTCGTGAGCGGCGCCATCGACCGGAAGACCGGGTCGTCGTTGTACTCGCGCGACACGATGATCCACATGTCGATGCCTTCGCGGCGCATGAGCTCGGGCAGCACCGTGTCGAACCGACGCTCGATCCAGCCCTTGACGAGCGGCGCCTGCTCGCGGTGCGTCAAGACCCGGTCGGCGGGATAGACCGGCGCCTGAGCGGAGGAAGCGGCGATCAGTGGTGGGGTCAAGCACGCGGCCAACAGCAACGAAACGACGCGCGAGCGGGAACGGCCGGCCATGGCACCTCCGGGGACGGCGGCGCTTCCGGCCGCCGGGGTTCGATGATACAACCTGCCTCAACGGCTCATGCCCGTATCCTCCCCGCAGCCCGCCCTCAAGCGCGAACTCGGCAAGTGGGATCTCACCGGCGTCGGCATCAACCAGGTCATCGGGAGCGGCATCTTCCTGCTGCCGGCGGCGCTCGCCGCGCAGGTGGGCGGCTGGAGCTGGATTGCGGTCGCGCTCGTCGCGGCGCTTGCCCTGCTCATCGCGCTGAATTTCGCGGAAGCGGGCAGCCGGTTCGACGGCACGGGCGGCGCCTACCTCTACACCCGGGCGGCCTTCGGCCGGTTCACCAGCTTCGAGGTCGGCTGGATGCTGTGGGTCGCGCGCGCCACGAGCTGGGCCTCGGTCGTCAACGGCCTTTCCGACGCGCTCGGGTTCTACTGGCAGGGCGCGCTGGCCGGACCGCTCCGGATCGCCATCATCAGCACCGTCGTCGTGACCATCATGGCGATCAACCTGCGCGGCATCCGGCAGAGCGCCATCGTCGTCAACACTCTGACGTTCGCGAAGCTCACGCCGCTCGTGATCTTCGTCATCGTGGGCCTGCCGCACGTCTCGACCGCCGCACTCGCGCCGGGCGGCCAGCTCGGCTGGGAACAGGCCTCGACCACGGCGCTCCTCCTCATCTTCGCATTCGGTGGCTACGAGACGATTCCGGTTCCGGCCGGCGAAGCGAAGGATCCCCGCCGGGCCGTGCCGTTCGCGATGATCACCACCGTGCTCGTCGTCGCGCTGCTGATGATCCTGGTGCAGATCGTCGCGATCGGCACGCTGCCCGGCCTCGCGGCGTCGCGGACGCCGCTCGCCGACGCGGCGGCGCTTTTCATGGGCGGATCGGGCGCGCTGCTGCTGACCGTCGGCGCGACGATCTCGATGACCGGCAACAACATGGGGCAGGCGCTGTCGGGATCGCGCAATCTCTACGCGCTGGCCGAGCAGGGCGACCTGCCGAGGGTCTTCGGCCACGTCCACCATCGATTTCGCACGCCGGATTTCGCGATCGTCTTCACGTCGCTCATCTCGCTCGGGCTGGCGCTGTCGGGCAGCTTCGCCGCGATGGCCGCGGCGAGCGCGGTGGCGCGGCTGCTCGTGTACGTGGGCACGTGCGGATCGGTGCTCGTGCTGCGCCGCGAGGGCCGGGCGTCGTTCACGATTCCCGGCGGCCCCGTCGTGCCCGTGGTCGCCCTCGTCATCTCGGTCGCCATCCTCTACGGCGCGAGCGGGCTGCAGCTGCGCGTCGGCCTCGGGGCCCTCGCTGCCGGCGCCGCGCTCTACCTGATCGCGCCGCGCGGCCGGGCCGCGACCTCATGACGCGCGCACTGACGCTTGGGCTGGCGTGGCTCACCGCGTCGCTCCCGGCCGCGTCGGTTGAGGCCCGGCAGCAGGTCGAGGTGTTCGGTGCGCTCACGACGAGCACGACGGCGCCGGCCGCGCAGTTCACGGTCGACTACGTTCCGAGACTCGTCTTCGGAACGGTGACGGGCGGGCGCGCGCGGCACGCGCTCAATCTGGAGGGCGGCCGGTCTCCCGGATTCGAGGCAGGCCTCAACTGGCTGCCTGTGCCTCGAGCCGGTCTTCAGGTGTTCGTCGCGCGCTCCGAATGCGACCTCGGCGGAGCGAACGCGCCGTACAGTCTGGAGCTGCAGTACCTCGCGCGCCAGCCGCCCGACTTCGTGGAACGCGAATACAGCCTCCAGCAGAGCGTGACATGGCCGGAGAGCCTGGGCGACGTCGGCGCCTGGCGCGTCGGCGTCGGCGGCCTCGCCCGATTCAGCGGCAGCCACGCCGACCTGTCTCTTTCGGGCGGCCTGCTGCTCACCAGGCTCTCGGGCGCCTTTCAGCCGGCCGGGTACTACGAGTACCGGCTCGGCGGCCACTCCACGATTTTCTACAACGAGGTTCTCGTCTCCATGGCGCTGGACGAGGCGTGGCACCCGGGCTACCACCTGGGTGCCGAGCTGGGCGTACGCGCCGGCGCGCGGGTGAGGTTCATCGCCGGCCTCCGCCTTTTCGGACCGTCGCCGGTGCCGCTCGCGCGGGTGGCCGACGTCCTCAACGAGGACCAGATGCTGTTCAGCGTCCCGCGGAGCGACATCGAGGCCGCGATCGGCGGGCGTCCGGTCGCGTTCGACCGGCTGGACCGGGTGGTGCTGCGGTTCGGGCTCGGGGTAGGATTCTGACATGCGACGGGCTTCGCATCGCGCGATGGCGTGGCTGGTGGCGGCACTCGCGGCCGGCGCCATGACGGCGGTGGTCCCGGCTGCGGTCTCGGCGCAGCAGCTCGTCTATCTCGTGCGCCACGCCGAACGTGCCGACGGCGGCTCGATGTCGGCCGCCGCAGAGACCGATCCGCTGCTGTCGGAAGTCGGCAAGGCGGCTGCCGATCGGCTGGCGGCGATGCTCGCCGAGTCCGGCATTACTGCGATCTTCGCCACCGAGTACCGCCGAACGCAGGACACCGGGCGGCCGCTCGCGTCGAGGCTCGGTCTCACGGTGCAGACGAACCCGGCAAGAGACATTGCCGGGCTCGTCGCGCGCCTCAGGGCCGATCACGCGAACGGCATCGTGCTGGTGATTGGGCACTCGAACTCGGTGCCCGGCGTGATCAAAGCGCTCGGCGGACCCGAGCTCACGATGGCCGACGACGAGTACGGGACGCTCTTCGTCTTCGTGTCCGCGACCGGCGCCCTCAGCCGGATCCGGTTTTAGGGCTGAGCGCCTAAGCAAGCTAGAGCATCTCCAGGTCTGTGGCGCGTCGTTCCGCCCACCCGACGTTGCGAGCGACGCGGCCCAGGCCCGATCGCGCTGGGTCGCGTCAAGCGTGCGAGCCGGAGGGCGGGCGGGACGACGCGCCGCAGACCTGGGAATGCTCCAATCCGGCCTTGACCGGCTAAAATATGCCATATATGGTAGCTATATGCAGAAGACCACGCTCTATCTGGACGAGGCGACCTATCGCCGTCTGAAACAACTGGCGCGAACGACCCATCGGAAGCCGGCGGCGCTCGTCCGCGAAGCCGTGGCCGAGTACACCGCCCGTCATGCGACGCGTCGAAAGCCGAAGAGCGTTGGCGGCCTTCGGAGCGGACGCCGCGATCTCGGCCAGGCCGCCGAAGAGCTGCTCGCCGGGCTTGGCGAAGAGCGATGATCGTCGCGGACACGGGGGCCGTGCTGGCCCTTCTCGACAGGGACGAGGACAACCATCCGGCCGTCCGGAAGCTGTACGACGAGGATCCGGACGGGTGGATCCTGCCGTGGGCGATTCTCCCGGAGGTGGACTATCTGCTGGCCGCGCACGTCGGCCGCAAAGCGCGCGAGATGTTCCTCGCAGATCTCGCCGACGGCGCGTTCGTCGTCGACTGGGGCGGGGACGCCGACCTGGCCGCCATCGGCCGGATTCACGGGCGGTACCGTTCCATCCAGCTTGGCCTCGTCGATGCCGCCGTGATTGCCACAGCAGAGCGCCTGAAGGCGGACGCCATCGCGACGCTCGATCTGCGCCACTTCGGCGCGGTGACGATCTCAGGGAAGCCACGCCTGCTGCCGCGCGATCGCCTATGATCCTGTGCTAGCCTTCCGGCCTTACACCACTCTGGAGGACCTCCATGATCCGCAGATTCGCCCCCGTAGCGCTCGTTGCCACGCTGCTCGCGACCGGTTGTGCGCCGGCCCCCGCTCCCGCTCCCGTCCTCGTTGACACGGCAGCCGACGTCGCGGCGATCAACGCGCTCGTCGAACGCGAAATGGCCGCCTTCACGGGCGCCAACATTCCGGAGATCGAGGCGATCTTCGCCGCGGACGTCATTCTCATGCCCCCAAGTGAGCCGGCCCTGCAGGGCCTTCCGGCCGCCGTTGCGTGGACGCAGGCGCTGCACGCGGCGTTCACCGTGTCCGGGTCGTACACGAGCTCCGACGTCACGGTGTCGGGCGACCTGGCCGTGCAGCGGTTCACGGGCACGCTGACCGTCACGCCCAAGGCCGGCGGCGACCCGATGGCCGAGACGGTGAAGGGCATCCACGTGCTGCGAAGGCAGGCCGACGGCTCCTGGAAGATCACGCAGGACGCCTGGAACACGGACGCGGCCGCGCCCGGCGCCGGCGGGAACTGACGACCCGCTCCCTGTGACACGTCCCGGGCGCGCGGAGCTCGCGGGCCCGATCCCAGGCGTCGGCGCGGTCGTCCACGCTGCCGTTGATCGTGTATCTGTTCCGCGTGGTCGGCCCGCGCGACGAGGGCTGACGCCAGCGGTCGCCCGGCTCTGTCGGTCGGGCACGGCCGCGGATATGATGGCGCAGCCCCAAGAGGACATCGCCCATGCGCAAGGCCCTGACGTGTGCCGCCACTGCCGCCCTGATCGCCGCCCTCGCCGCGGCCACGGCCGCCCAGGACGCGAACCCGCGGTTCGGCCGCTGGAAGTTGAAGTCCGAGGCGCCGGCGCCGCAGAGCAACATCATGACCTACGCGCCGTTCGGCAGCAGCGGGATGCGCGTGACGATCGACGCGGTGAACAGCCGCGG
>Ga0326597_10001926_pt1 | contig 32008 bp, 21 predicted proteins | sample RVTome_12_FD_203789 | JGI IMG/M metagenome (GOLD analysis project Ga0326597, IMG submission 203789) | Soil microbial communities from uranium-contaminated site in the Upper Colorado River Basin, Wyoming, United States - RVT100D185 | ecosystem: Environmental > Terrestrial > Soil > Contaminated >...
AGCAGGTTACCTACCTGTGGCGCCAGACGCTGTCCCGCCGGAGCCAGAAAGGCACGATCCCCTGGGAGCGTTTTGGCAGGTACACCGACCGGTGGATCCCCAAAGCCCGCATTCTGCATCCCTATCCACATGACCGCCTCCGCGTCTGACCTGCGGCAGGAGCCGTATGAGGTAATGCTTCACGTACGGATCTGTGCGGGGGGCCCCGGGAAACCGGGGTCCCTACCGCGATGGTCACGAAGGGAAGAGGAAGAGGAGCCGCGACAACCGAGGCGGTTGCCGCTGCAAGGCAAGGGGTGAGCAAGACCTCTGCAGCGGCGGCCGCTTCGGCCGGCGCTGCCTTCGTGCATCTTCGTGTCCTTCGTGCCTTCGTGGTGAAATGAGGCCGTGGTCATCACCCACCGCCTGGCCCGTCAGGCCCTGCTACACCACGTTCCTCTCCCCGGCTCCGTCCTTGGCCGCGAATCGCTCGAACGCGAACGGCCGAAGGTCGAGTCCCGGGTCGCGCCCCAGGATCAGATCCGCCACGATCCGCCCCGCGGCGGGGGCGTGCTGGAAGCCGTGGCCGCTGAAGCCGTTGATGAGGAAGAAGCCGGCGCAGCCCGGATGCTCGCCGAGGATGGGCATGGCGTCGGGGGTCACCTCGTAGAGACCGGCCCAGGTGGTGGAGAGGGCGGCGTCGGCAAGGGCGGGAAGCCTTCGCGTGGCCACCGGGATGACCCGCTCCAGGAAGGCGTCGTCGACCGAGGTGTCGAAGGTCGGCTCCTCGTCCGGGACGCCCATGCCGAACAGGACGTTCGGTCCCTCGCGGTGGAAGTAGAAGGTGGTGGCGAAGTCGATCACCATGATGCGGGAATCGGGTACGCGTGCGGTGCCCGCAGAACGTGACGGGGCCGCGAGGTAGATGTGCCTCCGGTAGGGCACGACCGGGATCTCGAGGGAGGCCATCCCTCCGAGCCGGCTCGCCCAGGGCCCTGCGGCATTGACGAGTACCGGGCAGTCGATGCGTCCTTGCGTCGTCTCCACCCCGGTCACCCGACCCGAGCGGGTGTGCACACCGACCACCTCGACCCCCGTCCTCACCTCGGCGCCGCGTGCGCGTGCCGCCCGGGAAAGACCGGTGGTGAGGCCGCCGGGGTCGGCGATCCCGTCCCTGCCGCAGAAGGTCGCGCCCTTGATGCCGGTGACGTCGAGCCCGGGAGCCAGCGCCGCCGCCTCGTCCGCACCGAGGATCTCGACCTCGACGCCGAGGCTCTTCTGCATCGCGGCGTTGCGCCGGAACGTCTCCAGGGATTCTTCCGTCTCGAGGAGAAAGAGATACCCGTCCTGAGCGAAGTCGAGGGGGGAGCCCGTCTCCTCCTCGAACCTCTCCATGAAGGCGATCGACTCGATGGAGAGGCGCACGTTCTCGGGATGCGAGAACTGGTGGCGCACTCCCCCCGCGTTGCGGCCGGTGGACCCCGCGCCCAGGACCTCCTCCTTCTCGAGGAGGACGACCCGGCCCGCGCCGTGCCGGGCGAGGTGGAAGGCCACGCTGGCGCCCATGCAGCCGCCTCCGACGATCACGATGTCTGCGGTCTCGGTCATGAGCAGGGTTCACTCCGGGGGTCGGGGACTCGGCCCGGAATGGTTCGGGCTACCGGCCATCGAGTCTACTCCGGTGCCGTCGGCTCGTGGCCCGGTTTGCGGTGGCATTCCGGGCGGAACCCCGTCCCCGACCCGTTGCCGCGTCCGATTCCGTCCCCGTCACCGAATCCGACTTCGTCACCGACTCCGATCCCGCAGCCGTCCCCGATTCCGATCCCGACCCCGTCACCGACTTCCGTTCCCGACTCCGTACCCGCCTCCGTCAGCGTCCCCGCAGCCGTCCCCGACTCCGTCCCCGCCGACTCCGTCCGCGGATTCCGGGCCCCGCGGCATTGCCAGCTTCCCCACTGATGGCGTAAACTACTTCCTTCTCGTGGGTTCAACGAGGGGCCAGCAGCATCGACCCGCAACGGTACGCCCGTGTCCACTCCATCCTCCATAGGGTGATTCCGTGTCCGCCCGGAGAGAGGGAGACCCTCCTCGATGCCGAGTGCGGGACCGACTCCGCGCTCCGGGAGCACGTCGAGTCCCTTCTGGCCGCGGCCGAGGAGGAGGACGACGCCTTCTCGGAGGAGGCCATCGTCGCCTCGCGGCGCACTCTCGAGGCGGCGGTCGATGGCGCCGATGGTGACGCCTCCCACGATGCCGAGATCCTTGCCGACGGATCTCCGCGCCGCATCGGGCCGTACCGCATCCTGGGCCGGATCGGCATGGGGGGGATGGGGGTCGTCTTCGAGGCCGAGCAGCAATCCCCTCGCCGGAAGGTGGCGCTCAAGGTCCTCAATCCTCTGTTCGTGACCGACGAGGTGCGCCGGCGATTCCGGCTGGAGGGCGAGCTCCTCGGCCGGCTCCAGCATCCCCACATCGCGCAGATCTTCGAGTCGGGCACCTACGACACCGCCCGGGGACCCCAGCCCTTCTTCGCCATGGAGTTCGTGACCGGAACCGACCTGCGCACCTGGGTCGCCCGGAACGGTCTCGACACGCGCGGCATCCTGCGCCTCCTCGCCACCATCGCCGAGGCCGTTCACCATGCCCATGAGCGGGGGATCGTCCACCGGGACCTCAAGCCGGAGAACATCCTCATCGACGGGGACGGGGCGCCCAGGATCCTCGACTTCGGGGTGGCCCGCGTCACCGAGAGCAGCGCGGTGCTCTCGACCCTGGTGACCGACCAGGGCGAGCTCCTGGGGACCCTTGCCTACATGGCGCCCGAGCAGCTCGGCGGCGATCCCCTGGCCATCTCCTCCGCCACCGATGTTTATGCCCTCGGGGTCATCGCCTTCGAGCTCCTCGGGAGGCGCCTTCCCCACGAGGTCTCGGGGCTTCCGCTCTCGGTCGCCATCAGGACCGTCTCCGAGGATGACGCTCCCCGGCTCGGCAGCCTGAGCCCGACCCATCGCGGCGACGTCGAGGTGATCGTGGCGAAGGCGCTGGAGAAGGATCCCACGAGGCGCTACCCCTCCGCGGCGGCGCTCGCCGCCGACCTCGGCCGGCATCTCGACCACCTGCCCATCGCGGCCCGCCCGCCGGGACGGATCTACCGCCTGCGCAAGCTGGTGCGGCGCCGGCGCGCGGCCGTGCTGGGGATCGGCGGAACCGTTCTCGCCCTCGCCGGGGGTCTTGTGACCGCGCTGCTCTTCTGGGCCGACACGAAACGAGGTCGCGACGAGATTCGCGAGAACCTCTACCGGGCCGAGATGCTGCAGGCCGGCGATGCGATGGAGAGCTTCGCCGGCATCGCGCGGGTGCGCGAGATCGTGGAGAGCTGGGTTCCGGGACCGGACGTCCCCGATCTCCGCGGGTGGGAGTGGACCTTCCTCGACTCGGTCGCCCACGCGGAGGAGCGCAGGATCGAGCTTCCGGTTCCGGCGATGAGCCTCGCCTGGACGGACGACGGCCGGCGGCTGGTCGCGGGAGCCCACTTCGCCGCCTACGTGTGGGACTCCCGGGAGCCGGACAAGGATCTTCTCTTCCTGGACCATGGTGCCCACAGCCTCGGGCCCGTGATCCCCCTCGGAGACTCCGGCCGGCTGCTGACGGGAGGAACCGATCTCTCCGGGGGACTTCCGCCGCGCATCCGGATCTGGAATCTTGCCGACGGCTCCCTCGACTCGTTCTTCGGCTCGGAGGAAGGCGCGGAGACCGCAGGGATGGAGATGGGCCACGCCGACCTGTCCCCCGACGGGGCCCTGTTCGTCTTCCATGACACGAAGGGCTCGGCTCAGGTCTGGGAGGTGAGATCGCGAACGCTCCTCCGGAAGCTTTCGGGGGTGGACGGTCCGGGCACGGCGTTCGATCCCGTGGGCCGGAGGCTCTCCACCGGGGGAGATCGCGGTCTTACCATCCAGATCTGGGACACGGCGAGCTGGGAGAGGCTGGCGGTGCTTCTGCACGACGATTTCGTGCGCTGGGTGTCGTGGGCCCCCGATGGGGGGCGTCTGGCATCGGCGGTGGGGCTCGAGGTCCGGATCTGGGACGTCAAGGAAGGGGTGGTGCTCTCGACCCTCTCCGGCCATCGCGATCTCGTGTGGGTCGTCGAGTTCAGCCCCGATGGCCGTCGCCTGGCCACGTCGAGTCGGGACCGGACGATCCGGATCTGGAACGCCGGGACGGGCGAGGTCGAAAGAGTTCTTCGTGGACACACGGGCGGCGTGGTCGGTCTCGCGTGGCACCCGGATTCCCGCCATCTCGCCTCCGTCAGCGACGGAGAGGGAACCCTACGGGTCTGGGACACGTCAAGCGTTTCGCCGGTCCGGGACTGGACCATCGAGAGCCGCGGGGGCACCGCGGAGTCGACCCTCCGGGCGAGCGTCGATTGGACACCTGACGGGGTGGCGCTCCGCACCCGCCACGACTGGACGACGAGGCTGTGGGAGGCGGAATCGGGGGAGCTCCTTCAGTCGATGCAGGGCTGGGTCCGTCCCTCTCCCCGCGGAGGGGTCCAAGCCGTCGGGAGAGTGGGGGGCGTGGCGATCGAGTCCGCAGAAAGCGCGGAGCCTCTTCATCACCTCGAGGTCCAGCAGGAGACCTGTACCGACCTCTCCTGGGATCCGGAGGGGCGGCGTGCCGTGGTCACGTTCACCCGGAACCATCGGAAGTCCCTGAGGATCTGGAGGCCTGCCACCGCGTCGGTCGGGGCCACCTTTGCCGAGGGAAGCGCCGGGCTGCTGCACGCGTGGCATCCCGGTGGCGAGGAGATCGTCTGGGCCGATCTCACGGTCCTGAAGGTCGTCGACGCCGAGACCCTGAGCGTGGAGTACGAGCAGAACGTCTCCGGGATCCATGCCCTGGTGTACTCGCACGACGGAGCCCTCCTGGCAATCGCCGAGGGGGGAGCCGACCCGCCCATCCGGCTCTTCGAGACGCGGGAATGGACGGAGGTCCTGGTGCTGCTCGGCAACACGTTCGACGTGAGCAGCCTCGCCTTCAGCCCCGACGACCGGAGGCTGGCCAGCGGTGGCCGGGATGGCACGGTCCGGATCTGGGACCCGCTTCGTGGAGAGCTCGTTCTGACCCTGCGCCACGAGCCGGCGGTGGTGGACCTCGCGTGGAGTCCCGATGGCCGTCAGCTCGCCGCGCTCGACTCGGATCTCGAGCTGCGGATCTGGGATGCGAGGCGGAGCCGGGAGCAACGGGAAGGACGGGATTCCCGATGAGCGAAAAGGGACCCGAGCAGGTTACCCGGATCCTGGGACGAATCCGCCGGGGCGACTCCTCGGCGAGCGACGAGCTCGCGGAGCTCGTCTACGACGAGCTCCGCTCCCTGGCCCGGCTCGTCTTTTCCTCCAATGCGCAGACCCCGCACGTTCTCCAGCCCACGGCTCTCGTGCACGAGGCCTGGGCCAAGATGGCCGGCAACCTGGCCGACATCGGCGACCGGGTCCACTTCTTCGCGGTGGCGGCGAGGGCCATGCGCCAGGTGCTGGCCGACCACAGGAAGGCGGCCTTCAGGGAGAAGCGGGGTGGGGGGGAACGACCGGTGACCCTCCACGACTGCACCGATTGGGGTCAGGGGAAGGCCCTCGATCTCCTGGCCTTCGAGGACGCCCTGTCCCGGCTTGGCAAACTGAACGAGAGGCACTCCCGGGTCGTGGAGCTCCGGATCCTGGGGGGCCTCACCCTCGACGAGACCGCCTCCATGCTCGGTGTCTCCGAGCGGACGGTCCGGTCCGACTGGCAGACGGCCCGGGCCTGGCTGCGGACCGAGCTGAGGGCCTAGATTCCTCGGTCAGGCACCCGGTCCTTTCCACATTTCTTCACCTCTCCTTCCGGTTCTCCGCCGGGACGTCGTTGGCCTGGCTGGAGGGGAGTCCCCCGAGAGGGCCTCCCTCCGCCGTGACCGACAACCCGGGAGCAACAAGGAGGTCCAGGTCGTGCCATCAATCCGAATCGAGTCGAGAGTGTCCGTTTCCCGCCGTGTCGCGGTTTTCCTGGCCCTCCTGGGCTGGCTGGTCACGATCCCGGCGGTCCTGGCCCAGCCCGATCCGCTGCCCGTGCCGGGGGAGCCGCCGCTCGACGGCCAGAGCGTCGTGGAGCCCCTCCCCGGGCCCGCCGTGCCGCCGCCTCTGGATGAGGAGCAGCTCGAGTGGGCTTCCCTCGACTGGACCTTCCTCGACCAGCCTCTCTTCCTGCGGCCCGAGAGGATCCGCGAGGACTTCATCCGCGACCGGGGAAAGGCCCGGGTGGTGGTCCATCTCCTCTCCACGACCCTCATCGACGAGTTCGAGCTCTGGCACGTGCCCGTGGTCCGGGACGAGGCCGCGGCCGATCTCGACGCCATCCAGGATGCGCTCCTCGACTCGCTCCCTCCCGGCGAGTTCGAGCTGAAGTACCGATACGACACCTTCCCCGCCCTTCACGGCCGGGTCTCCCTGGAGGGACTTCGCCACCTCATGGACGATCCGAGCGTCCGCCTGATCGAGGGCGTCGAGGAGATGCATGCCCACACGCTCCAGGGTGTTCCCCTGATGCGGGCGCTGGCCATGCGGAGCACCTTCGACGGGGCCGGGGTCTCCATCGCCATCGTGGACACCGGGGTGGACTACAACCACCCGAGCCTGCGGCTTCCCGGTGGACCCGCGGGTTTTCCCAATGGAAAGGTCATCGGCGGGTGGGACTTCGGCGACAACGACAGTGATCCCATGGACCAGCAGGGTCACGGGACCTCCTCGGCCTCGGTGGCGGCGGGGACCTTCTACATCGATCCCTTCAACCTGAACTACTTCGGTGGCGTGGCGCCCAATGCCAGGATCTACGGCCTGAAGATCGTGCAGGGAGGGAACGGCACCTCGTGCGGCGGCTGCATCGCCTCGGCCTGGGACTGGGCGGTCACCCACAAGCTCGACGATCCCCAGAACCCCATCCTGGTCATGAACACCAGCTTCGGCGGGGGGGAGTTCGCGACCGCCTGTGACACCAATCCCGCCGGAACGCTCCAGCTCGCCGCCGAGGCCGCCTGGAATGCCGGCATCGTCAACTTCGCTTCGTCCGGGAACCATGGCCTGTGCAGCGCCATCGCGTCGCCGGCTTGCTATTCGCGGGTCATCTCGGTGGGCGCTCTCTACGATGGCGACTTCGGCGACCTGACGTATGCGTGCCTCTCCACGAACTCGTGCATCGGTGAGGCGTACTTCAAGGAGTTCCCGACCGTGGTGGCCAAGAGATGTACGCAGAGCACAGGAGCCTCCCTGGTGTGCTGCTACTCCAACAGCGCCAGCATCCTGGATCTTCTCGCGCCCTCCACCCGGGCCACGGTGGCAGCCCTGGGAGGCGGTTTCCGGGACTTCGGCGGAACCTCTGCCGCGTCACCCTATGCCGCGGGAGCCGGGGTGCTGCTCGCCCACTACGTCAAGGAATCCAACCGTCTGGGAGGGGTGCACCTCCCGACCCAGGTCAAGGACTGGCTGACGGGCGGGGGCGTGCCCGTCATCGACTTCAAGAACTTCCTCGTGAAGCCCCGGGTGGACATCGAGGGCGTCTTCGACACCTTCAGCCCCATCGGCGATCATCCTTGCGACGCCATCTTCGTCCAGGACGGCGCGACCCTCTTCACGAACCGGGGAGCCTTCACCGATACCTTCTCCGCCGGTGCCTGCAGCTCGATCGGGAGCTCGATCTGGTTCAGCTACCGGGCCCCGTGTCGAGGCACGGTGACCGTCGACACCTTCGGAAGCGACTTCGACACCATGCTGGTGGCGTACTCGGGGACGGCCTGCTCCACGGCGACCTACATCACCTGCAACGACGATGCCGGGGGGGGGCTGCTCACGTCCTTCCTGACGTTCTCCGCCGAGGCCGACGCCTTCTACACGATCCGGGTGGGGGGCTTCAACGCCGACGAGGGCTACGGCAAGCTCACCGTGAGCTGCGCGCCGGAGAACGATCCCCCCGTGACCCCTGCGGCTCCCGGGGTTCCCTCCGGCGTCACCGTCAACACGCTCTTCTCCGCCACCGCCGTCACCACCGATCCCGACGGTGACGATCTCACCTACACCATGGACTGGGGCGACGGCACCACCTCGATGTCGTCCGAGGTGGGAAGCGGCGTCCAGGTGAGCCTGAACCACAGCTACTCCTCGGTGGGGACCTACGACGTGCGGGTCAAGGCGCGCGACTCCTTCGGGGCCGAGACGCCCTTTTCGCCGCCGGCGACGATCGTGGTGTCTCCTCCCGCGCCGTCCAACGATGCGTGTGCCAATGCCTTCGTGATCGGTCCGGGTGAAACGGGAGGCACGCTCCTCGGAGCGAGCGTCGACGGCGCGACGAACTGCGTGGGGTTCCAGAGACGCGATGTCTGGTACCGCTACACCGCACCCTGCGCGGGCGTCCTCCGGGTCGACACCTGCGGCTCGCAGGCCCAGTACGCAATCGATACGGTGCTCTCCGTCCACTCGGGCTGCCCCGGGAACGGCACCAACCAGCTCGTCTGCAACGACGATTCCGGAGATCCTTCCTGTGGCGGCATCCTGGATTCCTCGGTCAGCCTCCTCGTCGCCGCGGGCGAGACGGTCCGGATCCGGGTCGCGTCCTTCGACGGCGCGGAGCTCCCGTTCCGGCTGAACCTCCGGTTCGATGACTGCACGCGCGGCAACGTCAACACCGGCGTCGGGTCCGTGGCCGAGGTGCTGACCATCAACGGCAGCCCGGGATCGGGGTGCGACCGCGAGGTGGTGGTGCCGGTCTCCCAGCCCATCACCGTCGGTCTCGCTGCCAGCCCGGCCGGCCCCTCAAGAGACGTCAGCTACGTCCTCTGGGTGTGGACCGGGGGGAGCTCGAGCTGGAATCCGCTCGACATCTCGTATCTGGGGACCCCGGTAGGCTGTCTCATCAACCCGAATCCCGCGAATCCTGGTCCGGGACGGCAGCCACGGTTCTGCCTGCGCTCCAGCGACCTCTCGGCGGACAACTGTCTGGGCGTGAGGCAGCTCAACGCGCCGCCGCGGGCGCCCTTCTCGGTGACCCGCGGAACGGGCTTCGGGCGCCCCATCAAGTTCACGCTCCAGGCCCTCGTCGAGGACAACGGATCGCCGAGCGGCTCCGGCTTCAGCGTGTCCAATGCGGTGATCCTGTGCGTGGAATGAGCCGAAACGAGTCGGTCCGGTGCCTGCTCTCGGGTTGATAGGAGGCGCCGATCACGTGAGGAGTGCGGAGCCGGGGTTCTTCCCGGCTCCGCCTGTTTTCTTGTCGGGGGGGGCGTCCGGGCTACTCCTGGTCCTCGGCCGAGAGCCCCGCGATCTCGGTCGCCATCTCGCGCCAGGAGTCGAGCTTGGAAGCCACGCCCATCCTCGAGAGGTACTCGTCGTCGAGACCGTAGCCCTCTCCCGGTGCGTTGCCTCCCGCCATCACCTCGTGGATCAGGTGGTTGGCCACGTGCACGGCGTCGAGGACCTCGAATCCCTCGTGGCGTACCCTGGCCGGGTGGTGGTGGTAGGCCACCGCCTCCACGATGGGCCAGGGGATTCCCCAGAGCCCGAGCAGGTAGGCGCCGACGATCTCGTGGGACACATGGGCTCCCTCGGCTTCGAGCGCGTGGGCCGCCACCAGCTCCGTGGCCGACTTGTCAAAGAGGGGGCCGTAGACCTGGGGCATGCGCGTCACCAGCACCAGCTTTCCGATGTCGTGGAGCATGGCGGCGGTGAAGGCATCATCGGCTTCGTTACGACTGGGGAGGAGCTTCCGGGCCACGCTGGCGGTGAGGAGAGCGTGGCGCTGCTCGCGGTCGAGGGTGAACGAGTGGGTGGTGAGCACTCCCCGGTAGGGTCGGAACACCTCGATGGACAGCACGAGGCTCCGGATCATGCTCATTCCCAGCATGGAGATCGCGTTGCGCATGAGCGAGACGCGCTGGCGGAGGCCGAAGAATCCCGAGTTGACGATCTGCAGGATCTTGGCCGACATGGCGACATCCTGCTCGACGATGGTGGCGATCGAGTCGAACTCGACCTCGGGGTTGGCCAGAGCCTGGCTGAGCTCGGTGTAGATGCGGGGGACGGTGGGGAGCGAGTCGAGGCCTCCCACGGCCTGGCGCAGCTTCTCGTCCGCGAGCAGATCCTGGAGGCTGCACGAGCGTTCGATCACCTGGGAGAGATCGCTCGGGTCGCAGGGCTTGTCGAGCACCTGGTGCGCGACCGAGAGGGCGCGCAACGGGCCTTCGAGGTCCATGCCGCCCAGAAGGCCCACCCGCACGACATTGGGGTGCTTCTGGCGGACGATGTTGAGCAGCGCGCCTCCGTCCATGCCCGGCAGGGTCATGTCGGAGACGATGACGTCGAAATGACCCGCCTCGAGACTCTTCAGGGCCATGGACGCGTTGTGGACGAACATCATGTCCCAGCGGTCGGACTGGGACTTCAGGGCCATTCGAAGGTGGTCGAGGGTCTGGGAGTCGTCCTCGACGAAGAGGATACTCTTCATGTGTTCCGCTCCTGTCTTCCCGGTGGCTGTGGGTGGCCCTACCCAGGACCTAGTTCGAAACTGTCCCGGCTCGCACTTGAACCCCCTGTTCGTGCGAGCAAGCGACAACGGGTCGATCGGGAGCAGGGGCGAGGCTTCCGACCGCGCCAGAACGGGGAAACGAGCTCCATGCCGAGACACAATGCGATTGCCGACAAAGGATTCCGACCGGACTCGGGTAAATACCTGAGTTTTCCGGTTCTGGTTCTCCTCGGTCTGGCGGGAGTTGCGACTTTTTTTCTGCCCGCCTGGCCGACCGAGCCCGAGCCCCGGGTGGACCGACCGGTCCAGGACGGGCGGGTGCGCGGCATCGTGATCTCGACCCACCGGAGCGGACAGGACTGGGGTACCGAGGCCATCGACCGCGCCCTCGACGCCGTTCTCGGTGTTGGCGCCAACTGGTCCAGCACCCACCCCTATGCCCGGATCGACGCCGACGGCAGCGTGCGCTTCCGTTCCTTTCCCGTCGATGAGCCTCCGGAGTACCTCGTCCGTCCCCTCCGGGCGGCCCGGGAGCGAGGTCTCAAGTACTGCGTCAAGCCGCACCTGGCCTACTGGGGATCTCCCTTCTCGTGGCGGGGCGAGATCGCCTTCGACACCGAGGAGACCTGGACGCGCTTCTTCGACGACTACCGGACGTGGATCGTGGCGCTGGCCCGGGCCTGCAAGGACGCCGACGCCTTCGTGGTCGGCACCGAGCTCGATGCGACCCTGCACCACGAGAAGGAGTGGCGGACCATCATCGCCGCCGTGCGCGCGGTCACCAAGGCGCCGCTCACTTATGCCGCCAACTGGACCGACTACGAGCGCGTGCCGTTCTGGGATGCCCTCGACGTCATCGGGATCCAGGCGTACTTTCCGCTGAGCGACAGGACCATCGGCGAGGAGGAGCTTCGCGCCGCCTGGCGCCCCCTCATGAGCAAGCTGCGGAGCTTCGGCGAGAGCAAGGGGCGGCCCATCGTCTTCACCGAGCTCGGCTATACCTGCAGCTTCGACGCCCCCGTCCGGCCATGGGAGGGTCGCGAGGACGGAGACGAAGCTCTGCCCGTTCAGGAGGCCTGCCTCCGTGTCGCCCTCGAGGCGGTCGAGAACGAGCCCATGGTGATCGGGGTCTTTCTCTGGAAATGGTTCCCACCGCCGTCGGAGCAGGGTCGTAACTACCGCCTCGCCTCGCCGGAGATGAAAGCGCTCATCTCGAAGGCGTGGGGCGCGGAGAAGCGGTGAGAGGAGGTAAGGGCTCCGGGTCCTTCTTGATCCTCGGACCGGGTCCTCTCGCTCCCGTGATGAGAAAAACCGCGATGACGATGATGGACGAGGCGAACAGCATGCGACCCGACAGCTCCTCGCCCGCGAAGAGCCAGCCCAGCGTCACCGCCACCACCGGGTTCACGTAGGCGTAGGTGCCGACCCGCGCCGGCGTGCTCACCCGCAGGAGCCAGGTGTAGCAGCTGAAGGCCACGAGCGACCCGAAGACGAGCAGGTAGGCGAGGGCAATCCAGGAACGCGAGCTCGCCGAGGCGAGATCGAGCCGCGCCCATTCCCCGGTGGCGCTTCCCGCCACGATCAGGAGCACTCCGCCGCCCGCCATCTGCAGTGCCGTCGACATCAGGCCCGATCGGGGGAGTGGTAGCCGCCGGGATAGCAGCGACCCCAGGGCCCAGGAGAGGGAGCCGCCCACCACGGCGAGGCATCCCTGGGCGCTTCCTTCCTCGAAGCTCGTCTTGCCGATGAGGAGCGCCACCCCGCCGAGTCCGAGCGCGAGCCCTCCCGCGACGCGTCGGCCCGGTCGTCCGCCTCCGAAGAGCAGCCAGTCGAGAACGACCATCCACAGGGGGACGGTGGCCACGATCAGAGCCACGAGACCGGAGTCGGTCGTGAGCTCGGCCCACACCACGGCGCCGTTCCCGCCCAGGAGGAGGAGGCCGCCGATGATCACGGTGGAGAGGAGCTCCTGCCGGGTCGGCCAGGCCAGGCTCTTTCTACGAAGGGCGGCGAAGAGGAGAAGCACCGCACCCGCGCCCAGGAAGCGGAAGCCCGCCATCAGAAACGGCGGCAGCGACTCCACCGCGAAGAGGATCGCCAGGTAGGTCGACCCCCAGATGACGTACACCGCGGCGAAGGCGAGCAAGACGAGGGGCAGCGCCGGGTTCCTCTGGTTCGGGTCGATCAAGAGAACAGCTCTCTTTCCAGAGCACCTTCGTGGCGCAGGAGCCAGCTCTTCCTGTCGAGCCCACCCCCGTAGCCCGTCAGCGTGCCATTGCTTCCGATCACCCGGTGGCAGGGGATCACGATGGCCACGGGGTTGCGGCCGTTGGCGGCTCCCACGGCTCGGCACGCGGACTCCCGTCCGATCTTCCGGGCGATTTCTCCGTAGGACGCGGTCTTTCCCGCGGGAATCGTGCGCAGTGCTTTCCAGACGCTCGTCTGGAACGCCGTGCCCAGCGGGTCGGCGGGAATGCCATCGAGGGCGCGGAGCTCTCCCTCGAAGTAGGCGCGAAGCCGTGCACGCACGTCCTCGAGAAGCCTCTCGTCCTCCTCACGATCCACGGGCAGATCGGCGCCGAGTAGCTGGTCGAGGTCGCCTTCTCCCCGGGAGCCGAAGGCGAGAAGCCGGAGGCTCCGGCCCGCCGTCGCGAGGACCAGAGGGCCCAGGGGGGAGCTCATCTCGAGGACGGGAAGTGTGGCGGTGGTGGTCATGAGCGTCTTGCCTTTGCTCCTTTTCTTCGCGTGCCCTGCGGTTTCGTCTCAATCGTACCCGGGGCGATCCCCTTCCAGAGGGCGATCACCGCGTAGGCGCGCCAGGGTCGCCAGGACGCCGAGCGCGCCTCCGCATCGCTGCCGAGGGCGCGTTTGATGGCCAGATCCCCCGCGGGAAAGGCATCGGGGTCCCCGTGGACGCGGAGGGCGATCATCTCCGCCGTCCAGGGGCCAATACCGGGAAGGGCCTGGAGCCTCTCTTTTTCCGCCTCGACGTCGGCGGAGGGGGAGAGGTCGAGGCGGCCCTCCGCCACTTCCCGGGCCAGCGCCCGCAGCGCCTCGGCGCGCTTTCCGGGCATGCCCAGCGACGAGAGGTCACCCACTCCGGCGTCGGCCACGTCGCGGGCCGTCGGAAAGAGGTGGGTCAGGTGCTCCGTACGGTCGGAGTCGGGAAGCGGCCGGCCGAGGGTCCGCGCGAGCCTTCCGCAGAGGGTCGTCGCCGCCTTGACCGTGACCTGCTGTCCCACCACCATGCGCACGGCGACCTCGAATCCGGAGAAGGCTCCGGGGACGCGCAGGCCGGGGAACTTCCGGAGCGCGGCCCCGAGGAGCGGATCGGAGGCGAGCTTTCTCTGGATGGAGAGGGGGTCGGCGTCGAGGTCGAAGAGCCGGCGGGTGCGGGCCACGATGTCGAGGAGCTGACCCAGGGCAGAGCGTCCGATGCGGAGCCGAACCAAACCGGTCGTCGTGTCGTGGCGAACCTCGGCCCGGGTCGCGCCGTCGGGCAGCGCCACCGTGCGCGAGTAGCAGTCCGCGGTCACGTGCTCGACTCCGGGGATGGCGCGGCCCTCGAGAAAGCGCAGATGCTCGCCAAAGGAAAAGGGCTCGCGGACGGTGAGGTCGAGCTCGAGGGGGGAATCGAGGGGTCTGGGGTCCCGTCGTGGCCGGCTCGCCTTCCCGGCCAGGCGCACCTCGGTCGGAGAGGCGTGGAAGGCCGTCCGCACCGCGGTCTGGAGGCGGCGCAGGCTCCCGAATCCCGCGGCGTAAGCCACCTCGGTGATGGAGAGATCGGTTTCGCGCAGGAGGCGTCGTGCGAAGTGGAGCCGGCGCGTCCGGGCGATGGCGAGCGGGCCCGCGCCGAGGTGCTTGTGAAAGAGCCGTCGAACCTGGCGATCGCCGAGTCCGAGCCTCCGTGCGAGAGCGGGGACGTTGCCGTCGTCGAGAGCTCCCTCGTCGATGAGCCGGAGGGCGCGGGAAACCGAGGTCGAGGTACCGTTCCAGGGAGGGGTTCCGGGAGCCGCCTCGGGCCGGCATCTCAGGCAGGGCCGGAATCCCGCCTCCTCGGCAGCGGCCGCACAGGGATAGAAGCGCACGTTCTTGCGCTTGGGGGTCACCGCAGGGCAGACGGGCCGGCAGTAGACGCCGGTGCTCGTCACCGCGGTGAAGAAGCGGCCGTCGAAACGGGCGTCCCGGGCCAGGATGGCCTCGTAGCAGCGATCGTCTTCGAGGATCATGGCGTCATTTCTACCTCGGATCCCGCTCTCTGACGCGCCGTTTTCGGACCCCGAGGTGAAGTCCTGCATCGCTCTGCTCCCGGTGGCCTCCAGGAAAGGGTCCTGTTCCCTCTTGTGGCTCCGTGGCCCGGCGCTCAAGGCCTGTTTCCTGCCGGACGATAGGGGAGGGGCTCCTCTGGACACACCGATCCCACTCTCACGGCTCGAGGCATTGTCATGGGACATTCTGGATACCTGAGCGCCCCGGTGTTCGGCACGGGGACCACGAACCTGGCGGTGTTGACGCGGCCAGAGCGACCGGTCGGTACCTGTCGCGTCCGTCTCGAGGGTGAGGTCGAGGACGGATCGCGCGTCAGCAGCGGGCTGTTGCCTCTCCTCGCCCACGCTCGCCTCGAACCCCGGGATCCCGGATCCTGTGCCTTCGTCGCGCTCGCCTCCGCCGCGCCCGGTCCCGACGAGCTGGTGGCGCCCCTCGGCCTCGTGCTCGAGAGGTTCCTCGTCGATCCGCACGTCGACGGGGTGGTGATCGAGCAGGACGCAGGGACGAGCACGCTCGTTCCGGGCAAGATGGCCCAGGCGCGTCACCTGGCGGGCCTCGTCCGCCACGCGCCATCCGGGGGCAATGCTCTCGAACGCGCTCTCCGCGCCCTCGATGAGGATCAGGCCCTCCCGGCGCTGCACCACGCCTCGCTCGCACGAGAAGAGGGAAGCCGCGATGCCGGCGCGGTCGAGGCGAGGGCGCTTCTCGATCTCGGCATTGCGCCCGGCACCGACATCGACGCTCTCCACCACCCCTCCCTCGAGCGCATCCGTCGCCTCGTGGCCGAAGGGTATTCCCGAGAAGCCGTCCCCGAGCTCGAGGCCCTCATCGCCGAAGGCGGGCCGTTCACACCCGAGGCGCTGCTCGTCCTGGGGCGCGTGCTTTCGGAGCTCCACGGCATGACGGGGTCGGCGCTTCACCTCGAGAAGGCGATGGCCACCTTCGCGCGCCTCGTCGCCCTCGGGGGAACGCGCCGTACGTCGGCCCTCGATGGAATGGCCGAGCTCCACCTCTCGAGTGGGCAAACCCTCGCCGCCGAGGAGCTCGCCCGCACCGCTCTCCTCCTCTCCGCCCGCGAGAGCTCGCAGCGGCTCCTCGTCCTCGCGCTCCAGGCCCAGGGTCGGGTGCACGAGGCGCGCGAGGTGCTGGAGAAGCCCAGAAGGCTCTTCCTGTACGGGGGGTGAGGTCGGGGTCGCTCGCGGTGGAAGAGCCGGCCACCCCTTCTTGGAATGGCCGGCTCGTAGTGCCTGCAGCTTGTCGTCGTCCCTACCGGACCCGATTTCTCACCGGCGTCACGTTGTTGGTGAGCGAGTTGCACACCACGAGATCCGAGTCTCCGTCGCCGTCGAGGTCGGTGGCCACGACCCCGCGCGGGCCGCTCGCCACCGTGATCCTCTGGGGAGCGCCGAAGGTCCCGGTGCCGTCGCCGAAGAGGATCGCGATCTTGTCGCTGCCCGTCTCGGAGACGAGGAGATCCAGGGTCGCGTCGAGGTCGATGTCCGCGGCCAGGAGGCGCGTCGGCGAGCTGCCGCCCGCGTAGGTCTTCGGGGTGCCGAAGGCGGAGGCGTCGTCGCCGGTTCTCAGGACCACCGTCACGTCATCGCCATCGGTGTTGCCGGTGGCGACGTCGGCTCGGCCGTCGCCGTCGAGATCCGCGAGGACCACGTCGCTCGGGCCATTGCCCACGAGCAGGGTCGAGGTGACCGCGAAGAGTCCGCTCCCGTCGTTGGACAGGATCGCCACCGCGTCGGCAAGGGAGTTCGCCACCGCGAGGTCGAGATCGAGATCGCCGTCGAGGTCGGCGGCGGCGAGAGCCAGCGGAGCGCTACCCGGGGCACCCGTCGAGAAGCTGCCGCCCGGAGAAAAGCCGAGCGCTCCGTCGCCGAGGAGCACCGACACCGTGTCCGAGCTGCGGTCCACCGTCACGAGGTCGAGGTCGAGATCGCCGTCGACGTCGATGGCCAGGAGTCCGGACGGATCGCTTCCGACGGGGGAGGACCCGGCGAGAGCGAGGCCGCCCATGCCGTCGCCCGCGAACACGAGCACCTCGTCGGTTCCCTCGCTCGTCACGGCCGCGTCGAGGTGGGTGTCCCCGTCGAGATCGGCGAGGACGACGGAGAGGAGACGGTTGCCGGCGAACAGGGTTCCCGTCGGGGTGAAGGTGCCGTTGCCATTGCCGCGGAGGATCGTGATCTCGGCGCCGATCGTGCTCACCACCACGGCGTCGGCAAGGCCGTCCTCGTCGAGATCGCCGGTGGCGATGTCGGAGGGACGGTCACCTGTGGGATAGGCGGCGAGGAGGTCGAAGCTCATGGGCTCGACGTCGAGGATCACCGCGTTGGTCATGCTGTAGCCGGTCGGGTTGGCGGCGGCGCTGTCCTTCATGATCCCCTGGAAGGTGAGCAGGGTTCTTGACGCGAGGCCATTGTCCTTGCCGATGACGAAGGGGGCGTAGCGCGGAGCGTTCACCTCGCCAATCCCGATGCAGGTCGCCTGCGGGATGCCGCTGCCGCGAAGGCACAGGATGGGCTGCGGTCCGAGGGGACGGTGGAACGGGGTGGCGCCCACCGAGCAGCCGATCTGCGACGCCCCCGACGAGACCTGGTAGCGCGTCTGGGGACGACCGGCCCAGACCCAGAGCAGGTACTTCACCTGGCTCGCGGGGCCGGCGGGGGCGGCGCCGAGGTCGATCTTGAGCGGCACACCGGTGCGGATGCGGGCCACCGTCGGGCTCCCGTTGATGGTGAGGGGATGGGCGGCGGCGCCCGAGGGGCGTCGCTCGCCGGCTCCGGCATTGACGGTGCCGATGCCGCATTCCTCCACGAGCTGGAGGTAGGCGCGGGTCACCACGGTGCCGCTGAGAGGCGCCGGGTTCACGAACGTTCCGTTATCGAGGTCGATGGACACCGGCATGGCGCCGAAGACCGCGCCGATGAAGAAGGGGTTGCTCCCGTTCTCGATCTCGCGAGCGGTGTCGAGGTCTCTCTCGCCGAGATAGGCCGTGACGTCGCCCTGCCTCTGGACCAGGTCGCAGGCCGAGTAGGTCGAGACACCGTCGACGTCGGGGATCCCGATGGTGGGGCCGTAGCCACCCTGCTCGAGGACGACCTCCGCGAGCGGGCGCGCCGAGCCGTCGTTCTCGTCGAACGCGGCGCACGTCACCTCGGACATGGTCCCGTCGGGATAGGTGAGCCGGACGCGGGCGGCGAGGACCTCATCGGCCGGCACCGGCACGAACGCTTGCTCGAAGAGCGGAAGGTTGTTGGGACCGGTGAAGGAGAGCGATCCCGAGGAGGTGATCCACTCGCCATCGATGGTGCTGGTGGCCGGGCCCACCACGCGCAGGAAGAGCCGGGCGCAGCGCTCGGCCTGGCGGCCGTGGCTCGCATTGAGATCGACCACGGCACCGGCCGGGCTCCCGGATCCCGCGACCCGGTCGCGATCGCCGCGAAGACCGCGGTCACCCGGGGGAACGCCGCTTCCGGCATCGCCGCCCGAGCCGGGACGCGTGGTCACGCTCCCACCCTGGCTCGGGGCGCCCGTGGCACGGTTGTTCGCATTGCCGCCGTAGGCGCGTGCGTCGCCCCCATTGCCACCGTCCTGCCCCGCCGAGAGATCCTCGCAGCAGGAGACTCCATCGATACCGGTGCCGCCGGTCGCGGTAGCGTTGCCGCCGCGCGCGCTCAGGTCGGCCACTCCCTCGATGGGGTGCGAGCCGGCATTCCCCCCACGGGCCTCGCCGTCGCCTCCCCGGCCTCCCGATCCGCTGCCGCCGCCGCCGATGGCGAAGGCATCACCACCCCTGGCGATGGACGCGGCCAGCGTGAGGCCGGTGGCTCCGGCTCCGAGCTGGGCCGTCACGAGGAGAACGGCTCCTCCGTTGCCACCGGTGGCGAAGGCGCTTCCGCCCTGGCCGGCGAGGATTCCCGCAAGGGCGACGGCCGTGGCGTCGGCTCCCGGAGTCGGTGCGAGGACACCGGCTCCGCCGTGGGTCGGCCCGACCACCACCGGTGCCGCGTCCTTGCCGCGGGCGTCGAAGCACCCGGCAGGGGCTCCGCTGTCGAGGGCTCCCGCGGCTCCGGCCTCCGCCGTATCGACTCCGGGATCACCGCCCAGTCCTCCGACAAGGACCGCGCGGAGCATGGTGCGAGCCGCGGACGCGCTCGGGGCGATTCCGTTGAGGGTTGCGGCCGTGAGGATGAGGCTACCCGAGCGTCCGCCGTCGCCTCCGAAAGACGTCGCTCCTCCGCCGGCTCCGGGGAGGTCGAGCGGAAGGGCGTCGCCGCCGGGGCCGCCCATGGCCGAGGAGTCGCCTCCACGTCCCCCGTTGCCGAGGGTGACGAGGTCCGTCACCGCCGCCAGAAGCAGGTTGCCGTTTCCGCAGGACAGGGAGAGCGTGCCGCCCTGGCCGCCCTTGCCCGCATGGGCCTCCGCGGAGGCGCCGTCGTCTCCGGCGGCCGAAGCCGAGGCGAGGGCCGTGGCGTCTCCGCCGTCACCGCCTGTGCCCACGAGCACGCGGCTCGTCACGTTGACCCGGATGCTTCCGGTGGTGGAAACCAGACTGATGTCACCACCCTTGCCGCCGCGGCCTCCCTGGGCGAGGGCCGCGACGCCCGGGGCAGGGTTGTCCAGGAGAGCGTCGCCGTCGCCGCCTCTTCCCGTCCTGACGATGCCGAACAGGTTGATGTCGCCCGTGGCCACGATCCGGATTCCGGCCGCGTCGTCGCCGTCACCCCCGCTCGTGCCGGCCAGGCCGTCAAAGGTGGTGAGCTCGCCATTCCTGTCGAGGGTGAAGCGCGAGGGGCGCGCCTCGGCAATGTCGAACAGGACCACGTGCTGCCGGTCGATCGTGACGTCGTCACCGTCGGCGGGAACGCCGACGTCCCAGGTCGCGGGGTCGCTCCAGGCGCCGGATGCCACGCTCTTGACCGTGGCAGCGGCCGAGGCCTGGGTCAGGAAGAGGGCGCTCGCCATTGCGAGGGCCAGGGTCAGGAGTGCTCTCCTTCGGGACGTGGGCGCGGTCGTCATCGATCCTTCTCCTTTGGCTGTCTCGTGTTCTTCCGCCTGTCGGGCTCGGTGCCCGCTCTCGCCTCACAGGAGTCAATCCTCGTGCCAGGAGCACAGAGAGGTGCCAAGGGTCAGAAGTCGCCGGGGGTGAATTGCTTACGGGTAGCGTCGGCTTCGGGGATCTCCGAGGGGAGGTCGGGAGATTTCGTGACGGCTCCCTGTGGAGGGCGCGGGTCTCGAAAGACAAACGCAAGGCACAAAAGGAGATGGAATGAGGATGGGCGAGGTGTAACGAAAGGTGACGGTCGGAGAGGGGATGGAGCGGGGCGACGGCGACGGGTGCGGAGGCGGGTGCTTCCCTTGGCCGGGCCCTTCGTGTCCAATCGAGCCCCGCGCCGGCGACCGCCGCTTTTCTTCTCGAGGAACCCCTGTGGAACGATTCACGAGCCGCCTGACCACCGTCCTCACCATGGTGGGCGTCGCCGTGGGCCTCGGCAACGTCTGGCGCTTTCCCTACATGATGGGGAGCCACGGCGGGAGCGCCTTTCTCTTCGTCTATCTCTTCTTCGTGGTGGTGTTCGGCATCCCCGCGGTGATGGGGGAGTGGGCCCTCGGACGCGAGACCCGCGGCGGCCCGGTGCAGGCCTTTGCGCAGGCGTGGGGACGAGCCGGCCGGGCGATCGGAGCGTTGCTCGTCGTCAACGTGGTGGTGGCCAACTCCTACTACCTCGTCGTCATCGCCGGCATCGTCTACAGCGCCGGCTTCTCCGTGATTCGGGGATTCGGTGAGGAGACTCATGCCGCCTACGCGAGCGGCCTCTCGTCCTTCCCCCTGCAGGCGGCTCTGTCCCTGGCTCTCCTCGCCCTCTGTCTTCTCGTCCTCCGGCGCGGCCTCGTGCGCGGCATCGAGAAGGTGAGCCGCATCTTCGTGCCGCTGTTCGGGCTCGTGGTCCTCGTGCTCATCCTTCACGCCATGACCCTTCCGGGCGCCATGCGTCTCACGGGAGAGTTCCTGCGCCCCGATTTCTCGGGTCTCGGAGCCAGAGAGATCTTCGCGGCCATGGGGCAGGCCATCTTCTCACTCAGCCTCGGGGGGACGTTTTTTCTCGCCTACGGGAGCTCGCTCCGCGAGGAGGAGTCCCTGGGTCCACCCGCCATCCTCACCGCCCTCGGCGACGTCGGCTCTTCGCTCCTTGCCGCACTTTTTCTCGTGCCCGCGATCCTCGTCTACGGCCTGGATCTGGCGAGTGGACCGGATCTCGTCTTCCAGACCTTTCCTCGGCTCTTCGCGGAAATGCCTCTCGGGCGGGTCGCCGGCAGCCTCTTTCTCCTCGTTCTCGGCCTGGTCGCATTTCTCTCCGCGGTGGCCGCGCTCCATGTGGCCCGGCAGGCACTGGTGGCCCTCGGCGTGGGGCCCACGCGAGCCCTGTTGCTCCTTGGCATCGCCGAATCGGTGCTCCTCCTGCCCAGCGCCCATGATGGTCGGATCATCGGAATCCTCGATCTCTACTGCGGTTCGGGGATGCAATGCCTGGGCTGCGGCCTCGCCCTCCTCGCGCTCACCTGGGGGGTCGGGAAGGCACGGGTGTTGCAGCAGCTCGGCCCTTCCGGCAAGGGAGCCCGGGGACGGTTCCTCTTCTTCTGGCTAAGGTGGGGGGTTCCGTCGGGTCTCTTTGCCGTGCTCGTTCTTTATGTCCTGCAAAAGAGCGGTATGCTCGGGGATTGACAGGGTGCGAGGTGATCGCGAGAGACGGCTTCCGGAGGGCGACGCCATGAAGGGAACGATGCACGTGAATGCGGCCAGGCTTCGGGTCATCGTGTCGGCCGGGGAGGTCCGCGAGCGGGTCGCGGGATTGGCTCGCAAGCTTGCCCGGGAGCTCGGAGACTCCTCGCCGTTCTTCGTGGTCATCGAGAAGGGAGGGCGCGTCTTCGGCGCCTGGCTCGACCGGGCGCTGCGTGCCTGCGGGCACACTCCCCTTTGCATTCATGTCTCGGTGCGGCGCACCGAGGGCCAGCGTCTCGTCGAACCGGTGGTGGGGAGCCTCGACACCACGCAGTTCGCCGAACGCGAGGTGGTCATCGTCGATGACATCTGCGACGAGGGACGGACCCTGGAGTCCGTTCTGCATCTCGTGCAGGGGGGCCGACCCCGCAAGGTGGTGACGGCGGTGCTCGTGAGCAAGCTCGAGCGACGGATCTCTCCCGTCCGCCTCGATCACGTGGGCTTTACCCTCGCCACGGGATGGGTCGTCGGATGCGGGATGGATCTCGACGGCGAGCTGCGCGACCTCGAGCACCTGGCCATCCTGGACGAGTCGTCCGGCGAGTGAACGCGCTCAGGCCCGCAGTAGCAGGACCGAGAACAGCTCGTCCTCGTCGCTCCAGACCCTCTCGATGGAGTAGCCGCCGCTCCGCGCGAGGGACTCGAGATCTCCCCGGTCGTACTTGTAGGAGTTCTCGGTGTGGATCGTCTCGCCTTCCTCGAAGAGGAAGGTCCTTCCCGCCATCCGGACTTCCTGCCGCTCGGTGCTGACGAGGTGCATCTCGATGCGGCCATGGACATCGTCGTAGAGGGCGCGGTGCCGGAAGCGGTCGAGTCGGAAGTCGCCGCCGAGGTCGCGATTGACGACCTCGAGGATGTTGAGGTTGAAGCGTGCGGTGACGCCCCGGGAGTCGTCGTAGGCGCGCACGAGCATCTCCGGATCCTTCTTGCGATCGGCGCCGAGGAGCAGGGCTCCTCCCTTTCCGGTGGAGGCGGCGAGGCGGGTGAGGAGCTCACCGGCCTGCGCGGGGGCAAAGTTCCCGATGGTCGAGCCGGGGAAGAAGATGGCGCGCAGGCCATCCGGCGTCTCATCGGGAAGCGTGAAGCCCCGGGTGAAATCGGCCCGGATGGGAAGCACGGGAAGCTCGGGAAAGGTCCGGGACAGCCGTTGCGCACATCCCTGGAGAGCCGACGCGGAGATGTCCACCGGCACGTAGGCTGACGGGTGATCCAGGGCCGCGAGCAGAATCTCGGTCTTGCGGCCGCTGCCCGCTCCGGGTTCCACGAGAACCACCTCGGGTCCCAGGTGACGGGCCATGTCCCGGGCGTGCCGCTCGAGAATGGCCGTCTCGGTACGCGTGAGGTAGTACTCGTCGAGCTCGCAGATCTCCTCGAAGATGCGGCTTCCTTCCGCGTCATAGAAGAGACGGCAGGGCAGCGCGCGGACGCTGAGAGAGAGGCCGTCGAGCACCTCGGCGATCAGCGTCTCGTCGGGTTTCCGGGGTGGGTGACTCACCGTGGCAGGATAGCGGTGGCGACGCGGGATGCAACCACTCATCGTCGGGTGGCCCGGAGACCGGGCGAGACGAGCCTTCTCTCCAGGAGCTCGAACAGCCCCTGGACGAGGAGGGCCAGGAGGGCGGCGGGCACGGCGCCGAGGAGAATGGTTCCCACGTCGTTTCTCCTGATCCCGGTGAGAATGGGCTGTCCGAGGCCTCCGGCCCCCACCAGGGCTCCCAGCGTGGCCGTTCCGACGTTGATGACCGCCGCCGTCTTGATGCCGGCCAGGATCGAGCGGGCGGCGAGCGGAAGCTCGATGCGCAGGAGGCGGAAGCGGTGGGGAAGGCCCAGGGCCTCGGCTGATTCCAGGAGCGGCCCCGGAATGTCGCGCAGACCCGAGCAGGTGTTCCGGACGATGGGCAGAAGCGAGTAGAAGAAGAGGGCGGCAATGGCGGGGGCGGAGCCAATGCCGAGAAGCGGAATCATGAAGACGAGGAGAGCCAGAGAAGGAATGGTCTGGAGGACTCCGGTGACCCCGAGAACGACCTGACCGGTTCGGGGCCTTCGGGCGGCGAAGACTCCCAGGGGGAGAGCCACCACGATGGCGAGGGCAAGCGAGAGAGACACGAGGACGAGGTGCTCTCCGGTATGGCGCAGGAGTCGAGAGAGGGCGTCGGAGGCCGGGGGCTCCGACACGATGTCGAGCTTCTCCCCGAGGAATCTCGCCGCGACCTCGGCCTCGCTCCTTCCTTCGATCTTTGCCTCCGCGTTCATCCTCACCATGGTCGGCTCATCGATGAGGCCTTCGAGCGAGAGGAGTGCGGCGAGTGCCTCGGGAGAGCGTCGGGCGAGATCGAGGCGATACAGGATCACCGCCTCGTAGGTCTCGAAGTAGCCGCGATCGTCCTCGAGGAGGGCGAGATCGTACTCGCGGATCTCGGCGTCGGTGGTGTAGAGGTCGATGACGTCGAGATCGCCGGTGATGAGACCGCGCAGCGCGAGGTCGTGGTCGAGCCCGCGCACGCCCTGGTGCGGGAGGCCATAGCGGCGAGCGAGACCGGGCCACCCGTCCTCGCGGTCGAGGAACTCGCTGGTGAGCCCCAGCTCGAGGTCGGGATGACGCGCGAGGTCTGAAATGGACGACACCGAGACCTCCTGCGCCCGCTGTCGCGTCATCCCCAGCGCGTAGTCGTTCCGGAAGCCGAGGGGGCGGCTCGCGGCGAGCCCTCTCCGGGCCAGCTCCCGCGAGACTTCTTCGTCGTTCCGGGGGCCCCCCTCGTGGAGGATCTCCAGGCGGAGGGTGCCCGTGTACTCGGGATAGGCATCGATGTCGCCTCTCACCAGGGCGTCGAACAGGATGCGGGTGCCGCCGAGCTCACGCCTGTGAATGGCCCTGGCTCCGGCGCTCGCGGCCAGGCTCGTGAGAGCTTCCCCGAGCACCACCGACTCCGTGAACTTCTTGGAGCCGATCCGGACCTCGGGCCGGAGGTCGGTGCTCCGGGAGCCGCCGCAAGACGAGAGAAGAGACGCCAGCAGCATGGCCGTGGCCGGGTATCGGATGCTCATCACTCGAGCCCTCGCCATGCGCCGAGGAAGCGGGTGACGAACGGGTCGCTGGGATGTGCCCGGAGGTCCTTGAGACCTCCCTCCTGGACCACCCGGCCCTCGCGCATGAGGACGATCGTGTCCCCCAGCTCCACCGCTTCCACCAGGTCGTGGGTGACGAGCACCACCGTCTTGCCGAGCTTGCGGAAGATGGTGCCGAGGTCGTCGCGGAGCTCGGCTCGTACCAGCGGATCGAGGGCGGCCAGGGGCTCGTCGAGGAGCAGGATGTCCGGGTCGAGCATCAGGGCGCGCATGAGCGCCAGCCTCTGGGCCTGACCGCCCGAGACCTCGTGGGGATACCGATCGAGGAGGGAAGGGGGAAGGCGGGTGAGCCCGAGAAGCTCCTGGAGTCGGCTCTCGATCCTCTGCGGGTCGAGACGGAGATGGCGGGGCAGGAGAGTGACGTTTTCGCGCCCGGTGAGATGGGGAAAGAGGCCGCCACTCTGGATGACGGTGCCCATCCGACGGCGAAGGCCGGGAGCGGTCGCGGCGGTGACTCTCGTCCCGTCGACCTCGACCCGTCCCTGCTCGGGCTCGATCAGCCCGAGGATGATCCGGAGGATCGTCGACTTCCCGCATCCACTCGGCCCCAGGAGGGCCGTGGTCCGGCCCTGGAGCAGATCGAGGTCCAGCTCGTGGAGGGCGGTCAGCGATCCGAAGACCTTGCCAATTCCGGAGAGGCGGATCATGGTGAGGCAGTATACGGGGACCGGGCGGCATGGCATCCTGCCCGTTCCCCCGATCCGTGCACACCACCTCCGGGAAGGAACCGTCCCATGAAAGGGTGCCTCGTCGGGATCCTCGTGACCCTGTCCCTTGTCCTGTCTTCCGCAGGCCGCGCCGAACCTTCGGAATGGGCCCGTCGCGAGGTGCGGAGCCTCGGACTCTCCCTCGAGATGCCGGCCACGTGGTCCTTCGAGATCCAGGGCAGCCGCCTCCTGGGGCGGGAGCATCCGGCAAGCGGTCTCATCGCCAGCGTGTCGCTCCATGCCCAGAGGGCGTCGCTGTCCCTCGAGGCCACCGCGCGCATGCACCGCGAGTCGAACCTCCCCGGGGCGTTTCCCGGGTGCAAGATCGTCAAGGACGAGAGGGTGGAGATCAAGGGGCGGGCGGCGCAGGTGTTCCATGTCACCCGGCTCGCCTCCCATCCCGACACCGAGCTCTTCGATGCCGTGGTCGATGGGGGTGGGTCCTTTCTCTTCGTCTCCCTGCTCTTCGAGAAGGGGCGATCCGCGGAGTACCGCGAGATCTTCCACCGCATGGTGGGCTCGGCCCGGGGGAAGGACACCTCACCCGAGCCCACGCCCGGTCCTTCGGCTCGTCCCCGACCGACGGAGGTGGAGGGAAAGATCTCCTGGGTGGGAAGCCTCGACCAGGCGCTCGAAGAGGCCCGGAAAAGGAACGTGCCGATCCTCGCCGCGCTCAACATGGACAACGAGAGCGCCAACAACCGTATCCTCACCACCCACTACGAGAATCCCCAGATCGTTGCCCTCTCGCGCCGCATGGTCTGCGTCATCGGGAGCGTGTTCGATCACGGGGGCTACGACCGGGGCGGGGGAGACCTGCGCCCCTGTCCTCGCTTCGGAAGCGTGACCTGCGCCGCGCACCGCGACGTCGAGGTGGCCGTCCGCGAGAGATACCTGAGGACTCCGGCGGCGGTGGCGCCCCAACACCTCCTCATCTCTCCCGACGGCAAGCTGCTGGCCCGTCGGGAGTACATGCTCCCCGTGGCGGACCTCCTGCAGATGATGGAGGGAGCGTTGCGGGTGGTGGAGCGGGCGAGCCTCCTCGTCGACGTGACGTCCGCCGGCGATTTTCTCTCCCTGTATCACAAGGCCGGCGATGCCCGGGAGAGGCGGGAGCTCGTGGGCGACATCCTGCACGCGGGCAGCCCCGAGATCGCCGCCGGATTCGTGGCCGGGCTCGCCGCCGACGGCAACGAGGAAGCGCTCCTCGAGGCCCTTGCCTTCGCGGGCGAGACCCGTCACCCCGACGCAGGACTGGCGGTGGTGACGTTGCTGGGCCATGACTCGGAAGCCGTGCGCGCCGAGACGGCTCGTGTGATCGAGGCGACGGGAGATGCCCGGGTCGTCGACAGGCTCCGCAGTCAGGTCTCCCGGGAGAAATCCACCTCGGTCAAGCTGCGGCTGATCCAGGCCCTGGGAGCGGCCGGAGCCGAGGACGACAAGGTGGTGGGGCTCCTCGTCAAGTACACCGGGACCGGAACCTCCTCCCAGAGAGCGGCGGCCCTTCTCGCGCTTCGCCACTCCGGTCCCGAGAAGAAGATCCTGGAATGCGCACTGAGGGCGTTCCGGAGCGCGCGTTCGGACGACGTGAAGGCGGCGGCGGCGCTGCTCTTCGGTCTCCACCGCATCACGGGAACGATCCCGCTTCTCGAGAAGTGGATCGACGAGGCGGGCGCGAGCTTCGAGGCCGAGACCGGCCGCTGGGCCCTGGCCTGCATCCGCGGCGAGAAGGATCCCGAGAAGGACGTCGAGTCCAGGGCCCGGGCGATCCTGCCCTGACCGTTTCGGTCACGCGGTGGCGAGCTTCTCCAGGAGCGCGGTCAGCCAGCGGTAGAACTTCTCCGTGGACGGAATGCTCGCCCGCTCGTCGGGAGAGTGGGCGCCGCGGATGTCCGGTCCGAAGGAGATGGCCTGACATCCGGGAAGCTTGCCCAGGAGAATCCCGCACTCGAGCCCGGCGTGAATGGCCTGGATCTCGGGCTTCTTGCCGAATGTTGTCTCGTAGACGCCGACCGTCTTCTGGAGGAGATCCGAGGACGGGTCCGGCTTCCATCCCGGGTAGGCGTCCTTCACCGTGATGTCGGCGCCGGCCAGCTCGCAGGCCGAGCGGATGGAATCCTGGACGGCGAGGAGCGCCGACATGACCGACGAGCGGTGGGATGTGACCACGGTGACGGTGCTCTTCTCGGTGGTGACCACGGCCAGGTTGTTCGAGGTCTCCACGAGACCCTCGACCTCGCGCGACATGGAGAGGACTCCATGGGGAAGCGCATTGAGGACGTGAAGGATCCGGCGGGCGGATTCGGCCGCGAGCACCTTGGCTCCGGGCTCGGGAGACCCGGGTTCGACGGAGAGGACGAGGGCGGCGTCCTCCGCCGCGAACTCGATCCTCAGCTCGCTCTGAAGGCGGGCCGCCAGCGAGGACAGGTCCTGGATGGCCCCCTTGCCGGCGTAAAGCGAGAAGAACGCCTCCCGCGGAATGGCATTGTGCTTGGAGCCACCCTGCAGCGAGACGACCTCGAAGGGGATTCCCGAGAGCGTGGCCTGGCGCAGGACCCGGGTCCCCAGCTTCAGGGCGTTGGCCCGGTTCAGGTGGATGTCACAGCCCGAGTGGCCTCCCTTGAGCCCCTTGACCACGAGACGGCAAGGCGAGCCATTCGCTCCAGGGGCGGTTCGATCGATCGAGAACGTGGCCAGGGTGTCGGCCCCGCCCGCGCAGCCGATGGTCACGATGCCGTCCTCCTCGCTGTCGAGGTTGAGGAGGAGCCGTCCCTCGAGGAGGCTTCCGTCGAGCTCGGCGGCTCCGGTGAGACCGGTCTCCTCGTCCAGGGTGAAGAGGAGCTCGAGAGGGCCGTGCTTGGCCCGAGGATCGTCGGCGATGGCCATGGCGCAGGCCACCCCGAGTCCGTTGTCCGCCCCCAGCGTCGTTCCCTCGGCCTTCACCCAGTCTCCGTCGATCTTGACCTCGATGGGATCGGAGTCGAAGTCGTGGTCGACGCCCGCATTCTTCTCACACACCATGTCGAGGTGGCCCTGGAGCACGACGGTGGGTGCGCCCTCGGCACCGGAGCTGGCGGGGACACGCACCACGATGTTGCCGGCCCCGTCGCGGCTCGTGGGAAGACCCTTCTTCTTGGCCCAGGCGAGGACGTGCTCGGAAATGGCCTCTTCCTTCTTGGAGGGGCGAGGGACCTTCCGGATCCCGTCGAAGTGGCTCCAGACCAGCTCGGGCTCGAGATCGAGAAGTTGACTTGACATGGGAAGTCGCTCCGTCAAAGGGGTTTCCGCCGGGGGCCCGACATCGGACCGGGGCGGTTCGTCCCCTGAACAATAGCGGCTTCCGCAGGCTCTGGCAAGGACGCCTTGACAGCTGTCGCCATGGACCCGTACCCTCGGCCCGGGGACGAAACATCAGCGGTCCACGGAGGTGATCCATGAGTGCGGTGACGGAGACGGCCTACATCGTGTTCGATACCGAGAGCGCCGTGGACGGCAATCTCGTGCGCAAGGTGCGCTATCCCGGCCAGAAGCTCACCCCCGAGAAGGCGATTCGCAAGTACGAGGAGGAGCTGCTGGAGAGCGCACTGAAGCCGCCCAAGGACGGTCGCCCCTTCGTACCCGTCACCTTCCACGTGCCGGTGGCCATCGCGGTGGCGCGGGTCGACGGCGACCATCGACTCCTCGACGTATCGTGCCTCGATGCGCCGCGCTTCGACTCGCGATCCATGGTCGAGCTGTTCTGGAAAGGGGTTCAGACCTACACCCGCGCCGCGCTGGTCGACTTCAACGGGAGAGGCTTCGACCTGCCGCTGCTCACGCTCTCGGCCTTCCGCTTCGGCCTGAGCTGTCCCCGGTACTTCGACGACCGCGAGTCCTACGGCTTCCGGAATCGCTTCACGTCCAAGCATCTCGATCTGCAGGAGTGGATCACCGAGTTCGGTTCCCACCGCATGACGGGCGGTCTCGACGCCCTGGCCAAGATGCTCGGCAAGCCGGGCAAGTCCGGCGTCAAAGGAGTCGAGGTGCAGGGGATGTTCGAGCGCGGCGAGCTCCAGGAGATCAACGACTATTGCCTGCACGACGTGCTCGATACCTATTTCGTGTTCCTGAGAACCCGGGTGCTCATGGGAAGGCTGTCCCTCGAGGCGGAGCAGGAGCGGGTGGCCGAGACCAGGGCCTGGCTCGAGGCCCGGAGCGAACAGCTCCCGGCCGTGAGGTCGTACCTCGACGTCTTTGGCGAATGGTCTCCGGACCCTTTCACGGAGTGAGGGAGCGTTGGAGGAGCCACGAGACGAACCAGACCGCCCCGAGGAGGAGAAGGAGGCGCCCGACCCGGAGCGCCGGCCCCCCCCCTATGCCACCGACCGCGAGACCCTGGAGAAGGAATCCGTGCTGGAGTTCACCCGGGGGAGTGGGCCCGGCGGGCAGCACCGGAACCGGCGGGAGACGGCCGTGCGGGTGCGGCATCTTCCGAGCGGCATCACCCTCATCGCCTCCGAGCGAAGGTCCCAGGCGCGCAATCGGGACCTGGCCTTCGAGCGGTTGAGCGAAAAGCTGACCCTCTTGAACCGGGTGCCCAAGAAGCGGAAGAAGACCCGGAAGCCGCGCAGCGCCGATCGCAAGCGGCTGGAATCCAAGAAGAAGCGCGCGTCGGTGAAAAAGGACCGGCGGAGGCCGGGACGGGACGAGTGACTCCCCGCGTTCCCGGCATCGGGTCCTCCCCGGAGGAATGCGGGACCGGGTTCGGGAGAGAAACGGGGGTGGAGAGGGGCTAGGAATCCCTCCTGCGCGTTGTAGGGTGTCGGGGTTCGGGCCTCGCCGAATTGTGGCTCCCGCCGGGAGCCAGGCCGGCCAGATCAGGGTTCGAAGGAGTGGCGGCGACATGAGCACGACGGATCAGGGCGGTGGCGAGGTTCTGGTGGTCGTTTCGAAGCTCAAGAACTACGTCCGGTCGGCGGCCGGAATGAATACGGCAGGAAACGTGGCTCCGAAGGTGTCGGACCTGCTCAAGAAGATGTGTGACCGGGCCATCGACAAGGCGCGCAATGACGGCCGCAAGACCGTCATGGACCGCGACTTCGATACCGGCGAGGGTGCGTGATCGAAGTGGGCGGGCGCCCCTGGGGCAATCGCTCATGGATGTCCGACCGCTCGTTGTTCTTGACCGTCCGGCGATCTTGACCTTCCGGCCCGGGCCGCCCCGCTCGAGGGCGGCCCCTGGCATTTCCGGGGGTGCGCCCTTTCCATGCTGTTCGAGGAGCGACTCCTCTTCTTTCCGGTGCGGTATCCCCGGGGCGAATGGGACCAGGCCTCCCGACTCGGTCTCCGGCCGGAGGAGGTGGAGGTGCGCACGTCCGACGGCGTGCGGCTTCACGGGTGGTATCTCACCTCCCCTGCCCGCGACGCGCCCGTTCTCCTCATCTTCTCGGGCAACGGCGGAAACCTCTCCCTTCGCGCGGACTTCCTGAGGCGTCTCCTGCTTTCGGGGTGTGACGTCTTCAACGTCGACTACCGGGGCTACGGCAAGAGCGAGGGAAGACCCAGCGAGAAGGGCTTCTACCTCGACGGCGAGGCCGCCTTCCATCACCTGGTGATCGACCGCGGCGTCGATCCGCGCCGCATCGTCTTCCTCGGACGATCCCTCGGAGGAGGGGTGGCCATGGAGATGGCCATTCGCCATCCCGAGGCCGGCGGGCTCGTGCTCGAGTCGACGTTCCGGTCGATCCTCCACATGGGGAAGCGTCGCCATCCGTACCTGCCCCTGCGCTTTCTTCTCCACACGCGCTTCGACAACCTCGGCAAGGCGCCGCGTCTGCGTCTGCCCGTGCTCGTGATCCACGGCACGCATGACGAGGTGATTCCCCTCGAGGAGGGAAGGGCGCTCTTCGATGCCCTTCCCGCAGGAGTCCATCGCGAGATCTACCTGATCGACGGCGCGCACCACTCCGACACGGCTCCCCACGGCGGCGAGGAGTACGCGAGGCGGATCCGGGCGTTCGTAGGTCGCTCGCGGTAGAAGTCGGCACCGTCGTGGGAAGGCGAGGAAGCTTCGCCGCTCGAGGGGGGCGAAGAGGTCGCGGGGGCGGGCGCGCAACGGCGAGCAGGTTCGCTGCGACTTTCCGCGCAGAAACGGTATGGGTTCTCGCTGCGTGGCTCGTGGCGAGACCCACGAGTCATGTCGCTGCGAACCAGCTCGCCGTTGCGCGCCGGATCGAGGCCTGGCAAGCCATCGGGGTGGCAGGGGAGTGCCTGCGCCGGACGACGGTGGCCGGGCGTCTACCGCTTCGCTCGAGGGTGGTGCTCCCTTCCGCGGGCTGGGGTGGTTTGGCCGTCGATGCTGTTGACCAGGAACCGGAAGCACGGCGTAAGAAAGGTGCCAGGCACTTCTGTTACCTCTTCGCGGTAGAAGTCGGCACCGTCGTGGGAAGGCGAGGAAGCTACGCCGCTCGCGAGGGGCGAAGAGGTCGCGGGGGCGGGCGCGCAACGGCGAGCAGGTTCGCTGCGACTCTCCGCGCAGAAACGGTATGGGTTCTCGCTGCGTGGCTCGTGGCGAGACCCACGAGTCATGTCGCTGCGAACCAGCTCGCCGTTG
>Ga0326597_10001927_pt1 | contig 32004 bp, 22 predicted proteins | sample RVTome_12_FD_203789 | JGI IMG/M metagenome (GOLD analysis project Ga0326597, IMG submission 203789) | Soil microbial communities from uranium-contaminated site in the Upper Colorado River Basin, Wyoming, United States - RVT100D185 | ecosystem: Environmental > Terrestrial > Soil > Contaminated >...
GTGATGGCGAGCATCTTCTCCCGGTCCACCCAGCCCTCCCGCTCCGGCAGCGTGGGGGGAAGGTGGAGCGCGGAGAGCGGGCGCAGGATGATCCCCGCGCATCCGCTGTGCCTCTCGATGCCGCGCAGCGCGTCGTCCCGTTGGGACATCGGCCGCTGCCCGACGACTTCCCCGGTGACCAGGAAGGAGGCCCCGATCTCCTCCATGAACGCCTTCGCCTTTCGCAGGGTGAAGATCCGGCAGTCGATGCACGGGTTCATCGCCGATCCCCGGCCGTGCCGGGGGCGCTTGACGATCTCCAGGTACTCCTCTCCCTTCGGGACGGTCCGGATCGGGATCCCCATCCCCACCGCGACCTCCTGCGCCGCCGAGCGGCATCCTCCCCCGTTCCCTTGCCCCTTGTGGGAGCAGGTGCAGAACGGCGAGGTGAAATGGATCGCGTGAAGCTCGATCCCCTGGTCGCGGACGATCCGTGCCGCCAGGGTGCTGTCGAGCCCACCCGAGAGGAGAACGACCGCCCTCCGCGGAGGGGACGTTGTGGCGGGGAGGCTCATCCGGCGCAGCTCCGTTCGTGATCGTATTCGGCGGCCGACAGCGGTTCGGTGATCCGGGGATGCTCGCCGCACGCGGGGCACGACGGGTCGCGAACGACCGGGAGAGACGACACCTCGTTCGAGAGCGTGTCGATGGTCAGGAGCCTCCCCCCGGGCGACGGCGCTGCCCTCGAGAGGAGCTTGATCGCCTCCATCGCCTGCCACGCGCCGACGACGCCCGCCGCCGCGCCGACGATGCCGGCCTCGGCGCACCCGGGGGAGTCCTTCCGCGAGGGGATCCGGGGGATCACGCACCGCAGGCAAGGCCCCTCGCCGGGGACCACCGTGAGCATCTGGCCGCCGAACCGCAGGACCCCGGCGTGTACGAGCGGTCGGCCGGTCACCACCGCCGCGTCGTTGCAGAGGTACTTCGTCGGGAAGTTGTCGCTTCCGTCCACGACAGCGTCGTATCTCCGGAACAACTCGGCCGCGTTCGCCGCGGTGAGCGCCTCCGGGTACGCCTCGACCGCCAGGTCCGGCCGGAACGCCCGCAGCGCGGCGGCCGCGGAGTCGGCCTTCCATTGTCCCACGGCGTCGTTCCGGTGGATCACCTGGCGGTTGAAGTTGGTGACGTCCACACGGTCGTCATCGATCACCCCGATCCGCCCGATCCCGGCGGCGGCGAGATAGAGGAGGGCAGGCGACCCCAGCCCCCCGGCGCCCACCACGAGCACGGACGACGCGAAGAGCCGCTCCTGCCCGGCCTCCCCCAGTTCCTCGACAAGGATGTTCCGGCTGTACCGCAATGTGTTTTCGCCTGACCAAACCATCAAAATATTATACCGTATATCGAGATTGGACCTTGCCGCTGCCGGCCGCATCCGGCCAGCGCACGATGTAGGAACGTAAAGGGAGGGGACATTGCCGATCGATGCCGAACCGATCCGGGCCGCGGAATTCCCGGTCACCGGGAATTTCCTGTACCTCAACCACGCGGGGGTGTCGCCCATCCCGGCGCGGTCGGCCGATGCCGGGATCGCCATGCTGCAGCTCGCCCGGGACGAAGGGGCGTTCCGCCTCCGGAAATGGGAGGAAGTGGCGAACGAGGCGCGGGGCCGATTCGCGAGGATCGTCGGCGCCTCTCCGGACGAGATCGCCTTCGTGAAGAACACCTCCGAGGGGCTTTCCTTCATCGCGGCCGGGTTCCCCTGGAAGGAAGGGGACAACCTGGTCACGGCGAACGTCGAGTACCCCTCCAACGTGTATCCCTGGCTCCGGCTCCGGACGCGCAACGTGGAGGTGCGGATGGTCCCCGCGCGGGAGGGGAGGGTGCGCAAGGAGGACCTGTTCGCCGCCTGCGACGGGAAGACCCGCCTGATCACCCTCTCGTCCGTGGAGTTCCTGAACGGCTACCGGAACGATCTGCCGGGGATCGGGGAGTATTGCCAGAAGCACGGGATCTTCTTCTGCGTCGACGCGATCCAGTCCGTCGGCGTCCTCCCGATGGACGTGAAGGCCTTCGGCATCGACGCCCTCTCGGCGGACGGGCACAAGTGGCTTCTGTCGCCGGAGGGGATCGGCGGCTTCTACATCTCCCGGGACGTCATGGAGATGGTCGAGCCGGTGATCCTCGGGTGGCACTCCGTGAAGAATCGGTTCGACTTCGAGAATTACGACTTCCGCCTATCCCCCGACGCCCGGAGGTACGAACCGGGAAGCATGAACACGGTCGGCATCGCGTCGTTCAACGCCTCGCTCGATCTCCTGCTGTCGCTCGGGGTGGACCGGATCTGGGAGCGCGTGCGCCGGCTCACGGAGCGGGTCCGCGAACGTGCGGCGGAGGAGGGGTGCAAACTGGTCTCCCCCGACCACCCCGAGGAGCGGTCGGGGATCGTCACGTTCCGCGTTCCGGAGGCGGACAACGCCGCCCTCTGGAGGTCCCTCCTGAACCGGAAGGCGGTCTGTTCCCACCGGGCGGGCGGGATCCGCGTCTCGCCGCACTTCTACAACACCCCGGAGGAGATCGACCGCTTCTTCGCGATCCTGCGCGAGGAGCGCTCCCGCGTATAGTGGGGATCAAAAGGGAATTTGGCTCCGTGAGGCGCAAATGTAGCTCGCACGTCAACTTTCGGTGAGGTTCCCCCCCGGCCCGTAGAGCTTCTCCATGCACTCCGGGCAGATCCCGTGGGCGACCTCAGCCTCGGAGCGGTTCCTGATATAATCGGCAACGGGGACCCACGCGGCGGGATCCGTGGCTGCCGCACCCTCTTTCCGGATCTTTTTGCGATTCATGCACATCGGCGGAGACGCGTTCCCAGTCGTTATCCGGCAGCTCTTCGGGGTGTAACGCTTTCCGGCTCACGATGTGGGTGTGGAACCCCTCTGTATCCATGACCTTCTGGATAAATCCCATCATGGAGACGTGATTGCTCTTGACGAGTTTTTCGTCCTTATCGCCGTCCATCGCCTGCGTCGAACGTCTGCTCCTCTCGATGGACGGATCGAATCGGGGCATTTGCTCGGTGGGGAGGGGTGCACCGTCGCTTTCCATGGTCCATCGTTGGGTCGCAAAGATCGTCCGGGAGATGACATCCGCCTGGGAGATCGCGAGCCGGAACTGTTCATCCCGGACCTGGGTGATACCATCCAGAATGGAGAAGGCGGTCCAGATAACAAACAGGATGCCGATGCCCACGATATAGGCCCAGATCCTTTGGGTTGTGTTGTGTGGGGGGGCGTTCATGCTTCCTTTTCTTCGATTCGCATCTGCGGATCATAGTGAGGGAGGTGCTGGAGAGATCGAAATAATGACCGGCTATCCTCTCACCGTCCGCCCCGGGAACGTCGGGCTGACGCACTGCCGTACAATGCCTCGGCGCATAAAGACGTGCGGGGCAATGGTGCCGACTCGCGTCGCCGGAGGGGGAATCAGATGAATTATCCCCGGTCTTCATGCTAATAATACTGTTTAAGAAAGGAGGAACAAAAAGATGACTGCCAAGACCAACCAAGAAAATCCGGGGGCAAGGCGCGCCAGAGAGGATGAGCAGACTTCCCAGTATGCGCGCAGCCTGATTGAGGCCAGTCTTGACCCGCTGGTTACGATCAACCCTGATGGGAAGATCACCGATGTCAACGAAGCGACCATCAAGGTTACCGGTGTGTCTCGTGAAGGGCTCATCGGCACGGACTTTTCCAACTATTTCACCGAACCCGAGAAAGCCCGCGAAGGCTACCGTCAGGTCTTTGCCAAGGGCTTTGTTACCGACTACCCGCTGACGATCCGGCACAAGGACGGGAGATTGACCGACGTCCTGTACAATGCTTCGGTTTATAAGAACGTGGCAGGGAATGTCTTGGGTGTCTTTGCGGCAGCCCGGGATGTGACGGAGCAGAAGCAGGCGTCCCAGTATGCGCGCAGCCTGATTGAGGCCAGTCTTGACCCGCTGGTTACGATCAGCCCTGATGGGAAGATCACCGATGTCAACGAAGCGACCATCAAGGTTACCGGTGTGTCTCGTGAAGGGCTCATCGGCACGGACTTTTCCAACTATTTCACCGAACCCGAGAAAGCCCGCGAAGGCTACCGTCAGGTCTTTGCCAAGGGCTTTGTTACCGACTACCCGCTGACGATCCGGCACAAGGACGGGAGATTGACCGACGTCCTGTACAATGCTTCGGTTTATAAGAACGTGGCAGGGAATGTCTTGGGTGTCTTTGCGGCAGCCCGGGATGTGACGGAGCAGAAGCAGGCGTCCCAGTATGCGCGCAGCCTGATTGAGGCCAGTCTTGACCCGCTGGTTACGATCAGCCCTGATGGGAAGATCACCGATGTCAACGAAGCGACCATCAAGGTTACCGGTGTGTCTCGTGAAGGGCTCATCGGCACGGACTTTTCCAACTATTTCACCGAACCTGAGAAAGCCCGCGAAGGTTACCGTGAAGTGTTCCGGGAAGGGTTTGTCACGGACTACCCGCTGACGATCCGGCACAAGGGCGGCAAGTTGACCGACGTCCTGTACAATGCTTCGGTTTATAAAGACGTGGCAGGGAATGTCTTGGGTGTCTTTGCGGCAGCCCGGGATGTGACGGAATCCAGGCGTGTCATGCGTGAGTTCGCGGAGACGAAGAACTTCCTGGATAACATTCTGCAGAGCTCGACCAAGTACTCCATCATCGGAAAGGACCTCAACCACCGCATCCTCTCCTGGAATGAGGGAGCGCAGCGGAATTACGGCTACACGGCGGAAGATATTATCGGGAAAGACTCGAGCATCCTTCACACGCCCGAGGATATCGAATCGGGGGCTGTAGACGAAATGTTAGCGACTGCCCATGAGAAAGGATTGGCGGAAGGCGAGTTCCAGCGAGTTCGGAAGGATGGTTCACGTTTTGCAGCAAGCGTTGTCGTCACACGGCGTAACGACGCTTCAGGGAACCCTATCGGCTATCTGCTCATGAGCAATGACATCTCGGAAAAGAAGCAGGCGGAGGAACAACTGCGCTACGCTTCCCAGTATGCCCGCAGTCTGATCGAAGCCAGTCTTGACCCGCTGGTTACCATCAGCCCTGATGGGAAGATCACCGATGTCAATGAAGCAACCGTCAAGGTTACCGGTGTGACGCGAGAAGAGCTTATCGGCAGTGATTTTTCCAATTACTTCACCGATCCTGAGAAAGCGCGTCAAGGATATCAACAAGTTTTTGCCAAGGGCTTCGTGTCCGATTATCCGCTGACGATCAGGCACCGGGATGTAAAAGTGACCGACGTCCTGTACAACGCCTCGGTCTACAAGGACGCCATGGGTAAGGTGCTCGGTGTGTTCGCAGCGGCTCGCGATGTGACCGCGCAGAAGAGGGCCGAGGCCGAGATCGCCGAGCAGCGGGCCAAGGAACTGGAGAGGCTGGCGGAGCTTGAGCGGTTCCAGAAACTAACCGTTGGCCGCGAGCTCAAGATGATCGAGCTCAAACAGGAAATCGAGGAGTTGAAGAAGACACTTCCAGGGAGGAAGGAATGATCGTGATGCGCGGCGAGAGCCGGAAGGCGATGGACGATGGCCCGGTTGACGCGCAGAGCTACGCCAGGGCGATCCTCAACATTCTTGACGATTCAGCCGAGGAGAAGACGCGGCTGGGCGACACGCAGCGCGCTATCCTCAACATCCTCGATGACTCTGCCGGCGAGAAGACCCGGCTTGAGGCCACCCAAAGGGCGATCCTCAATATTCTTGACGATTCGGCCGAGGAGAAGGCGCGGCTGGGCGACACGCAGCGCGCTATCCTCAACATCCTCGACGATTTTGATATAGAGAAGAAGAAGGTTGAGCAGGTCAATGTTGAGCTTCGCAGCGAGATCGCCGAACGCACGCGGGCGGAGGAGGCCCTTCGCCATGCCAATGCTGTGGCCGAGGCGGCGAACGCCGAGCTCGAGGCCTTCAGCTACTCCGTATCGCACGACCTCCGCGCGCCGCTGCGCGCCATCGACGGCTTCAGCCAGGCGCTGCTCGAGGATTACGCCGGAGGGCTCGATGACCAGGGCCGCGACCACCTGCAGCGCGTGCGCGACGGCTCCCAGCGCATGGCCCATCTCATCGACGACATGCTGAAGCTCTCGCGCGTCACGCGCGCCGGGCTGCGCCGGGAGGAAGTGGACCTCTCCGCGCTCGCGGAAGATATCGCCGCCGAGCTGCGCCGGGGTCATCCGGACAGGGAGGTGGAGTTCTCCACCGCCTCCGGGCTGCGGGTGCACGGCGACCCGCGGCTGCTGCGCATCGCGATCGAGAACCTGCTCGACAACGCCTGGAAGTTCACGCGCGGCCGGACCCCGGCGCGCATCGAGCTCGGCGTGCGGCCGGAGCCGGATGGCAAACCGGCCTACTTCATGCGGGACAACGGCGTGGGCTTCGACATGGCCTACTCCGGCAGGCTCTTCGGCGCCTTTCAGCGGTTGCACGGCGCGCGCGAGTTCCCCGGCACCGGCATCGGGCTGGCCACGGCGCAGCGCGTGATCCACAAGCACGGAGGGAAGGTCTGGGCGGAAGGAGCGGTCGGAAAGGGAGCGACGTTTTTTTTCACTTTATAGCGGGAAAGGAGATGATATGAGAGACAAGGCCATCTTGTTGGTCGAGGACAACCCTGACGACGAAGCGCTGACGATCCGCGCATTCAAGAAGAACAACATCAAGAACGAGGTGATCGTGGCGCGCGACGGCGTGGAGGCGCTCGACTACCTCTTCGGCACGGGCCCGTACGCCGGGCGCGACGTCACCGCCCTGCCGCAGGTCGTGCTCCTGGATCTGAAGCTCCCAAAGGTGGACGGGCTGGAGGTGCTGCGCCGCGTGCGCGCCGACGAGCGCACCAGGATCCTGCCGGTCGTGATTCTCACCTCGTCGAAGGAGGAGCAGGACGTGGCCTCCGGCTACCGCCTGGGCGCCAACAGCTACGTGCGCAAGCCGGTCAACTTCGACGAATTCCTCGAGGCGGCGCGCCAGCTCGGCCTCTACTGGTTGCTGCTGAACGAGCCGCCGCCGACCCCGTAGTCCCCGGCCCGTGATTCCGGTCCGGCGGCACGAACGGCGAGCCGCAAGCGACGGCCCTCGAGTACGCAGGAAGGAGCATCCGGATGGGTATCCCGTTGCGTGTCCTGATCGTCGAGGACTCGGAGGACGACGCGCTGCTGCTGGTGCGCGATCTGCGGCGCGGAGGCTACGATGTGACCTTTGAACGTGTCGAGACGGCCGAAACCATGGCCGCGGCGCTCGATGATCGGGAATGGAGCATCGTCCTCGCGGATTACACCATGCCCCATTTCAGCGGCATCAAGGCCTTGAGGCTATTGAGGGAGAAAGATCTCGACCTGCCGTTCATCTTCGTCTCGGGAACCATCGGAGAGGATACCGCTGTCCTGGCCATGAAAGAAGGCGCCAATGACTATGTCCTGAAGGGCAATATCAAGCGATTGCTCCCTGCTGTCGAACGGGAGCTGCGAGAGGTGGAGGCGAGGCGGGAGCGCAGGCGGGCAGAGGAATCTGCAAAGGAATCGGAGGAGAAATTCCGACTCATCTTCGAGAACGCCAATGACGGGATTCTCCTGGCCGACATGGAAAACATGAAGTTCCATATGGGGAACCGAAAGATTTGCGAAATGCTCGGGTACAGCGAAGAAGAGATTCTACGCCTGCGGGTCTTGGACATCCATCCGGGAAAAGACCTCCCGTATGTCCTCGCTGAATTCCAAAAGGGGGCCACGGGCAGGATTAATATGGCAACGGACATCCCGATGAAAAGGAAAGACGGTTCCGTGTTCATCAGTGATGTGGCCATGTCCTCGATTACCTTTCATGGGAAGCAATTTCAGATGGGGATCTTCCGGGACCTCACTCGCGAACGGATCCTGCAGAAACAGCTCCAGACCGCCCAGCGGATGGAGGCGGTGGGCACCCTTGCGGGCGGGATCGCGCACGATTTCAACAACGCCCTGACGGGGATTGTGGGATTCGGGGAACTCTTGCGCAACAGAGTGGCAGGAGACGGGCAGGCGTTGCATGACCTGGACGAGATCCAGCGTTGCGCGGAACGAGCGGCCACGTTGACGCGGCAGCTCCTGACCTTCGCCCGCCGCCAGGTCATGGAGCCTGTGAATTTGAACTTGAGCGCCCTGGTTGCGGATTTGATGAAGCTTATCGGCAAAGTGGTGGGCGAACAGATTGAGGTAAACACATCTCTGGAAAAGAATGTTCCGACCATCCATGCCGATCGCGGACAGATCGAACAGGTGGTCATGAACCTTTGTCTGAACGCCAGGGATGCGATGCCGGAAGGCGGGTGGCTCGTGGTCGAAACCGGCGACGTGTACCTGGAGGAGGAGTATGTCCGCCAAAACCCGTACATGAGGACAGGGAGATACGTTCTGCTTACGGTTTCCGACACGGGGATCGGGATGGATGAGAAGACCCGCGAGCGGGTGTTTGAACCGTTTTTCACCACGAAGGGGCCGGACAAGGGGACGGGCCTGGGACTTGCGATGGTGTACGGGATCGTCAAGCAGCACGGAGGATTCATCCACCTCTACAGCGAACCGGGGAAAGGGACGGCATTAAAGGTGTATTTCCCCGCCATCGAGGCTCAACCGGATGCCGTCCCTGCGATACGCAGGGAAGAAATTGTCCGTGGCGGCACGGAGACGATCCTTCTGGCGGAGGACGAAGAATCCATCCGTACACTTGCCGAGCGGATTCTCACGGGGTTTGGATACACGGTCCTGGTGGCTCGGAACGGGGAGGAGGCGATCAAGATTTTCCGGCAGCACAAGGAGATCGATCTCGCCGTACTGGACGTGGTCATGCCGCGGAAGAGTGGCAGGGAAGCGTTCGAGGAGATGCACAAGCAAAACCCGCTACTCAAAGTGATCTTCATGAGCGGTTATAGCGCCAACGCGATCCATGATTCCTTCGTGTTAATCCCCGGCATGCCGTTTTTGTCGAAGCCGTTCGGCCCGACACTACTGGCAAGAAAGATAAGGGAGGTTCTGGATACGCAATGATTCGTGAAGGGAACACGAAAAATGAAACAGGATGAAAAAAGCGCGATTCTTGTGGTGGACGACGATCCCTCCGTTCTGGAATCTACTTCCAGGTTATTGAGCGCATTCGGGTATCGTGTATTTCCCTACGGGAATGCCGTGGATGCAGCGGTGAGGCTGCAAGAGAATAACGTTTGTGTGGTATTGACGGACATCGTGATGCCGGAGGTAACCGGCCTTCAACTCCTGGAAAAAATTCGGACATTCAATTCCGAACTCCCTGTAATCATGATGACCGCGTATGCGGAAATGGATATGACAATTGAGGCGATTCGGAAAGGCGCATCCGATTTTTTATTGAAACCCTTCAAGCCCGAACACCTCGCCCATTCGGTAAAAAAAGCGATCGATCATTACAGGCTTAAGGAGCTTGAAAAAAACTATACCAGAACACTTGAAAACACCGTGAAAAGCAGAACCCGGGAACTGAGCGATGCCCTGACGCTGGTGAAATCCGCCAGCAAGGAGATCGTCGAGAGACTCGCGGGTGTCGCCGAGTACAGGGATACGGACACGGGGAAACATGTCAAGCGGATTGGCTTGTATGCGCAAAGGATCTCGTTGGCCTTGAACATGCCGGAGAGGTTTGCCGAAGAGATCGAGTTTGCAAGCATTCTCCACGATATGGGAAAGGTCGGGATCTCCGATAACATCCTCCTGAAACAGGGTCCTCTCACGCCGGAAGAGTTTGAGATCATAAAAACCCACACGGTTATCGGCGAGAAGATGCTCGCAGGATCTTCCTATCCAGGGATGGCGATGGCGGCTTCCATCGCCCTGACTCACCACGAACGGATGGACGGTCGCGGGTATCCCCGGGGGCTGAATGGGGAAGAGATACCGATCGAGGGGAGGATCGTGATGCTCGTCGACCAATATGACGCATTGAGAAGTAAAAGACCGTACAAGCCTGCGTTTGACCACGATAAGGCATACAAGATAATAATTGTAGGAGATGGGAGGACATCTCCGGAGCATATCGACCCGAACGTGCTGACTGCGTTTATCCGTGTTGCGCCGGAGTTCGAGAGGATATTCCTGGAGTTGACGACGGGAGCAAGTGGATCGAGTTGAGTTCCTCCACCTGTTCCCGGATGGGACTTTTCCCGAGAGAGACATAGATCATCGTTGTCTTGCCCCAATACGAGCTTCGCGCTGCTGGGGTACCCCCGCAGTAGGAAAAACGGGGGGCACGAGCACCGATCACGATATTCATGCGACAGGATGAATGAGCGGGGGCGCCCCCAGCTTCGACGCTGCTGATCGGCGGGCGTCTCAGTGCGGGGTCCGGCTCCGCTCGAACGCGATCAGCGCCGCCCCCAGCGCGCCGGTGAGCTGCGGATCGTCCGGCACGAGGAAGCGGATCCGGAAGCGGTCCTCGAGCGCCTTGCGCGCGGCCGGGTTCTTCGCCACGCCGCCGGTCAGGACCGCGGGGGGAGCCATCCCGAGCCGCTCCGCAAGGGCGGCGATCCGCTCCGAGATCGCGAGGTGCACGCCCCAGGCGATCTCCTCCGGCGCGGCTCCCGCGGCGATCAGGGATACCACCTCCGACTCCGCGAAGACCGTGCAGGTGGAGCTCACGGGGAGCGACCGGGTGGCGAGGAGGGAGCGCTCTCCCATCCGTTCCAGGTCCATCTCGAGCGTCCGGGCCATTACCTCGAGGAACCTCCCGGTTCCGGCGGCGCACTTGTCGTTCATGGCGAAATCGGATACTTTCCCGTCCGGGCCCAGCCGGATCACCTTGCAGTCCTGACCGCCGATGTCGAGGACGGTGAGCGCGTCGGGGAAGAGGCGCCTCGCCCCCCGGGCGTGGCACGTGATCTCCGTGACGCGCAGGTTGGCCCCCTCCGCCGATTCCCTTCCGTACCCCGTGGCGACGGTGAAGACGATCTCCTCCTCCGTCGCACCGCCGGCCCGGAGCGCGGCGTCGAGGGCCTCCCGGGCCGCCTTCCGCGTGGAGGCGCCGGTGGCGATGACGGCCGACCCGACGATCGCGCGGTCCCCGTCGAGCAGGACCACGTCGGTGGAGAGGGAGCCGATGTCGATCCCGGCGTAGAGCGCCAAACGGACCTCGCGTTGACGATATGGGGAAAATGTCATATAATACACCGAAAAAAGGGATCCTGATCGCTGGGAAGAATCCTCCGGAGGTCCGCGTGGATTTCAAGACAGGGGACATGGCGGTATACCCCGCACACGGGGTCGGCATCGTCGAGAAGATCGAGACGAAGTGCTTCAACGACGGCAAGAAGGAGTCGTTCTACGTCCTGCGGATCCTCGACACGGGGATCACCATCATGATCCCGATGGGGAACGCCGAACAGGTCGGGCTTCGCGCGATCATGGACGCCTCGGCGGTCCGCTCCGTCTACAAGATCCTCAGGGAGCGCGAGGTGGAGCTCGAGCCGAAGCCGTGGAACCGGCGGTACCGGATGTACATGGAAAAGCTCAAGTCCGGCTCCCCCTTCGACATCGCCGAGGTGCTGCGCAACCTGCTGCTGCTGAAAAACGGGAAAGCCCTCTCGTTCGGCGAACGGAAGATGCTGGACTCGGCGCGTTCCCTGCTCGTGAAGGAGATCTCCATCGCGAAATCCGTCACGGAGGCGGTCGTCGAGGCGGATCTTCGCAAGTTCCTGAACCTGTAGGGCGTCTTCGAGGCGTGCCGGCCGGTACGGTCGCCATCGTCGTCGCGGGCGGAACGGGGCGCCGGATGGGCGCCGTACTGGCCAAGCAGTTTCTCTCCGTCGGCGGCCGGTCCATTCTGGACCGGACGCTCTCATCGGTTTCCGCCGCTTCCCGCGTCGACGCGATCGTCCTCGCTCTCCCCGCCGACGCGCCTCCCGAAGTGGCCGAGGCGTACCGCGGATTCCCGAAAATGATCGCGGTGGTCACGGGGGGGGCCGAGCGCCACGACTCGGTCCGCAACGCCCTCGACGCCGTCCCGCCGGAAGCCTCCATCATCCTCGTGCACGACGCGGTGCGCCCCTTCGCGACTTCCAACCTCTTCGACCGGTGCGCGGAACAGGCCGACCTGCACGGGGCGGCGGTCCCTGTGATCCCCGTCCGCGACACGGTGAAGACGTGGGACAAGGCGGCCGGCACCCTCGTCACGCGGGACCGGTCCGAGTTCCTCCGCGCGCAGACCCCGCAGGGGTTCCGCGCCGGGATCCTTCGGGAGGCGTACGCACTCGCCGCGCGCGAGGGACGCGGGGGAACGGACGACGCCTCTCTTGTCGAGGCGGCCGGCCGCCCGGTCGTCGCCCTTCCCGGGGAGGAGGCGAATCTCAAGATCACGCTTCCCGAGGACCTGCGGATGGCGGCGGGGCTGCTGTCCGGGGATCCCGATTTCCGGGTCGGGCTCGGGGGGGACGCCCACCGTCTCGTTCCCGAACGGGAACTGTGGCTTGGGGGGGTGCGGGTCGACCACCCGACCGGGCTCCTCGGTCACTCCGACGGAGACGTTCTGCTCCACGCCGTGGCCGATGCGATCTACGGGGCGATGGGGGACCGGGATATCGGCTTCCATTTTCCGCCCGGCCGGGAAGAGACCCTCGGGATCTCCAGCCGCTCGATCCTCGCGCACGCCCGGGGGAGGATGGCGGCCGGGGGGTACGGCCTCCTCGGACTGGATGCCGTGGTCGTCTGCGAGACTCCACGGATCGCCCCGCTGGCCGACGCGCTTCGCGCCTCCATCGCGGGGATGCTGGCGGTTCCGGAGGACCGCGTGAGCGTCAAGGGGAAGACGACGGAAGGGATGGGGTTCGAGGGGCGGGGCGAGGGGATCTCCGCCTGGGCGGTGGCCCTGCTCCGGGGGACGCGCCCGGAAAACGGCGGGGGAGCGGCGGGATGACGCTTTCGGTGTTCAACACGTTGGGAAACCGGAAGGAGCTGTTCGTTCCGCTCGTTCCCGGCAAGATCCGCATGTACGTGTGCGGCGTCACGGTGTACGACCTGTGCCACATCGGGCACGCCCGCGCCAACGTGGCGTTCGACATCATCGTCCGGTACCTTCGGCACGCCGGGTACGACGTCACCTACGTCCGGAACTTCACCGACATCGACGACAAGATCCTCCGGCGGGCCGCGCAGGAGGGGAGCGATTACCTCGCCGTCTCCACGAAGTACATCCGGGCATTCCACGACGATTTCGACCGCCTGGGGCTCCTTCGCCCCGACGCCGAACCGAAGGCCACGGATCATCTCCCCGAGATCGTCGCCCTCGTCGCGCGTCTTGTCCGGGCGGGGAAAGCGTACGAGGTCGACGGCGACGTCTACTACTCGGTGAAGGGGTTCCCCGGGTACGGCAAGCTGTCCGGGAAGAACGTCGACGACCTGCGGGCGGGGGCGCGGGTCGACGTGGACGAGCGGAAGAACGACCCCCTGGACTTCGCCCTCTGGAAGGCGTCGAAGCCCGGGGAGCCCGCGTGGGAAAGCCCTTGGGGCCCCGGGCGACCGGGATGGCACATCGAGTGCTCCGCCATGTCGATGAAGCACCTGGGCGAGACGTTCGACATCCACGGGGGCGGCAAGGATCTCGTCTTCCCCCACCACGAGAACGAGATCGCGCAGTCCGAGGCGGCGACGGGGAAGCCGTTCGCCCGCTACTGGCTCCACAACGGGTTCGTCAACGTCAACAACGAGAAGATGAGCAAGTCGCTGGGGAACTTCTTCACCTTGCGGGACGTTCTGGCGCAGGTCAAGCCGGAGGTGCTCCGCTTCTTCTTCGCCTCGAGCCATTACCGCAGCCCGATCGACTACTCCGACCGGAGTCTCGCCGAGGCGAAGGGGGGCCTGGACCGGCTCTACCGCGTCAAGGAGAAGGCGGAAGCGTGCCGCGCGGCAGGCGCGGCGCCTTCCCCGTTGCCGCCGGGGGAGGAGATCGCGCCGCTTCTCTCCGCCCCCTCCCGGTTCGGGGAAGCGATGGACGACGACTTCAACACCGCCGCCGCGCTGGGGCATCTCTTCGACGCGGTCCGCGCGCTGAACCGGCTCGCCCCGGCGGAACCGTCGGCGGAGCGGGAGAAGGCGGGACAATTCCTCTCCGGCTACGCGATCCTCGATCCCCTGTTCGGAGTACTGGGGTTGCTCCGGATGTCTGCGGGAGAGTACTTCCAGGCCGATTACATCCATATTGGAGACGCGGTCACCATCAAATTGAGTTCAGGCTCAGAGCATGATCACGTTCCTGCCAGACGGCTTACGAAAGACGAAATCCTGCGGCGGATCGAGGCGAGGATGGCCGCCCGCACCATGAAGGAGTACTCCGAGGCGGACCGGATCCGGAAGGAACTCGAGGCGGCGGGCGTCCTCCTCGAGGACGGCAAGGGCGGGACCACCTGGAAGTACAAGGAGTGACTTGAGCTCGACGTTCGAGTTGGCGGCGCCGTTCGCGCCGGCGGGGGACCAGCCGGGAGCGATCCGTGAGCTTTCCGAGGGGCTCACCCGCGGCCTCGCGCGGCAGGTCCTGCTCGGCGTCACCGGGTCGGGGAAGACGTACACGATGGCCTCGGTCATCGCCGCGGTGGACCGTCCCGCGCTGATCATCGCGCCGAACAAGACTCTCGCCGCGCAGCTGTACTCCGAGTTTAAATCCCTCTTCCCCGATAACGCGGTCGAGTATTTCGTCTCCTACTACGACTACTACCAGCCCGAGGCGTACGTCCCCCACACGGACACCTACATCGAGAAGGACTCCTCGATCAACGAGCAGATCGACAAGATGCGGCACAGCGCCACGAGGTCGGTGATGACCCGCCGCGACGTGATCGTGATCGCCTCCGTGTCGTGCATCTACGGCCTCGGGTCCCCGGAGTATTACGCGCGGATGACCGTCCGCGTCGAGGCAGGCGCGGAGTTTCCCCGCAACGCGTTCCTGCGGCGGCTGATCGACCTGCAGTACGAGCGCAACGACGTGGACTTCCATCGCGGGACGTTCCGCGTCCGCGGAGACGCGGTGGAGCTGTTCCCCGCCTACGAGGAGGAGATGGTCCTGCGGCTCGAGTACGACGACGACCGGATCGCCCGGATCCTCCACGTGGACCCGCTCCGGGGGACGCGACTGAAAGAGGTGCGGGAAACGGTCATCTTCCCGGCGAGCCACTACGTGACGCCGGAGGATCAGCTCGAGCGGGCGGTTCGCGGGATCGGGGAGGAGATCGAGGGGCGGCTCTGGGAGCTCGGCGCGCAGGGAAAGCCGCTCGAGGCGGAGCGGCTGAAGCAACGGACCACCTATGACCTGGAGATGATCTCCCAGATGGGATTCTGCTCCGGGATCGAGAACTACTCCCGCCATCTCGACGGGCGTTCCCCCGGACAGCCGCCGTACACGCTCCTCGACTACTTCCCGAAGGGGTTCGTCACCTTCCTTGACGAGTCCCACGTGACCGTTCCCCAGCTGAACGGGATGTACAACGGCGACCGGTCCCGGAAGCAGACGCTGGTGGATTTCGGGTTCCGGCTCCCCTCCGCGCTCGACAACAGGCCGCTCCGGTTCGAGGAGTTCAACGACCGGGTGGGGCCGGTGATCTTCGTTTCGGCGACACCCGCCGAGTACGAGCTGCGGGAGAGCGGCGGCGCGGTCGTGGAGCAGATCATCCGCCCCACGGGGCTCGTCGATCCCGAGGTCGAGGTCCGCCCGGCGCGGACGCAGGTGGACGATCTTCTCGGGGAGATCCGAAAAAACGCCGCCGCCGGCGGGAGGGTCCTGGTCACGACCCTCACGAAGCGGATGGCCGAGGATCTCACGGAGCATTACGAAGGTCAGGGTGTGCGGGTGCGGTACCTCCACTCCGACATCGACACCATGGAGCGGGTCGAAATCCTGCGGGACCTTCGGCTCGGGAATTTCGATGTCCTCGTCGGGATCAACCTTCTCCGGGAAGGGCTCGATCTTCCCGAGGTCTCCCTGGTGGCGATCCTCGACGCCGACAAGGAAGGCTTTCTCCGCTCCGCCCGGTCGCTCGTGCAGACGTTCGGCCGCGCCGCGCGCAACGTATCCGGAAGGGTCATCCTCTACGCGGACCGGGAGACCGGGTCGATGCGCGAGGCGATTTCAGAGACGGGCCGCCGGCGGGTGCGGCAGGTGGCGTACAACCGGGAGCACGGGATCACCCCCGAGACGATCCGGAAGATGATCGCGGATCCGATCGGGCAGGCGTGCGAGGCCGACTACGTCACCGCACCGACGGAAGAGACGTCCTTCGCGTCGCGGGAAGAGCTCGCGAGGCTCCTTCGGAAGCTCCGCAAGGAGATGGTGGCGGCGGCGAAAAAACTCGACTTCGAGCGCGCGGCGTCCCTGCGCGACCGCCTTCTCGCCCTCGAGAAGGCGGAGCTGTCGTTCCGATAAGCGATGGGGATCCCGTCCGACTGGAAGACGTTTCCCCGCTCCCCGGGCGTCTACATCATGAGCGACGCCCGTGCGAAGGTGCTGTACGTGGGGAAGGCGAAGGATCTGCGGGCCCGCGTACAAAATTATTCGGTTCCCGGAGGGGACGGTCGCCCGGCGATCCCGAATCTCGTCGCGCGGGTCCGGGAGATCCGCTGCATCGTCACCGCCACGGAGAAGGAGGCCCTCCTCCTCGAGAACACCCTCATCAAGAGGCACCGCCCCCTCTTCAACATCGTCTTCCGCGACGACAAGGAGTACCTGCTCCTGCGGATCGACCGGAACGAGGAATTCCCGCGCCCCGAGCTGGTCCGCAAGGCGGCGCGCGACGGGGCGACGTATTTCGGTCCGTACTCCTCCGCGCGGGGGATCCGGGAAACGTTGCGGGAACTGCTCCGTCTCTTCCCGCTCTGCTTCTGCACGCGGCGGAAGTTCGCCTCCCGCACGCGGCCGTGCCTCAACCACCAGATGGGAAGGTGCCTCGGCGCGTGCGCCGGGCTTGTCACGAGGGAGCGGTATCTCCCCGTCGTCGACGACGCGGTGCGGTTCCTCCGGGGAGAGTACCGGGGACTCCTTGCCCGCTGGAAAACGGAGATGAACGCGCTCTCCGCCGGGATGCGGTTCGAGGAGGCCGCCAAGATCCGGGACCGGATCGCCGTCGTTTCGAAGACCCTGGCGCGCCAGCGCGTCGTCCGGAGCGTCGCCGGGGACGTCGACGCCGTCGGCTGGCACCGCCACGGGCCCGCGGTAACGGCGGCGGTCCTCTACGTGCGGAACGGGCGGCTCTCCGACGCCCATCAGCGGCACTTCCGGTGGGAAGGGCCGGACGAGGAGGCGATCGGGTCCTTCCTGCTGCACCATTACGGGGAGGGTGCGCTCTTTCCCCGGGAGATCCTCCTGCCGTTCCCCGTCGCCGACCGCGCCGCGCTCTCCGCCGCGCTCTCCGAGCGGGCGGGCCGGACCGTCGCGGTGCGCGTTCCCCTGCGGGGCGAACGGCTCCGGCTCCTGGATCTCGCGCGCCGGAACGCCGCGGAAGGCGCGCGGATGCGCCGCGAGAAGGAGGAGGCGTACGAGCGCGTGGCGGAACGGATGGCGGTCCTCTTTTCGCTGCCGGTTCCTCCCGCGCGGATCGAGGGGTTCGACATCTCCCACCTCTCCGGGACGGAAGCGGTGGGATCGATGGTCGCGTTCCTCGGCGGGAAGCCGGCGAAGAAGTGGTACCGGAAATTCTCCGTGCGGGGAGTGGAAGGGCAGGACGACTTCGCGATGATGGAAGAGGTGGTCGGCCGCCGGTTCGCCCACGGCGAGGATTTCGGCGGGATGCCGGACCTCGTCCTGGTCGACGGCGGGAAGGGGCAGCTCACCTCCGCGGCGGCGGCGATGCGGGCCGCCGGCAGGGAGGACGTCCCCCTCCTCTCCCTCGCCAAGGAGCGCGTCCGCGGCGGCGAGAAGGTCTTCCGGGAGCGGGTGTTCCTGCCCGGGCGGAAAAACCCGCTCCACCTTCCCCCCAACGACCCGGTGCTCCACCTGCTGATGCGCGTCCGCGACGAGGCCCACCGCTTCGCGGTCACCTTCCACCGAACCCGCCGTACCCGCGCCGCCTTCTCCGGCGCGCGAACGCCCGCCGAGTAGCAGCCCAAGGCTGCGTCGCCTCGGAGGGCGGGGCTCCGTTCGTGGCTCGCCGTGCGGTGAACCTGCACGGCTAAGCACCGGCCTCACTTTGCCCCCCGTTTTCCCTACGGCGGGGGTACCCCAGGGAGTGTAGTTCGTCCGGGAGTGGGGCGCCCCCCCTCCTGCGGCGACTCCGCCGGACCCTCCCGTTGCGTGCGCCTTCCGTGCTGTTTTCCCGGTACGTTGCCGTATTTGTGAAATGCAACACTGAGCGGGCGCGTCACCCCTGACACCAGCTACCGATGGGTGTTCTCGGCGGGAGGTACGGCCGGGGGGAGTCACTTTAAGGTGCGGGCGCTTTCGAGGGACATTCCTGGGGTTGTCGGTACTGCGGTTAGAGGAGTGTCCCTCGCCCACAACCCACAAGCCACAAGCCGGAACGGATTTTGCCTTTCCAAGGCCCATGGACCATCCGTTCCGCGGGCAGGGGTCGTTGTACCTGCTCCTTCTCGCATTCCTCGCCGGGTTCTTCCTCGGGCTGGCCGCTGGCCCTTCGGGGATCGCCGTCTCCGGGGTGCTGCTCCTGGCGGCCCTCGTCCTCGCCGCCTTCCGCTTCCGGGAGATCCCGCTGGCGTGCGCCGTCGCGGCGCTGTGCGGTTCCATGACCGCGGGGAGGGTTCCCCTGGTCGATCCGGGGAAGGTTCTCCGGTACATCGACAACGAGGCGGTCCTCGAGGGGAGCGTTGAGGAGATCCGCGTCACCGATTCCGGCTGGGCCGCCGCCGCGCGCGGTTCGGTGGTGTCACTGCCGGGCGGCACGAAATCGATCCGGCTGGGAACCGTTCTCCTGTACATCCGGAATCCGGACCTCTCCGTTTCGTTCCCGGCACGCGTTCGTGCCGCCGGGCGCCTGCACCCCGTGCGCGGGTTGGGAAATCCCGGCGAGGTCCCCCGGGAATGGTCGGCGATGGCGCAGGGGGTCCAATACGTCTTTTCCGCCGACGCCGCGAAGGTCGTCTTCCTCCCGGGAGCGGCGGTGGCGGACCGGCGGCGGAACCCGTTCCCGCGCGCGCGTCGGGAAACGGGGGAGTGGGTGCGGCGTGTCGCCGGATCCACGAACGGCTCCCTGTACCTTCTTTCGCTGGCCACCGGGGAAACTCCCCCGCACTCCCACCCGATGGTGACGCTGCTGCGCCGGACCGGCCTCGCCCACCTGCTCGCCATATCGGGCGTCAACGTGGCGATCTTCCACCTCATCGCCGTCTTCCTCCTTCGGGCGGCGATGTGGGCGTTCCGAAGCAGGCACGGAACTCCCGACCTGAACCTTCTGCCGCCGCTCCTCGCGCTGCCGGCGTCCTGGGCCTACGTTTTCCTGGCCGGGGCGCCCACGCCGGCCGTCCGCTCGGCCGGGATGATCACCATCGCGGTCCTCCTGTGGCGCCGGCTGGGAGTCCGGGCCCCGGGGATCGCCTGGACCGGGATGCTTCTCCTCACGCTCGCGGCAAAGCCGACGGAGATCGTCTCCCCCTCCTTCCTCCTGTCGTACGGCGCGACCTTTTTCCTCATCGCGAATTACGGCGGGCCGCCGGGGGAGGGAGAAGGGGGTTGGCGAACACGAACGGCCAGGAGGGCGAAGGAGGCGGTGGGCGCCGCGACCGTCGCGTTCCTCGGGACGCTGCCGGTATCCGCCGCCTATTTCCAGGCGGTCCCCTCCGGCGCGATCCTGTGGAACGTGCTGTTCGGGCCGATCCTCGGGACGGCGGGAGTCGCCGGGGCCGCCGTCGCGGTGGTCGGGGGAGCGTTCGGTGTCGATCTGCTCGCTCCGGCGGTACGCGCCGTCGCGGACGGGTTGACGATCGCCATTTCACTGCTGGACCGGCTGTCGGGGTCCGGAGCGGGGTGCTTCCCTGTTCCTCCGTCGGGAATCGCGTGGCCGGCACTTTCCATGGCGGCGGCCGCGGCGGGGACGATCCTGCTCCTTCGCCGCGGCAGGCCCCCATGGCCCGCGGCCGTCCTCTCCTCCGCGCTCTTTCTCGGAGGGATCCACGCACCCTATGCCGCGCTCCCCGCGCGGGATTTTTCCCTCACGGCGCTGAACGTCGGGAAAGGCGCCTCCCACGTCGTTTCGTTCCCCGGAGGCGGTCACATGCTGATCGACGCCGGAAGCGCCCTGCGCGGGAACGCGGGAACGCGCGCGGTCCTGCCGTTCCTGCGCGGCCAGGGGATCCGGCGGATCGACGTCCTCGCGCTGACCCACCCCCACGAGGACCATTACGGGGGCGCGGCGTCGGTCCTCGCCGCGGTGCCGGTCGGGGAGGTGTGGATCCCGGAAGGGATCCCACGAGAGGCGTTCGGGCAGGCCGTCGCCTCGTGGGCCGGGCCGGTGCGGACCGTCCGGGCGGGGGTCCGAGAGCGATTTGGCGGAGCCGAGGTCGTTGTGCGGGCTCCCGCGAATCCGGGGGTTGGAGCGAAGACGAACGAACGGGGGATGGTACTTGAGCTTCGATTTGGTATCCTGTCGCTGTGGCTCCCCGGCGATGTGGAAGAGGGACCTGCCGTCTGGGGACGGGCTCCGGCGGAAGAGGGAGAACGGAGGATCCTGTTCCTGCCCCACCACGGATCCCCGGGGGCGGACCCCGCGGGATGGGCCGCGTTCTGCGGGCCGGACGTCGTGGTCGCGCAAAATAGCCGTTGTTTCAGCGGTGGGAATCTGATACGTTCGCGTGAACGTTTCCTGTTGGAAAACGGAGCGTTTACGGTCCGTTCCGACGGGAGGGGGGTCTCATATCTGCAGTCAGCTCATAACGGGGTGTGGAGATGTCTTTGGCGGCTGATGTGAGGTTATCCCTCCCCTGGATCGCACCGCGCGTGGTCGGGGCGGGCCGATGACCCCTCAGCGTGTCCTCATCCTTGCTTCCGACGCGAAGCGTGTGGCGGGAATGGTTCGGGATCCGTCCCTCAAGGGCGTCCACTTCTCGATCCTTTCCGACTGGAAAAGCGGCGCGGAAGCCCTCCGGAGGGAGAATTTCTCCGTCATCGTCGCCCGGAAATTCTCGAAGGGCCAGGGGACGGACGCGTACGTGGCCGACCTCTTCGCGCTCGCCCCCAAGACCTCGATGATCCTCATCCTCGGGGAGAAGGAAGGGCCGTCGGTCCTCGAAGCCCTGAAAGGCGGAGTGTCCGAGATCCTCTTCGAGGAATCCCTTGCCGCCACCCTCGTCCCTTGCCTCGAGAAGTACCTCTTCTCCGGCTACGGCCTGCTCCGGAGGATGTCGCTCGACGAACTGTTCGACTTCTGCATCCCGGTGATCACCTCGACGGACATGGGGCTGCTCGCCACCACGATCCTCGAGAAGTTCCGCGAGGCGCTGGGAGCCTCCTTCGGGATCCTTTTCCGTGGCGGCGAAAAAGGGGGAGGGCCGTGCTCGATGCTCGCATCCCTCGGGTTCGCCGACGACATCGTCCCCGCCGGTTTCCTGCGGCGCTTCGGGGAGGCGTTGGCGGCGCCCGGACCCGGCCCGACCGTGACCCACGCCGACACGCTGGCCGCGTTCGCGTCCGGCGGCGCGGACTTCCTCCAGGAGAATCGCATCCTTCTCTCCGTGCCCTTCGACCTCGCACCGGTGTCCCGGGTATACGCCGTCCTGGGACTGCGGGGCACTCCCGACGCGGAGGTCCTCAACTCTCCACTCCTCAACTTCTTCCACCGGCAGGCGCGCCTCGCCCTGATCAACGCGGAGCGCAGCGCGCAGGCCCAGAGCCTGATCTACATCGACGATCTCACGAAGCTCTACAACGGCCGCTATCTCAACGTGGTACTCGACCGGGAGATGAAGCGGTCCGAACGGTATCGGAACTTCTTCAGCGTTCTCTTCATGGATATCGATTTTTTCAAGCGGGTCAACGACGCCCACGGGCACCTTGTCGGCAGCAGCGTGCTGGTGGAGGTGGGGTCGGTCCTGCGCGCCTGCGTCCGGGATTCCGACACGGTGGTCCGCTACGGCGGGGACGAGTTCGTCGTCCTCCTCGTGGAGACCAACGCGGACGAAGCGATGATCGTCGCGGAGCGGATGCGGAGGATGGTCGAGGCGGAGCCGTTCGTCAAGGAATCGGGGCTCGGGGTCCGGTTGACGATCTCCATCGGGATCGCCGCGTTCCCGGAGCACGCGACCACGAAGCAGAACCTGCTCAACCTCGCGGACCAGGCGATGTACCGCGGGAAGGAATCCACCCGGAACGTCGTCTACCTGGCGCGCGCCCAGAACGCCCCATGACATTGACGACCGTCCGGGGGATGAAGGACATCCTTCCCCCCGAGTCCGAGCGATGGGCGGCTCTCGAGGCGTCGTTCCGCGCCCACGCCGCGCGGTACGGCTTCCGGGAGGTCCGGACCCCCCTGCTCGAGCGCACCGAGCTCTTCGCGCGGGCCGTGGGGGAGACCACCGACATCGTCGAGAAGGAGATGTACACCTTCACCGACCGGTCCGGGGAGAGCCTGACGGTGCGCCCCGAGGGGACCGCGTCGGTGGTGCGCGCGTTCCTCGGCCACCGGCCCGGTTCGGGCGACGGCCCGGTCCGCCTCTACTATATCGGCCCGATGTTCCGGCACGAGCGTCCGCAGAAGGGGCGCATGCGGCAGTTCCACCAGATGGGCGCGGAGCTGTTCGGCACGGACGCTCCGTACGCCGATGCCGAGACGATCGCGTTCCTGCACGGATTCCTCACGGGTGCGGGGCTGGGCGGGGTATCCCTCCAGGTCAACTCGCTCGGCGACCCGGAGTGCCGTCCCGCCTACCATGCGCGGTTGACGGAATACCTCGCGGCGCGCGACGGCGAGCTGTGCGACGACTGCCGGCGCCGGCGGACGCGGAACCCGCTGCGGGTGCTCGATTGCAAGGCGGAGCGGTGCGTCCGCGCCACGGCGGACGCGCCGTCGATCCTTGATTCGCTGTGCGGCCCGTGCCGCGACCACTTCGCCGCCGTGGAGGCCGCCCTTTCCTCGGCGGGGGTCCCGTTTTCCCGGAATCCGCGCATGGTCCGCGGGCTCGACTATTACCAGCGCACGACGTTCGAGTTCGTGATCCCCGGGATGGGCGCGCAGAACACCGTGGCGGCCGGCGGACGCTACGACGGGCTCGCCCAGCTGCTCGGCGGGATGGAGCGCGTGCCCGCCATCGGCTTCGCCATCGGGGTGGAGCGGCTGTTGATGCTCCTCGGTGAGCGGGGCGACGCATCCCCCTCGGCGGACGTCTTTCTCGTCACCACGTCCGCGGCGCTTCTCCCGGAGGCGTTCCGGCGCAAGATGGAGCTCGTTGCGGCGGGTGTCCGCGCCGACATGGACTACGAGGGGCGAAGCCTGAAAAGCCAGTTCCGGCGCGCGGACCGCTCCGGCGCGAAGGTGGTCCTCGTCCTCGGCGAGGAAGAGGGGCGGAGAGGCGCGGTCGGCTATCGGGACATGGCGAGGGGAATCCAGGAAGAGGTCCCCGTGGAGGAGGCGATGCGCCGCCTTCGCGGCGCATCCAGGGAGGGTTGACGTTGGACACGTTTCTACCGGAGCACAAAAGGACCATCTACTGCGGCCGGATCCGGCCGGAGGATATCGGGAAGGAGGTCGTCCTGTGCGGCTGGGTCCACCGGCGCCGGGACCACGGGGGGCTCGTGTTCGTCGATCTGCGCGACCGGGAAGGGCTGGTGCAGGTCGTGATCGATCCGGTCACTTCGCCGGAAGCGCACGCGAAGGCCGACGCCCTCCGGGTGGAGTACGTCCTTTCGGTGCGCGGCGTCGTCCGCCGCCGCCCAGCGGGTACGGAAAACCCGAACCTTCCGACGGGAGAGGTGGAGGTGTCGGCGATCGCGCTCGCGATCCTGAACGAGTCGAAGCCGATTCCCTTCTCCCTCGAGGACGACTCCGACGTGGCCGAAAACGTCCGCCTCAAGTATCGCTATCTCGACCTCCGGCGGCCGCCGATCCAGGCGATGTTCATGAAACGCGCGGTGCTCGCCCGCTCCGTGCGGGAGTACTTCTTCGAGAACGGATTCCTCGAGGTGGAGACGCCGGTGCTGACCAAGAGCACCCCCGAGGGGGCCCGGGACTACCTGGTCCCGTCCCGTGTCAATCCGGGGATGTTCTACGCCCTTCCCCAGTCCCCGCAGCTGTTCAAGCAGATCCTGATGATCGCCGGGTACGACCGGTATGCGCAGATCGTCAAGTGCTTCCGCGACGAGGACCTGCGCGCCGACCGGCAGCCCGAATTCACGCAGATCGACGTCGAGATGTCGTTCATCGACCGGGACGACATCTTCCTCATGATGGAAGGGCTCATGGCCCGCGTCTTCCGCGACGTTCTCGGCGAAGAGATCCGGAACCCCATCCCGAGGATGAGCTACCGGGAGGCGATGGACCGGTTCGGCGTCGACAAGCCGGACACCCGGTTCGGGCTCGAGATCACGGACTACACGGCCCTCCTTTCGAAGTCCGACTTCCGGGTCTTCGCCGAGGTGGCGTCGCGCGGCGGCGCGATCCGGGGGATCACGGCGCCCGGCCTGGGCGGATCGAGCCGCTCCGAGCTCGCCGCGCTCGAAGAGGTGGCGAAGATCGGGGGAGCCTCCGGCCTTGCCTCGTTCAAGGTGACCGATGCGGGACTGACCTCCTCCCTGACGAAGTTCTTCCGCGCGGAGCAGCTTACCTCCCTGCGGGAAGCGGCCGGCGCGAAGCCGGGGGATCTGATCCTGCTGGTGGCCGATTCGTTCGACGCGGCGTGCTCCTCCCTCGGGCGCCTCCGCCTCCACCTCGGGGAGAAGCTCGGGATGATCGACGCCTCCCTGCACCACCTGTTGTGGGTGACCGACTTCCCGCTCCTCGAGTGGGACAGGGAGGAGAAACGGTGGGGTGCGATGCACCACCCGTTCACGGCGCCGCTCGACGAGGACCTGCCGCTGCTCGCCACGGATCCCGGGAAGGTCCGCGCCAAGGCGTACGACATGGTGCTGAACGGCTCCGAGATCGGCGGGGGGAGCATCCGTATCCACCGGAAGGACGTGCAGTCCCGGATGTTCGACCTGCTCAACATCGGGCCGGAGGACGCCCGGGTGAAGTTCGGGTTCCTCCTCGAAGCGCTGGAGTTCGGCGCTCCGCCGCACGGCGGGATCGCCTTCGGGCTCGACCGGCTGGCGATGCTCTTCTCGGGCGCGAAATCGCTTCGCGACGTGATCGCCTTCCCGAAGACCCAGAAGGCGACATGCCTCATGACGGAGGCCCCGTCCGGGGTCGACCCGAAGCAGCTGCGCGAGCTTTCGATCCGGGTGACGGCGCCGGAGAAGAGGTAGCCCACATTTCTCACCAGGGTTCGTAGCGAGGGGGTGGAGACGGGCGTGGATACAAGGCGCGCGACCGGAGGGCCCCGGAGGCGTAGTTGAAACTACGTCGAGGAGCCCGACCGAGCGGAACGCAGTAGACATGCCCGTATCCGCCGCCGTAGCAGAAGCTTGGTGAGAAATGCGGGCCAGCCCGGGCAGGGGAGGGGCCATGCTCCCTGGCGAACTGTTCCATCCCGGATCGGTCGCCGTCGTCGGGGCGTCCCGAAACCCGGAGAAAGTCGGGTACGGGGTGTTCGCGAACCTCGTGCAGGCCGGGTTCCAGGGGAAGATCCACGGGGTGAATCCCGGCGGCGGAGAGCTTCTCGGCCACCGGCTGCACCCGTCCATCGAGGCGATCCCCGGGCCCGTCGACCTGGGCGTCTTCGTCGTCCCGCCGAACGCCGTCCTCGAAGGGATTCCCAGGCTCGCCGCCAAGGGGATGCGCGCGGGGATCGTCATCTCCGCCGGGTTCAAGGAGATCGGGGGGGAGGGGGTCGCCCTCGAACGATCCCTGCGGGAGGCGGCGGCATCCGCGGGGGTTCGGGTGCTGGGTCCCAACTGCCTCGGCCTGATCGACACCCACGCATTGCTGAACGCCTCGTTCTCCCGCGGGACGCCCCCGAAGGGGTTCATCTCCTTTTTCTCCCAATCCGGGGCGCTCTGCACCGCGGTGCTCGACTGGGCCATCGGGAGAAACGTCGGCTTTTCCAAGTTCGTGAGCCTCGGGAACAAGGCCGACATCTCGGAGTCGGACATCCTCGAATTCCTCGCCGACGATCCGTCGACCCGCGTCATTCTCGGGTACGTCGAGAGCATCGACGACGGCCGCCGGTTCCTGCGCGCCGCCCGAAACGTGACGCCCCGAAAGCCGGTCGTCATCGTGAAGGCGGGAGCCACCGCCGCGGGTGCGCGCGCCGCCTCCTCCCACACCGGCAGCCTCGCCGGGTCCGACCGCGCCTATGCGGCCGCGTTCCGCCAGGGCGGGGTGCTCCGGGCGGGGACGGTGGAGGATCTCTTCGACCTGGCCCTCGGATTCGCGATGCAGCCGCTCCCCCGCGGGGACCGTCTCCTGATCCTGACGAACGCGGGCGGTCCGGGGATCCTCGCGGCGGACACGGCTTCACTGCTCGGGATTCCCCTCGCCGAGGTTTCCGCGTCACTTCGGGAGCGGATCCTCCCGTGGCTGCCGCCGACGGCGAGCCTGGCGAACCCGGTGGACATCGTCGGGGACGCCCGCGCGGACCGGTACGGGAACGTCCTTTCGGCGCTCCGGGACGAGCCGTCGGTCGACGCCGTCCTCGTCCTGCTGACGCCGCAGGCGATGACGGAACCGGAGGAGACCGCGAGAGCGACCGTTTCCACCTTCGCCGGCTCCGGCAAGGCCGTGTTCGCCTCCTTCCTCGGGGAGGCCACGGTGGCCTCGTCGCGCCGGATCTTGAGCGACGGCGGCGTCCCCAACTACCCGGTTCCCGAGCGGGCCGTGCGGACCCTTTCCGCGATGCTTCGATACTCCCGCATCCGTTCGGCGGGCGGGCCGGGGGAGGAGGAGCCCCCGTCGATCCGCCCGGAAACCGCGGAGCGCCTCGTCGGCGAAGCCCTCGCCGCGGGCCGGAGAGCGCTCGGGGAGGAGGAGTCCCGCGGAATCCTCGAGGCGTACGGGTTCACGTTCCCGCGCCACGCCGTCGCCGGGACGAGCGAGGCCGCCGTCGCGGCGTACCGGGAGATGGGGTGCGGGGCCATCGCGATGAAGATCGTCTCGCCGCAGATCCTGCACAAGACGGATGTGGGCGGCGTGCGGCTCGGGCTTCGCGGCGAGGAGGACGTCGCGCGGGCCTTCATGGAGATCACCTCCTCCGTCCGCCGGTTGGCTCCGTCGGCCTGGATCGCCGGCGTGTCGATCCAGGAGATGGTCACCGGCGGCAGGGAGCTGATCGTGGGGATGAGCCGCGACCCCCAGTTCGGGCCGCTCCTGATGTTCGGCCTCGGCGGGATTTACGTGGAGGTGCTGAAGGACGTCTCCTTCCGCGTGGCCCCGGTGTCGCGGCGGGATGCCGGGGAGATGGTCCGGGAGATCCGGGCCTGGCCGCTGCTCGCCGCGTACCGGGGAAGCGAGCCGGCGGACGAGGAGGCGATCGTCGAGGCGCTGATCCGCGTATCGCGCCTGTCGTGCGACTTCCCGGAGATCCAGGAACTCGACATCAACCCGTTGCTGGTCCTGCCGAAAGGAAAAGGCATCCGCGCGATCGATTGCCGGATGACCATCGCGGAGGCCCCATGAAGCTGTACATCGCGTCGACGTCGGAATACGCGGGGAAGACCCTCCTGGCCCTCGCCCTGGGAACGATCTGGAGGGAAGCGGGTGTGACGGTGGGGTACGTAAAGCCGCTCGGCAAGATCCCGATCGTGCGGGAGGGACGGCTGGTCGACGGGGACGCGACGTTCCTCGCGGACGCGCTGGCCCTGGACGCGCCGCCGGAGGCGGTCTGCCCCGTCGTGATCACCCAGGACCTGGTGATGGCCGCCTGGCGCGGCGAGGAGCTGCGCCTCCGGGGGAGGATCTCCGCCGCCGTGCGCGACGCCGAGGCGCGGTCCGAGGTGCTGCTCGTCGGCGGGACCGCGAACCTCCGGGACGGGATCTTCCTGGGACTCTCCCCGCTGGAGTTCATCGTGAACTACGACTGCCGCGTCGTGCTCCTGGACCGATTCGAGGGGGAGAAATCGATGGACCAGGTCCTGTCGGCCGCCGACGTCCTGGGGCCGCGCTTCCTCGGGGTGGTCTTCAACCGTGTCCAGCCGTCGCAGGAGAATTTCATCCGGGAGACGGTGATCCCCTTTTTCGGGGGGCGTGGGCTGCGCGTGCTGGGAGTGGTTCCCTCGGACCCGGTGCTCGGGAGCGTGAGCGTCCGGGCCCTGGCGGAGTCGCTCTCGGCGTCGGTCGTGTTCGGCGGGGAAGACGGCGGGAAGGCGATGATCGAGCGTTTCTGCGTGGGCGCGATGGACGTGGAGCATGCCCTTCGCGTCTTCCGGGGGATCTCCCGGAAGGCGGTCGTGACCGGCGGGCACCGCACCGATATCCAGCTGGCGGCCCTCGAAACCGACACGTTGTGCCTGGTGCTGACCGGCGGCGTCGCGCCGAACGAGCTCATCCTGGCCCGTGCGCGGGAGAAGGGGGTGGCCCTCCTGACCGTTGCCGAGGATACGATGGCGACGGTGGACCGGTTCGAGAGCCTTCTCGGCCGACTGCGGATCCGCGAGCCGGAGAAGATCGGCCGGGGGATCGCCCTGGTGCGCGCGTCCGTGGACACCGCCGGGCTGCTGACGCTGTGTCGGCTTCCCTCTTGACATCCCGCGGCCCTTTGTATACGGTATGCAAGGTTTGGGGGAACTTCTCCCATTCATGCCCGTAAAATCCCATATTTTATCCGACGGATGGAGGAAGGAATGGCCCTCTTCAAGAGTTTGATTCCGTCCATGGACGGAACGAAGGCGCCGGTACGACCGGAGACCGGGATCCAGTAGGAGGGGCGCGATGAGTCGGAAAAAGATCACGGTAATCGGAGCGGGAAACGTCGGGGCGACGACCGCCCAGCGGCTGGCCGAGAGGGACTTCTGCGACGTCGTCCTCGTCGACATCGTCGAGGGGATGCCGCAGGGGAAGGCGCTCGACCTGATGCAGTCCGGCCCGGTCTGCGGGTACGACAGCAAGGTCACCGGCACCAACGGGTACGAGGAGACGGCCGGGTCCGACATCGTCGTCATCACGTCGGGGCTGGCGCGCAAGCCCGGGATGAGCCGCGACGACCTCCTCAAGGTCAACGCGGGGATCGTGAAGGACGTGACCCTCAAAGCGGTCGCCCGGTCCCCCCAGGCGATGATTATCGTCGTGTCGAACCCCCTCGACGCGATGACCTACGTCGCGTACAAGCACAGCAAGCTTCCGGCCGGCAAGGTGATCGGCATGGCGGGGATCCTCGACTCCGCCCGCTTCCGGGCGTTCATCGCCATGGAGCTGGGCGTCTCCGTCCGCGACGTGACGGCCTTCGTCCTGGGCGGGCACGGCGACACGATGGTCCCTTCCACCAAGTACACCACCGTGGCCGGCATCCCGGTGGAGGACCTCATCCCCAGGGACCGGCTGGCGCAGATCCTCGAGCGGACGGCGAAGGGCGGGGCGGAGATCGTCTCCCTGCTGAAGACGGGGTCGGCGTACTACGCCCCCTCGGCCGCGGCCGTCCAGATGTGCGAATCGATCCTGCTCGACAAGAAGATGATCCTTCCCTGCGCGGTCCTCTCGAGCGGGAAGTACGACGGGTGCGACGGGCTCTTCGTCGGCCTGCCCGCCAAGCTCGGCGCCGGGGGGGTGGAGGAGGTCGTCAAGTTCAGGCTGGCCGCGAACGAGGCCGAGGCGCTGAAGCGGTCGGCGGCGGCGGTCAAGGAGCTTTGCGAGGCGGTCGACCGGCTCGGGTTCTGAACCCTTTGCCCGCCGGGGATCGGATCGATCACAGACCAACCGGGAGGAGCCGGAGGATATGAATATTCACGAGTACCAAGCCAAGGCCGTTCTGTCCAGGTACGGCGTGGCCGTCCCGAAGGGGAAGGTCGCGGATACACCGGCGGAGGCGGAGATCATCGCCGAGGAGTTCGGAACCGCCGTCGTCGTGAAAGCCCAGATCCACGCCGGGGGGCGTGGCAAGGGCGGCGGCGTGAAGTTCGCGAAAACGCCCGCGGAGGCGCGGGAGTACGCGAAGCAGATCATCGGGATGACCCTGGTGACCCACCAGACGGGACCCCAGGGGAAGAAGGTGAAGCGGGTGCTGGTCGAGCAGGCCGGCAGGATCAAGCGGGAACTCTACCTCGGCATGGTCATCGACCGGGGGCTTTCCCGGGTCGTGATGATGGCCTCCACCGAAGGCGGGATGGAGATCGAGACGGTCGCGGCGAAGACTCCCGAGAAGATCCTGAAGGAGTGGGTCGACCCGGCCGTGGGCCTCATGCCGTTCCAGGCGCGCAAGCTCGCGTTCGGGCTCGGGATCCCCGGGGAGCTTACGGGGAAGGCGGTCAAGTTCATGACCGGACTCTACAAGGCGTTCGTCGACACCGACTGCTCGCTCGCGGAGATCAACCCCCTCGTGCTGACCGAGGACGGCGACATCGTCGCCCTCGACGCCAAGATGAACTTCGACGGCAACGGCCTGTTCCGCCACAAGGACATCGAGGTGCTGAGGGACTTCGACGAGGAGGACCCCACCGAGACCGAGGCGTCCCGCTTCGGCCTCTCCTACATCAGCCTCGACGGCGACATCGGCTGCATGGTCAACGGCGCCGGGCTCGCGATGTCCACGATGGACATGATCAAGCATTGCGGCGGCGCCCCGGCGAACTTCCTCGACGTGGGCGGCGGCGCCAGCGCCGAGCAGGTGACCAACGCCTTCCGGCTCATCCTGTCCGACGCGAAGGTGAAGGCGATCCTGGTGAACATCTTCGGCGGCATCATGCGGTGCGACATCATCGCCGAAGGCGTGGTGACGGCGGCGAAGACGCTGGGTCTCTCGGTCCCCCTGGTCGTCCGGCTCGAGGGGACGAACGTGGAGAAGGGGAAGGAGATCCTCGCGGCGTCGAAGCTCAACATCATTTCCGCGGCCGACATGGGCGACGCGGCGAAGAAAGTCGTCCTGGCCGCCGCCGGCCGGGCGAACTAAGGGGGGCGCGTCCATGAGCATCTTCATCGATAAGGACACCAAGGTTCTCGTCCAGGGGATCACCGGCTCCGTGGGGGCGTTCCACACGAAGCAGATGCTGGAGTACGGCACGAAGATCGTCGGCGGCGTGACCCCCGGCAAGGCGGGCTCCAGGATCGAGGGCGTGCCCGTGTTCAACTCCGTGTACGACGCGGTGAAGGCCACCGGGGCCAACGCCTCGGTCGTCTACGTCCCGCCCGGATTCGCGGCCGACGCGATCTGCGAGGCGTTCGACGCGGGGCTCGACATCGTCATCTGCATCACCGAGGGGATCCCCATCCTCGACATGGTGAAGGCGAAGCGGTTCATGGACGGGAAGAAAACCCGCCTGGTGGGGCCGAACTGCCCGGGCGTCATCACCCCGGGGGAGTGCAAGATCGGGATCATGCCCGGCTACATCCACAAGCCGGGAACGATCGGCATCGTCTCGAAGTCGGGAACGTTGACCTACGAGGCGGTCCACCAGGTGACCACCATCGGCCTGGGGCAGTCCACCTGCATCGGCATCGGGGGCGACCCGATCAACGGGACGAACTTCATCGACGTCCTTTCCGCCTTCCAGGCCGATTCGAAGACCGAGGCGGTCATCATGATCGGCGAGATCGGCGGCACGGCGGAGGAAGAGGCGGCGGCCTTCGTGAAGGCGAAGATGACCAAGCCGGTGGTCGGGTTCGTGGCGGGGCTGACCGCCCCCAAGGGGAAGCGGATGGGCCACGCCGGCGCCATCATCTCCGGCGGCAAGGGGACGGCGGCGGAGAAGATCGAGGCGTTCAGGGCGGCGGGGATCTCCGTGTCCGAGAC
>Ga0326597_10001928_pt1 | contig 31998 bp, 34 predicted proteins | sample RVTome_12_FD_203789 | JGI IMG/M metagenome (GOLD analysis project Ga0326597, IMG submission 203789) | Soil microbial communities from uranium-contaminated site in the Upper Colorado River Basin, Wyoming, United States - RVT100D185 | ecosystem: Environmental > Terrestrial > Soil > Contaminated >...
GCGCTCGCCGAAGTCAACGCGGATTACTCGACGACGACCGAGATCGCCGATGCGCTCTCGCAGAAGGCCGACGTGCCGTTCCGCATCGGCCACCATTTCGCGTCGAAGCTGACCGACTACGGCCGCAGCAGGGGCCTGAAGATTCGCGAGATCCCTTATACCGAGGCCGCCCGCATTTACGAGGCCGACACGAAGCAGGCGTTTCCGCTCACCGAATCGGACTTCCGGGAAGTGATCAGCGCCGAATACATGGTGTTCGGCCGCAAGGGCATCGGCGGGCCGCAGTTCGCCGAAGTGAACCGCATGCTTTCCGCGGAACGCGGGCGCGTCGCCGCGGATTTCGCGTGGCTCAAGGCCCGTACCGGGGATCTGGCGCGGGCCGAAGCCTTGCTCGAGCAGGCTTTCGTCGCGCTGGCCGCCAGCGCACGCGGCTGATCCGGGAAAAGGAGCCCGGCTCGATTTCTCGCTTTGTCGACCCCGGCCCTTCCTGCCAATGCCGGCGATTCGGGGCAGGAATCGAGCACCAATGGTAGCGAACCTACTTCGCTTCGGCGAGCTGCTTCAGCGTAAACACGTAGCTCGTGTTGTCGAGCGGCTTGTGGCAGGCGAGGCACAAGCCCTGGTTTACGCCGGGGCGGTGCCGCTTGTCGGTGGTGAAGATGAATCGCGTGTGCGATGCGAGCCAGAATTGGGAATGACGTGAAGGACGCAGACGCGCGTTCTTCCCTCCGCCTTCGGCAGCTAGGCTAACACCGGCCGGGATTGAATATTCCGCGATATATGGAGTGAGACCTCATTAGATTTACTCGGCCTTGATCCCTGCCCGCCGCACGAGCTTCGCCCAGCGCTCCATGTCCGACGAAAGGAGTTTTGCGAACTCTTCGGGCGTGCTGGAGTGGACGTCGACACCCTGGCCCGCGAGCCGCTCGCGGACATCGGGGAGCTTCAACACGCCGACGATCTCCGCGTTGAGCTTCCGCACGATCTGCGGCGGCATGTGCGCCGGGCCGACGAATCCGTACCACAAGCTCGCTTCGTAGCCGGGCACCGTTTCCGCGACGGTGGGAAGGTCGGGCAGCGCGGGCGAGCGTTGCGCGCCGGTGGTCGCCAGCGCGCGCAGCCGCCCCGAACGCACGTGCGGCACGACCGACAGGCTGGTGCCGAAGGTCATGGTTACCTGCCCGCTGATGAGGTCGGTGAGGGCGAGCGCCATGCCCTTGTAGGGCACGTGCAGCATCTTCGTGCCGGTGAGCACCTCGAACAGCGCGCCGCCCAGGTGGCCGGAAGCGCCGATGCCCGCCGACACGTAGGTGAGTTTCGGGGCGATGGTGCGGCAGAGCGTGTCGTTGCCGCCGCCCGGGGCGAACGGGGAAATGATGCGGATCGGCCGCGACGGGTATGCCTGCTGCGCCGAGACCGGCGCGGGCCAGCCGGCCGACACGGCCGCAGCCAGCGCGACGAGCGTGAGCGTTCGATTCATGATGGCCTTCCTCCTTGTCATATCGCTGCGATCCGCGGTGCGCGCGGGTTTATTGTGGCACAAGCGCGCCCCGTGGGCCGGTCGCCCGCGGGGCGAAAAGAGGCCGGGCCAGTGTAGAATTTCCAGAAAACGACAAGCGAACGTTGCAGGAAGGTAACGCCCCGGTTTATCCGCCGGGTAAGTGTGTCATCACTCATCATTCTTCCGGAGGAACAAATGACAGAGCCGCAAATGGTTGACCCGAACGACGTCGTGATGACGGGAGAAAACTCGTTCGTCCGGCTTTCGGACGACGGCGGCAAGACGCTTGCAGACCGCGTGAGCCACTGGCGCGTGCTGTGGTCGCCCGCCGGACAGGGGCACGCGCTGTTCATCGAAAGCCCGCTCACCGGCAAAGGCCCGCGGATCTACGCCGACAACGCGGGCGTCGCCCGGTTCCTGCAGCGCACGATCGAAGTCCTGCTCTACAAGGAGTTCGCCGACGAGTCGCTGCCCGTGATCGACGCCACGTTCGAGCGCAGCGGCAATTCGTTGAACACCGTCGAGGAGCGCATTTTTTCGAGCGGCGACGAGATCATCCTGTCCTGGTGGGATCTGATGACCCCGTTCGTGCTCACCATGCCGCCGGGGGCGATGAACCGCCCGCTTGGCGTCTACAGCACGTTCCTGCCTGCCCGCAGTGCGCAGCTCTCGGTGAACGGCAAAGCCGCCACTGCGAGGGTGTTCCTGCAGGACCGCTTCGGCAAGCCGGCGTCGAGCTGCTGCCTGGCGTGGTCGGAATCGTGGACCAGTCCGAAGAAGTAAATCCGGGGAAAGCCTGTTGTCCAGGAGCCGGACCCCCCAAGCCCGCCTTGCCATGAACCGCGCCTCTCGGCATCTGCCGTCCCTATGCGTGCCGCGGAGGACGACGACCATTGCCGATCGGGCTCGGCGGGAAGCCGGATCTCGTGCCTGACGTCAGCGCCTGTGCTTCGCCAGCTCGCGCGGATCGCCCGAATAGCCCAGTGCTTTCTTGCCCAGAGTGACCTCGCCCTTGGCGGATGTTTTCTGGCGTGAGCTCCAGGTCCGGTGCACGGTCTTCATGAAGTCCCGGGCCTGGTCCTGGTGGCACTGCAGGCAGGCCTTGGTGACTTCGGGCCCGGACTTGAACGGCCCTTGAGGAATGCAGCATGATCCGTAGCAGCCAGCCCCGACCTTCCGGTAAGCGGGGCCGCAATGAAGAGCAAGCCTGCGGTCCCGACGCGTTTCATGACACCCATCCTTTCCGTGCGTATCAGTGCCTTTCCCGGCTCACTTCAATGATTCGGCGAAGCCCGGCATCTTCACGAATTTCTGCCACTCCGCGATCTCCCGGGCGAGCACGGCGGCAAACGCCTTGGGCGATTCCGAGGGTTCCGCTTCCGCGCCGTCCTTCTCGAACATCGCCTGCATTTCGCGGCTGTTCAGGTCCTGCGCCACGCTGCGGTGCACGGCCTGCACGACCGCCGGCGGCGTGCCCGCGGGGGCGAAGAGCCCGTACCAGTTGATCAGCTTGAAACCCTTCACGCCGGACTCGGCGATGGTCGGCAGATCCGGAAAGGCCTTGCCGCGCCGCTCGCTGGTCACCGCGAGCGCCCGCAGCCTGCCGCTCCGCACGTGCGGCATGCCGGATATGGTGCTCGTGAACCCAAGCTGGATCTGGCCGGTGATGAGATCGGCCAGCACCAGCCCGCCTCCCTTGTACGGCACGTGCGTCATGGGGGCGGCCGACAGGTGGCTGAACAGCGCGCCGGCAAGATGCCCCGCGCCGCCCACACCGGAAGATCCGTAGTTGAGCGATCCGGGCTTCTTCTTGCCCAGTGCGATCAGCTCGGGCACCGACTTGGCGGGCAGCGACGCGTTGACCAGCAGCAGGTAGTAGAGCGAGGTGAGCTGCGTCACCGGCGCGTACGCCTTGGGATTCGCGCGGTTACGCACGACGGCGCTTGCGATGAGGCTCCCGGCCGTGACCAGCATCGTGTAGCCGTCCGGCGTCGCGCGCGCCGCGATATCCATTGCAATCGTTCCGCTCGCGCCGGGACGGTTGTCCACGATGACCTGCTGCCCCAGCCGTTCGGTGAGTTTGTGCGCCACGGCGCGCGCCGTGATGTCGATGCCGCCGCCGGGCGCGTTGCCGACCAGCACGCGTATCGGCCGGGCAGGGTAGTCGCCGGGCAGCTGTCCCGTCTGGCCGCGCGCCGACACGGCAGCGCACGCAAAAGTGATAAGCAATGCCCGCATTGCCGCCTGTTTCGCCATCCGTTTCATATCCTCTCCTCCTCAGAATAATTATGGGTCGAGGCTGGTGTGAGCTGCCGGTTCACCTCGTGCGCGCTTGCCGGTTCCGCTTCGCGCAAGATGTTTCCGCGCCTGTCAACAGATGCCCCGGAAGAAGGCCGACATATCGGCCACTTCCTTCACCTCGCGCACGCGGCTGCGCAGCAGGGCAATCTGCTCGTCGGACAACGGCCGCACACCGAGGCGGAAGCATTCCCGGAACTTATCCTCTATTTCCGACTCCGCGATCGGCGAGTCCGGACCGCCAGCGACGTTATCTACGCGACACGAGATTTCTCCGTGCGACCGAGTCGTCATGCGGACGATGACCGGTCCGCGGTTGCCGGTCTGCTGTGGATCGACTTTCAGGGAGACCTTCCCGATGTGCGCGGCGATTGCAGGATCGCGCGCGGCCGGTTCCTGGATCTCCGCGAGGCCCAGCCTGCGGCGAACCAGCACGCAAGCAATCGAATAACGGATGTTGAACTGCGCGGCCACCTGCGCGTCGCCGCTCGGATCGTATTCGCCGCCGACGATGCGCTCCATATAGGGCGTGACCGTCGCCTCGACCGACAGCACGTCATCCGGCTTCAGGTCGTAGTCGGTCACAAGCTTCAGCGTCGCGTCGATCGCGGTGTGGTTGCAGCCGCAGCTCGGATACTTCTTGATGCTCGCGTTGACGTTCTGGAATCGCTCGCCGAGCCCCGCCACCACCTTGGCTGCATCGCCCTCCTGGTAGAGCTGGAAGAAGCCGAACCGCCCTTCGAACACTTCGCTTGGCGCGGTGATGCCCCTCTGCGCGAGCAGCGCTGCATACACGCCCGAGCGCGCGGCAAAGGCAGAGAGCATGCGCTTGCTGAGGGAGGGCTGGATGTTGGCTTGCTGCGTGCCCGACGACTGAATGAAGGCGATCCCGAGCGCATGGCGCGTTGCGCCGGCGTCGAGGCCGAGCAGCTTCGCCGCCGCGGCCGCGGCGCCGAAAACGCCGATCACCGCCGTGTAGTGGAATCCCCGGTTCGGGCGCTTCAGCGCCGCGGCCAGCCGGTACATGATGTCCGCGCCGATCACCAGCGCGGCAAGGAACTCCCGGCCGGTCGCGCGCGAGCGCTCGGCTACCGCGAGCGCGGCCGGCAGCACGGCGATGTTGATATGCACGGCGGCGCCGCGCCCGATCGAATCGAAGTCCAGCGCCGAAGCCGACATGCCGTTGAGAAAGGCAGCGGCGGTGACGGGCAGGCGGGTACCGTAGGCCCAGGCGGTGCTGTCAGCGCGGCCGCCCTCGTCGGCGAGCAGCCCGTGGACTTCGCGGCATCCGGGCGCGTCGGAGCCCGCCCAGGACACGGCGAGCGCGTCGAGCATGAACAGCTTCGCCGCTTCCCGCGCCGACGCCGGGATGGCGCCGTAGCCGGTTGCGACCACGTGCTCGGCCAGCACCTGCGAAAGGCTCAAGGCGAGCCGGTTCCTGGCGTCAACCGGCGAGACATCGTTCATGCGCTTCTCCTCGTCATTGCCTTCGGTTCGTTACCGCGCGGACCATCGAGGCTCCGGGGCGGGGCCGGATCGCGCCAGGCGTCGGCGCAACCTACCTCGGCCGGATGCCCGCATCCTTGATGAGCTTCCCGCTGATAGCGATATCCTGCTTCATCGCCTGGGCCAGCTCCGCGGGTGAGCTCGCGACGACCTCGGCGCCGGCGTTGAAGAACTTTTTCCTGATCCGTTTCGCCGGTGATCAGGGCCACCATGGACGGACCGGCGCCCCGGTATGCGACGCGCACGATGTTCACCCCGGCCATGGACTTGAACAGCTCGCCGGCGAGGTGTGAAGAGGAGCCGGACTGCCCTGACGCAAAATTGAGCTCCCCCGGCCTCGATCTTGCCAGGCGCACGAGCGCCTGCACCGATTTCACCGGCAACGAAGGATGCACGGCGATTACGTTAGGCAAGGTTACGGCCAGCGTTATCGGCGCATAGTCGCCGACTGGATTCCACTGCACGTCACGGCGCACGAACTGTGAAATCCACAGACTGGCGCTGGCCAGAAGGAGCGTGTAACCGTCCGGGGGCGCCTGCGGCGTGAGTTCCATGGAGACGACCCCACCGCGGTTGTCCACGATCACTTGCTGACCGAGCGCGGCCCCAAGCCCCGGTGCAATCAGCCTGGCCGTCAAGTCGAGGCTGCCGCCCGGAACCGTGGTGAGAATCCGGATCGGCTTCTCCGGGTATGTCTGGCCCGACACGCCGCCTGTGCTGAGACACATCAAACCGACCGCACAAACTCGTGAAACACACAGCATCCGCATAAAGACCTCCTCGAAAAAAATGCGCCGATCTTGCGCCGGCCGCGGTTAATGTGGTGTTTCCCGGGGGGCAATGTCAGATCGCCGCCGCGACCGCATCGCCCATTTCGCTGGTGCTTGCGTTCCCGCCAAGGTCCGGAGTCAACGTCCGCGCTTCTGCGATCACCCGGTCCATGGCCTGGCTGATCGCTGCCGCCGCCGCGACCGCCTTCGGCTGCCTGTGGTGGTGCCCGAGCCACCCGAGCAGCATCCTGCCCGACATGATCATCGCATAGGGGTTGGCGATCCCACGGCCCGCGATGTCCGGCGCCGAGCCGTGAGTCGCCTGGGCCATCGCCTGTTCATGACCGACGCAAAGCCCGGGCGCGAGCCCGAGCCCGCCGACGAGGCCCGCGCCCTGGTCGGTCAGGATGTCGCCGAACTGATTGGTCGTGACGACCACGTCGAATCGCTGCGGCTGCAGGTTGAGCTTCATGGCAAAGCCGTCTATCAGCACTTCGTCGAACTCGACTTCGGGATACTCCGCGGCCACCTTGCGGCATTCCTCGGCGAACATCCCGCAGCACAGTTTGAACGTCGGCGCCTTGTGCACCGCGGTCACCTTCTTGCGGCTGCGCGTGCGGGCGATGTCGAACGCGGCGCGGGCGACGCGGTTCGAGCCGTGCCGCGTGATGACCCGCATGCCGATCGAAATCTCGTCGTTCGGCCGGAACTCGCCGGCACCCGCCACGACCACGCCACTGCGCTGCATGCCTTCGGTGGTCTCTCGCACGAACACGATGTCGACGTCCTTCTGCAGCGACGGGAGATTCGCGTACGACTTCACCGGCTTCACGCTCGCGAACAGCTCAAACTGCTTGCGAATCGGGGGATTGATCCACGTCGGATCGTCGCGGGGATAAGCACTGTGCCCGATCGGGCCGAGCACCCAGCCGTCGAGCCGGCTCAGCGTTTCGTCGGTGCCCGGCGGCATGGTATGGCCGTGCGCTTCATGCGCCTTGCGCCCGATCGGAACCGGCTTCCAGTCGATCTCGAGTCCCGTCCTGCCGGCAGCCGCCTTCATGACCTTGACCGCCTCGGGCACGACCTCGAGCCCGATGTCGTCTCCCAGCAGGATTCCGATCTTGAACATTTCCGAAGAGCCTCCCCCTTTTGCTGCGCCGATACCGGGGCTCAGGCGCCCGCGGGCGCCGGCTGCCGGTACCCCGCCACCGCTTCCGCGATGCGAAACTTCGCCACGCTGTTGCTCACGCCCGAATGGACGAAGACCAGCGCGTCGTGAACGTGCTTGGCGAGCGGCAGGTCCAGCATGACTCCCATGGCGCCGAAGCACTCCGCCGCGTCCTCGGTCACTTCATGCACGACTTCGGACACGAAGATCTTCGCCATGACCTGCAGCGGCACGCCGGGCAGGCTGAGATCCGCCCCGGCGTCGGGATGATCGGCAGCCCAGGCCGCCTTCCAAATCATGTTGCGCGCCGCTTCCAGCTTGATCGCCATGTCTGCCATCTTGGTTCCGATCGCCTGGTGCTCGATGATCTGGCGACCGCCCTGCTTGCGCAGCTTGGCGTAATCGACCGCGGCCTCGAACGCGGCGCGCCCGATGCCGAGGTTGATGGCGGCGGACTGCAGCATGCCGCCCGGGATCAGCGCAGCGTCGCGCGTCAGCGGGCTTTGCGCTTGTGCGCCGAGGAGATGGTCCAGCGGCACGCGGCAGTCGCCCAGAACGACCTTGCCGCCGGTCCCATGGCGCCAGCCCATCATCGGCGCCTCCTCGGAGGTGCCCGCACCGCCGTTCATCTCGTCCACGGTGAGGCCGGGTGCCGCGCGGGGTACCAGCAGCACGCCCGCGCCCGGTCCGGCCTGGTCCGTCTTCACTTGCACCGCGAAGAGCTCAGCAATGGGCGCATTGGCGACGAAGTCCGCAATGCCGCTGACCACCCATTCGTCGCCGTGCCGCACCGCGGTCATCTCGCCGCCGGGCGCCTCGCGCGGCCGGTGATAGCCCCACTGCACTTCGCCGTTGCCGTTGCCCAGTACGAATGCGAGGTGATGGCGATCCTCCGCCACGAACCGCGGGAGGAACCGCCCGCGCTGCGCGGGGGTCATCATCCGGTCGAAGAGGATATGGCTCAGCATCGACGTTTGCGCGAGCGTCGCGGCGATGTCGGGATCGCCCGCGCCGAGCTCTTCCATCACGACGCAGCAGGTAAGATGGTCCGCTCCCGCGCCGCCCGCCTCCTCGGACAACGCGAGCGTGCGCATGCCCATCTGCGCGGCCTGATCGACCAGCTCCAGCGGCAGTTTCCGGGCAAAGTCCTGCAGGCGGTCCGGATGCTGCACGATCGGTTTGATCTCGCGTGCGACGAAATCCCGCACCGTCTCGCGAAACTCGGTCTGCTCTGCCGTGAGGTGTAGATCCATCTGCCCCGCCTTGTCCTTGTGGGTTGTCCGGTCGCGCCGAGCGCGCGATCAGCTCAGCTTCATGCGCCTGACGGCCTTCATCCGCTGCACCGAGTCGCCGGCCAGGTGAGTCCAGATGACCGCATCGCGAACGAGCTTGTCCACCCTCGCGTCCATCGCCGTGACGCCGGCCGAACCGTGGACGTCCATATTGAGGCGGGTCACGCGCTGGATGACGTCGGTGGCGAAGTTCATCAGCAGGATATTGTTGAAGGAGCTATGCGTTGCGAGCTTGTCGTCGTTTTCCGCGGCGACCCGCATCACAAATGAACGCAGCGCCTCGGTGAGCATGTGCATCTCCGAGAGTTGGAGCTGGATCGTCTGGTTGTCGGCGAAGTACCTCGCCGCCGGCCATCTCGTCCTCACGTGCTGCATCGCCATTTCCACCGCGGCGTCGCATACGCCCACCGCATTCGCCGAAAGCTCGAGATCGCCGAAGCGCCCGCCCCGCGTCTTGTATGCGCCGTTGACCTTGCCCACGATGTTGGCGTGAGGCAGCCGGACATTCTCGAAAATCAGTTCGGCGTTCTGGTAGAAGCGCCAGCCGCTCTTGTTGAACACCTTGCCGACCCGCAGGCCGGGAACGTCGATCGGCACCAGGAACTCCGTGCCGCCTTCGTGGATGCTGACATTGGGGTTGGTTCTCGCGTCGACGAAAAAGAGCTTGCCGACCGCGCCGTTCGCAATGAAGCATTTCTCGCCGTTCAGGACCCACTCGTCGCCGTCGCGCTCGGCCTTCAACCGCCAGCCGGAGCGCGGATCGTCCTCGGGGGGCAGGCGGTGATCGGAACCCGCGTTCGGCTCGGTGCCGGCATGCCCGAGCAGGTAAGTGTCGTCGGCCAGGAACGGCTTCAGGAAGCGCTCTTTCTGGTCCGGCGTGCAGAACGCCGCGATCAGGTGGCTCCACTTCCAGCACTGGCTGAAGGTCTTGGCGATCGCGCTGTCGGCCTTGGCAAGCGCCGAGATCACCAGCGCTTGGGTCACGAAGTCGATCCCGTGGCCGCCCCATTCCTTGGCCACCACGGCCGTCCGGAAGCCGAGCTTGGAGCCCTTGCGGATGATCTCCCAATCGAAGGTTTCGCGCGGATCCGCCACGCGGTCCCGCTTGAGCGACAGGGGGCGTATCTCTTCGTGCGCGAACTTGCGCGCTTTCTCATGCCAGGCGCGCTGCTCGTCGTTCAGCGACACATTCATGGGGCGTTCTCCAATTCGGGCCCGGCCGGACCGCGCTGGCGCTCGGTGCGGGAAGAACCGGCAGGCCGATTTTCCCCGATACTGTTCGGACCCGCCGCGAAGGGCTCGGCTCACGGCCTCGCTTCCCTTGCTGCGCGGCGCGCGGATTTTCCGCGGCGGCGCCATTCGCGGCGAACAGAAGAACTATCGCAGTTGGATCACCATAGATCAAATGCTTTTTCTTTATCTACGCCATTGTTATCATCTATGACGATTCCCACCAGGCACGGCATGGTCGAGCTGCGACACATTCGGTATTTCCTCGCGATCGCGGAAAGCCGCGGCTTCACGCGCGCCGCGGCACGGCTGCGCGTCACGCAGCCGACCCTCTCGCACCAGATCAAGCAGCTCGAGCGCGAAGTCGGCGCGCCGTTGTTCGACCGCGCCGGCAACACGGTGCGCCTGACCGAGCAAGGCAAGGTCTTCAAGGACTACGCCGAGCAGGCGCTGAAGGAGCTCGACTCCGGGCTGACCGCCGTGGCGGAAATGGAGGGCCAGATGCACGGCCGGCTGACCATCGGCGTCTTTGCGTCCTTCAGCGGTTCGCTGCTGCCGGCGATACTTGCCGAGTTCAGCGAGCACAACCGGAAAGTGCACGTCGAGGTGCGCCAGCTCGCGCACTCGGAAATGGAGCGGCAACTCCTTAGCGGTGATCTCCATCTGGCGGTCGGGTATGCGCCGGCCACCACCGGCCGGATCGTGGCCGAGAACCTGCTGACCGAGCCCCTGGTGCTGATCGTCGGCCGCCTGCACCCGTTCTTCAATCGCCGGCGGATCCGCCTTCGCGAGCTGCACGATCAGCCGCTGGCGCTGCTGTCGCGCGGGTCTCCTTCGCGCGAGTTGATCGACCGTTGCCTCGAATCGAACGGTGTGGTGCCGCGCGTGATGCTGGAGATGAATTCGAACGAAGGCGTACTTGCCACCGTCCGCGCGAGCGCCCTGGCGACGCTGCGCGTGGAAAGCGTCCTGCGCGGCGCCCCCGATTTGCGGGCGGTGCGGATCGCCGGACCGATGCTGGAGCGCACCACGGCGATCTTCTGGAACCGCGGCTACCGCTCTGCGGCGGCCCGTGCGGTTGCCGATCTGATCAAGCAGGCGTATGCAGCCCATGCCGGCCGGCGTTCGCGCGGCAAGCCGCGGCAGCGGGGACAGGAGCGTCCGTAGCGCTTCAAGTCCGGCGCGCCGCGCGAGCGTGCCTCGCGTGCGCGCCGGTCAGCCGGAGCTTTTCCCGTTCCGGGCGCGCTCCGTGCGCAGCCACAGCCCCAGGCCGCCGAGCATCGCCACGATGGTCAGGGCAAAGTAAGCGCGCAGCCCCAGCACGGGACCGATCAGCCCCGCGGCGAACGGCGCCAGGCCCATCGCGAAGAACTGGAACGCGGTGGCGTAGGAAATCGCCCGCGCGTCCATGCCCGGCGGCGCGTGGATCCTGAGCAGCTGGAAGATGGCAGGAGGCATCGCGGCCGCGGTCAGGCCGAATGCCACCCGCGCCAGCACGAGTTGCAGCGGCGTCTGCAGCACCAGCAGCGGCAGGTGGGTGACGGCGGCGGCGGCGGCGGCAAACGCCAGCACGCGCGCGGGCCCGACGCGGTCGAGCACCCGTCCCCACAGGGGCATTGCGACCACCATGGAGAGCGCCAACGCCATCGCCGCGGCCCCGACCCAGAACGCCTCCGTGCCGGAGTCCGCGGGCTGCGCCTCCAGCAGTTGCAGCACGAAAACGCTGATGTTGGTCACGCTGCCGTACCACATGACCGAGAACAGGAAGGCCAGCAGGTACAGCAGGCCGACGCGCGGCACCGCCAGCAACGCGCGCAGGCTGCTCACCCACTGCGGACGCCAGGGGCCGGGCGCGAGCTGCTTCACCTCGCGCACGAAAAGCGCGACCAGCGTGCCGCCGCTCAACATCAGGCCGGCGCTGATCCAGAACAGCCAGTGCTGCCGGTCGATCAGCGCGGCCAGCACGGCGCCGACGGCGGGCCCGAGCGCCTGTCCGACCAGACCGCCGGTCTGTGCGAGCGACACCGCGCTGCCGATGCGCGTGGGCGGCGTGTTGGCCACCAGTAACGCGATCCCCGCCGGGGTGAAGCCGTTGAACACGCCGATCAGCATGAAGAGGCTCGCGAACCCTATCGGAGTCGACGCGAGCGGCACCAGGATCATGGCAAAGCCCATGCCGAGCATGGCCCGCAGCACCATCAACTTGCGGCCGTAGTGATCGGCGATGCCGCCCCAGATGGGATTGACGGCGAAGCTGATCAGGTAGAACACCAGCAGCATGTAGCCGACCCACGTCTCCAGGTTCTCGCGCACGCCCAGCCCGCGCACCATCAGGGGGACGAAAGGCCACGACAGGCCGAAGCCGAGACTGCACAGCAGGTTGGCGAGCGGCAGCATCCGCAGGTTGCGGCGCCAATGGGGATACTGTTGCGATTCCTCGTCGGCGGCGGCTGATGCGGCGCTGCGGGTCATGGATGCGGCGCAGGGCGGGAATCCGGTGGCGCCGGGGCCGCGCTGCTCCTGCAGGTAACCCCGTTGCGTATGCGTGACAGAGACGGAAACATGACGTGGAATGATAGCATCGCGCGCGCCGGCTTCCGTCTTCCTTGCCGAGCGGCATATCTCGCGTCGGTTATGGCGAGCGCGCTTCCCGGCGTTCTGCGCGAGCGACACCAGCAGCGCGGCGCAGCCCATGCCGACGAAGAAGATGACCATCATGATGCGCCGGCCCCACAGGTCGCCCAGGCGCCCGGCGGGCAGCGCGCCGAGGCCGAACAGCGCGAAAGCACCGACGCCGTAGGGCATCAGGTCGGTCCAGTTGGCGTAGCCGAAGTCCGCGGCGATGGCGGCGACGGCCGCGGCGAAGATCAGCGGGAACATGTGGTCGATGCCGTGGCCGGCGTCCAGCAGCAGGCTGACGGCGCGGGGGAACCCGTCAGGACCGGGAGCGGCTTGAGCGGGTGTGTTCATGAAACGCAATTCTGTTTGAGCTACAACCGTCTGTCTTTCCGGGATCCGGCTGCCATGCGATGCCGTTTTCCTGCAGCACGGAATGGCCACGCTTTTTCATGAGCACGGATTCGTCGCTTGACGAAGTGCCTTTTCAATCTCGGGAAGTTCCTCGCCTTGCCGGCGTGGCTGCGTGTTTTTGCCAGAACCTGACGGACGCGGCCGCCGGTCAGGGCGCTGTCCACCTGAACGCGGCCAGAGGCCAGGTGGAGTCATGCGGCGCGCGATGCGCACCCTGCCGCCCTTGACCTTGGTTATGGCGACCTTTAGCATCGCGGTACCCCATTTGTGATACAGGGTGCCGATATGGCGGCTTCGTGGAGGGTCCCGGATATGGCGTTTCGAGTCCGGCAGGCGTTGTAACCCCACGACCGCCGATGCAACCGACATGACCGATTCTGCCGCGGCGCAAAATGCCGCGATTTTCAGCGAATTGCCAAGGCGCCTTGTGCGCTAGCATCGGGACCGCAAGACCAGGAACAGCAGTTCCAACGAACAAGGGGGGGTGCTGCCATGAACGCAAATGCTGCTGCAGCTTCGCGCGCGGGCGTCATCGAGCGCATGGGCGATCGGGTCGCCGGAAATGTTCAGAAATGGCTGCCCGACCCGTTTCTCTTCGCAATCCTGCTCACCTTCATTGCCTTCGTGATGGGCATGGTCTTCGCCGGCCAGTCGCCCGAGCAGATGGTGCGGCACTGGTACCGGGGATTCTGGGGCCTGCTGACCTTTGCCATGCAGATGGCGCTGATCCTGATCACCGGCTACGTGCTCGCGCACGCCCCGCTCGTGCGGCCGGCGCTGAATTGGCTTGCCGACTTGCCGAAAACCGGGCCGCAGGGCGTCGTGCTCGTCACCTTTCTTGCGCTCATCTTCGCCTGGATCAACTGGGGCTTCGGGCTTGTCGTCGGCGCGATCATGGCGATGGAGGTGGCCAAGCGGGCTCATGCAAAGGGTATCCCCGTCCACTATCCGGTGCTCTGCACCGCGGGCTACGCGGGGCTCGGGGTGAGCTGGCACTGGGGGCCCTCCGGCTCGGCGCCGCTGCTCAGCGCCACCAAGGGCCACATTTTCGAGAAACTGATCGGCGTGGTGCCGGCCTCGGAGACGATTTTCTCGAGCTACGCCATCTGGCTGTTCATCCTCAGCCTGATCTACGTGCCGCTGATCATGTATCTGCTCACGCCGAAGAGCGCCGCGCGCTGCAAGGGCATCGAACACTGGGTGCCGGACGCGGTCAAGCCGGGCGGCGCGGCCGAGGCGGGCACAACCCCGGTCGGGGCCGGAACCGTCGCCGATGCCGTCAACAACAGCCGCATCATCGGGGGCCTCATTGCGTTGATGGGCATCGCCTACATTGTGATGCACTTCTATGGCGGGGGCACACTCAACCTCAACATCGTCAATTTCACCTTCCTGATCGCCGGCATTGCCCTCTTTCTGCGGCCGTACGCGTACCTGTCCGCCTTCTACGACGCGAGCAAAGCCGCCGGCGGCGTCATACTGCAGTTCCCGTTCTACGCCGGGATCCAAGGCATGATCCAGTTTTCAGGGCTCGCAGTGATGATGGCGGGCGGGATGGTTGCGATCGCCAACCCGACCACCTTCCCAATGATGGCGTGGCTCGCCTCTGGGTTCGTGAATATGTTCGTTCCCTCGGGAGGCGGCGAGTGGGCGGTTCTCGGCGAGACGATCATCCGTGCCGGCCAGGCGCTCAACGTGCCGATCGGCAAGACGATCATCGCCTTCGGCACCGGGGACGCGTGGACCAACCTCTTCCAGCCGTTCTGGGCGATCGCGCTGCTCGGCATCACCGGCATGCGCGCGCGCGATATGTTCGGCTACTGCATCGTGCTGCTGTTCGCGTTGGTGCCGTTCTTCGCGATCCTGCTGACCTGGCTGCCGTACTGAGCGTCAGGGCCTGGGGGCGGACGCTTCTCGATGATGGCGTCCGTACCTTCGCGCCCTTGCGCGTGCGCGGAGTTCCTCCGATAGCGCCTCGCTCTTCACCAGAAGATCGAGCACCGCGCGCTGAAACCGCCCCGCCACGCGAAGTTCCTCGCCATGGCGCCGGCGCATTGCCACAAGGGACTCGCCCGCGGGTTGCGGGGGCAGTACATGCCTCCGCTTCGGAGTGCACCGCCACCTTGCGCGCATGCCTGTCCTCGAGCTGGTTTTCGCTCCCGCCCCATACCGAACGAAACGCGCCGGCCGCGGCCAGGCGGCACCGGAGCTCGGCAGACGAATCAGTGGGCGCCTCCCGGGCAACGGCACCGATCGCAAGGACGTTGAGAAAAGCGGATGTTGAGAAACCTGGACATTTGTGCCGGCAAAGGTAATGCAGAAATGAAGGATAGGAACAAGGTCTTCAAGAGCGCCGAACAGGCACTCCACGACATGGTGGACGGCTCGGTGATCATGAGCGGGGGCTTCGGGCTGTGCGGTAACCCCGAGAACCTCATTGCCGCGATTCATCGGAAGGGCGTGAGGGGGCTCACCATCATCTCCAACAACTGCGGGACGACCGAGCTCGGCCTGGGCATTCTGCTCAAGGCCCGCCAGGTGCGGAAGATGATCGCCAGCTATGTGGGCGAGAACAAGGAGTTCGAGCGCCAGTTTCTCACTGGAGAACTGCAGGTAGAGCTGAGCCCGCAAGGGACGTTGGCCGAGCGCATTCGCGCGGGGGGCTGCGGCATCGGCGGCTTCTACACGCCGACCGGCGTGGGGACGCAGATCGCGCAAGGCAAAGAGGTTCGGGTCATCGATGGGCGCGAGTACCTCCTCGAGCGGCCGCTGAAAGCCGATTTCGCGATTGTCAGGGCGTGGAAGGCCGATCGGTGGGGCAACCTCGTCTTCCGGAAAACGGCCCGCAACTTCTCACCCGTGATGTGCATGGCGGCCAAGACGACCATTGTCGAGGCCGAACAGCTGGTCGACGTGGGTCAGCTCGACGGGGACGAGATTCACGTCCCGTCGATCTTCGTACAGCGAATTGTCCTCGGCTGCGGCTACCAGAAGTGGATCGAGAGACGGACCGTCCGCAAGCCAAGCGAGCAGGCGAGCCAGGGGGCATCATGGCGCTGACGCGTGAACAGATTGCCCAGCGGGTCGCCCAGGAGCTGCGCGACGGGTATTGCGTCAACTTGGGAATCGGGATGCCGACCTTGGTTGCGAATTACATTCCGGGCGGAATGGATGTCCTGCTGCACTCGGAGAATGGGTTGCTGGGCATGGGTCCCTGGCCGACGGAAGCCGAGGTCGACCCGGACTTAATCAACGCCGCGAAGGAGACGGTGACTGCGGTCCCCGGGGCGTCCTACTTCGACTCGGCGCTGTCGTTCGGGATGATTCGGGGCGGTCACATAGACATGGCCGTCCTGGGCGCCATGGAGGTGAGCGCTGCCGGCGATCTCGCCAACTGGATGATCCCGGGCAAGATGGTCAAGGGGATGGGTGGGGCCATGGACCTGGCCGTCGGGGCGAAGAAGGTCTTCGTCATGATGGAGCACGCGGCCAAGGAAGGGGCTTTGAAAATCCTGAACGAGTGTGCGCTGCCGTTGACCGGGAAGCGATGCGTGCACTTCATCGTCACTGACCTCGCCTTCCTCGAGGTGGGCAGGGAGGGGCTGGTGCTGAGGGAGGTGGCTCCGGGTGTGACCCCCGGCGAGGTCCAGAAGCTGACCCAACCGAAGCTGGTGCTATCTCCGTCGGTGCGCGAGATGAAAGTCTAGAGAGCGCTGGAGTCGATCGCCGAACGGCAATCGAGCACCCGGAAACGGCATGCCGGAGAAGGTCGAAAAATCGAAGCAGCGCCCTCGAAGCGCCGACCGGCTCCAGCATGAACTGTTGGTCGCCTATCGAACGGTCGATGGCTTCATCACCGACTGGGAGGTCGATCCGGGCGCGGCGAGGCGCTGCAACGGATCAGGGCGAAAGCCCGCGCCGCAGGGGTCGAACATGCCGGTTGGTTCTTGATTCGCATGTTCGCCGTTCCTGCGGCGCGGCGGCTTACTTCCCGGTGACGCCTTCGAGATGGAACGGCCTGCCGTTCACTTCGATGTGGCTGGCGAGCGGCACCTGCTGGGTGATCAGGCCTTCGGCGAAGCATCCGGCCTTGGCGTTCTTGATCAGGTGCGCGAGCTTCTCCGCCGGCTCGTCGCTGTCGAGCTTGAGGTGCGTGCTGACGCCCTCCCAGCGGTTGAACACCGTGCCCTTCATGACCGAGCCGCCCAAATGCTTGCGCAAGACGACGCGGCAGCTCGCGCCGCTCACCTGCATCTTCATCATGTGCGCGTACCGCGCAACCTGGGTGAGCAGTCAGAACCCTATCGACATGGCGAGGTAGGCCATCGGCGAGGGGTACTGGTCCGTGCCGCCGATGCGCTTGGGCTCGTCGCAGAACACCTCGAACTCACCGGATTTGCCGCGTTTCAGCTGCATCTCGCCCGGCATCGTCTCGGTCAGCACGTCGTTCTCGTTGGTGATTCCCTGCGCGGGCAGCTCCGGTCTGTCGATCACCCGTTCGCCGGGCTTGTCGGAGAGGTCCTTGTTGCCTAACGCTTTCGTCATGATGCACTTCCTCCATGTGTGACGGCGCACAGCCGTTCGTTGCAGGAAACGGGTGACGGCCTCATGTTACGCGGCTTGCGCAGACCGGGTAACCCCTGCGTCACTTCGCGGCGAAACTGCGATGGAATTTCGCGATTACCACGTACGGCCGCTTGCCGGTCAGGCGTCCGGGTTCCGCGGCGATATGCTGCGTGAGAACGTCGGTGTTGAAGTCCGGGCGACTCATGGGTTCTCCCGGCGGAGCGTGCCGCAGCCGCCACACTTCTCAAACCTTGATTGCGGTCGCGCCAAGACGCTACACTCGTTTGCCTCGCGCGCTGCTCCGGCCGTCGACAAGCAGGTTTTCGCGTCTTTATGCATGGAGGCGGGCGGGAAATGATTCCAATTGAAAACGCAGGATAGCAACGCCACGCCATGAAAGCCATACAGATGACGGAAACGGGCGGTCCCGACGTGCTGAAGTACGTCGAATTGCCGACGCCGCGACCGGGCGCCGGAGAAGTCCTGGTCAAGGCGCACGCGATCGGTGTGTGCATGCCGGAAACGATGGTGCGCAAGGGCACCTATAACTGGATGCCGCCGCTGCCCGTGATACCGGGTATCGAAATGAGCGGCACCGTCGTCGAGGCGGGCAGCGGCGTGCGCGCGCTCCGCGTGGGGCAGCCGGTATTTGTTTCGGCGCGTGAATTCAAGGTGCGGGCCGGCTGTTACGCCGAATACCTGACCGCCGCGGAGAACCAGGTTTTCGCCCTGCCCGAGGGGATCGATCTGGATCTGGCGGCGGGCCTGTCCAATTACCAGGTCGCCTGGCACCTGCTGAATACGGCGCTCAAGGGGTTCCAGTATGAATCCGTCCTGGTGCTCGCCGCAGCCGGCGGGGTGGGTACGGCGCTGGTGCAGCTCGCGAAATCTTACGCAAAGCACGTCGTAGGTGTAGTCAGCTCCGATGCGCGCGCGGCGTTTGCCCGCGAGCAGGGGGCCGATGCGATTGTCGACCGCAAATGCGGCAATATCGTCGATCAGGTCAAAGAATTGACCGCAGGCCGCGGCGTGGATCTGGTGCTCGATATGGCCGGCGGCGCTGGCACGCTCGCCCTGTTCGATTGCCTCGACCGGTTCGGACAACTGATTCTTTACGGCCGCCTTCAGGGCCCGCCGGCCGGTAACATGCACGGCGCCATCGAGAAGGCGCCCGTGCGCAGCCTGGGTTTCCGCCATTTCACCATACATACATTGGATGACTGGCCCGAACTGCGTGCTCGTGCTACTCATGAGCTGATCCACATGCTGTACGAGGGCACAATAAAGCCGCCGATATACGAGCGCGTTCCTCTGGCCGAGGCACCGCGCGCGCACCGGTTGTTCGAATCGGGGCAGGTCATGGGCAAGATCATCATGAAGCCATAGCAGCGACGATGCCGGCCAAACGCCTGCTGCACGTGCCGTACAAAGGCGTGCCCCTGGCGACGGCCGATCTTTACAGCGGCCGCGAGATTCAGAAATGGGCAAAAATCGTCAAGGATTCCGGCGCACGCGCTAACTGAATGAGCCTGGCGCATGCCGGATGAACCGCGTACGCGCAGCCTCGGCGCAAGCGGGCGCATCCGGCAGCCTCAGGATCGCGGCCTTGACGCAGCCATTCTGTGCACTGGATCAATCAGAAAGGAACCGAGCATGCTCGCTGCAAACGACCTGCCCGACATCCTGGAGACGACCGAGGCCGAGCGCCTCGCGACCGGCTTCATCTTCACCGAGGGACCGCTGTGGCATCCGGATGGCTACTGGTATTTCGTGGACATCCGCCAGAACAAGCTCTACCGGATGACGCCCGGCAAGGCGCCGGAAGTCGTCCGGGAAACCGGCGGCGGCAACGGCACGACCTTCGACCTGCAGGGACGCTTGATCCTGTGCGAGGGCGACGACCGGCGCGTCACGCGCATGGGCCCCGACGGCAAGGTCGAGACGGTGGTCGACAACTTCAAGGGCGGGCGCTTCAACCGCCCCAACGACGTGGTTTGCCGCTCGGACGGCAGCCTCTACTTTACCGACCCCGACAAGCGCGTGCCGTATGGCGAGCGCGAGATACCGGGTCCGGCCGGAATCAAGAATCTCTGGGACGGCGCGTGCGTCTATCGCGTCGCGCCCGACGGCGCCTTGAGCGTGCTCGCGCACTGCGAGTATCCGAACGGGCTCGCGTTCTCGCCGGACGAGCGCACGCTGTACGTCGCGAACACCCGCTCCACGATGTACATCCATGCGATCGAGGTCGACGCGAGCGGCAACATGGCGCGGCGGCGCATCTACGCCGACATGAACGAAGGCACGGAACCCGGCATACCCGACGGCCTGAAGGTCGACAGCCAGGGCCGGGTCTACTGCACCGGGCCGGGTGGCATCTGGGTCTTCGCGCCGGATGGCAAGCGCATCGGGATCATCAAGTTCCCCGAGCAGGCGGTGAACTTCGCGTTTGGCGGGCCGGACCTGCGGACGCTCTTCTGCTGCGCGCATAGTTCCGTTTACACCCTGCGGGCCAAGGTGCCGGGGCAGGTGCATCCGTGGTACGCGAAAAGCAAGAGTCGAAAGGCGTGAGACAGAAAGCGTGAGAGATACGGCATGAGCCACCGCGCACCGGTGTTTAATCACCAATCACCAATCACGGGTTTCAGCACCGGTCACGGATTCTAAGCACCGCTCACCGCTTTCGGTGCCTGGTCTCTAGATTTCGATGCCGCGCTTCTGGCGCATCAGTTTCTCGATCCTGGGGATCGCGCTCTCCAGGCCGGTCAGGTTCGGATTCACCTTGAGCGCGCGCCGGAAGTATTCGATCGCCTTCGCGTACTGTTCCAGTTGAATGTAGATCTGCCCGTAGCCCGACAGCGCGCCGAAGTGCTGCGGATTTCGCTTTATCACCTCGTCGCAGTCGGCGAGCGACCGCTGCAGGTCGCCGGCCAGGAACAGCGCCGTCGCGCGCTTGTTCCAGCCTTCCGCAAAGTCCGGCTTGCGCTCGATCACGTTGCTGAACGTGTGTATCGCCTCCGTGTACAGGCCCAGCTCCATCTCCTCGATCCCGGCCACCAGCAACTTGTCGGTCGCCGCGTCGCCCGAGCGGCTCCATACCTGCCAGACGCTCTGCTCGGCGAACGCGCGCACGAGATGATCGTCGTCAGCGAGGCGCTTCACCAGCAGCGGGCCGTCAGCGGCGAGGCCGGTGCGCCCGATATAGATGACGCCGGCGGCACGGTGGCCGGCGTCGGCGTGCTCGAGCGCCGCGAGCGCCGCGGCGCGTGTCTTTATCTCGGGGAGCCCCTGCTGGGCAGAGGCAGGCAGTGACAGGAAGGCGGCAAGCAGCAGGAGGATGATCTTTCGCATCGTTAAGCGGAGCTGTTGGTCCGGCGGCCGTCGATGGGGGTCAGTTTAGCGCGCTTCGACAGCACGCGGGAATTGGCGGAGCGGCAGGCGCGCAGCGAACAAATAGGGTCTGCATCGAGTTCCACTGACGCCATTTACAGTCTCCAGTGGATTCTGATCACGCCGTAGGCCAGCCCATTGCGCTCGCGGTCACGCCGGCTGCTATCGCTTCACGTAATCGTAAAGTCCGCGACCGCTCGTCCGGCCCACCTCGCCCGATCGAATTTTTCGATCCCCACGGTGGGAGGCCGGCACTTCGGGTCCTTGAACCGGGCGCTCGCAGATCAGGCAGGCGGGTGTCGAGCCTGATCGAATCCGCCAGGGCGAGCGGCCTCTGGCGGACGGTTGGGGTCGGGCCGTGTTCTTGACGTTACCGCTTCTGCTTCGCCAGGTCCCGCGGGTCACCCGAATAGCCCAGTGCTTTCCAGTCCATGCGGCCCTTGGCGCCGTGGCAGTCGTTGCACTGGAGCGCCTGCTCCTTCGGCACGACCATGTGGTTCACCTTCCAGTACATGTCGGTTTCGACCCAGTCGAACTTGCCGCTGTACTGCAAGCCGGCCGTCTTCATGCCGCTGGCGATGGCAGAATTCCAATCATAGGTCTGCCAGAAACCGCCTTTGCCGAAGAGATGCGGCACCGCGATCACGTTGCTGCCGGAGTCGTACGGCTGCTTGCCTTTCATCACCTTGAACGGCGAGATCCTGGCGTTCTTGTCGCGCCGGCCCTGCGGATAGTTGAGGTGCACGACCTTGCTGGGGTCAATTTTTTCGCCCATCAACACGCGATCGGTGTTGCCGTCGAACCACATGTAGGTTGGCGCGACGTTCTTGCCCCACTTGAAGTCGCCTTTCATCTTGTCATACGTCGCCAGCCCGTACTGGTCCTTCGCGGGCTTCTTGTCCTGGCCGGCGGTCGACCAATCCCACCACACTTTAGTCGGCAGGACGCGCGCGAACGTCGGGATGTGGCAGGTCTGGCAGGCCACCTTCTCAGCATGCGCGTTCAGGCGCGGGTTCGTGTGCGGCGTGCCGGCGTGGCAGGTGGCGCAGTCGAGGGTCGTCCCGCCCATCGAGACCGAAACCGACAGCGCCTTGCCCGGGATCAGGTGTTTCGATCCCTTGTGGCAGTCGACGCACGCCATGTTCGCGCCGTCGACGCCCATGTGAACGTCCATCGCGCGCTTGGGCTTGGTGAGCGAGCTGTCGAGATCGCCGTGCTTGACGTGGTCGCCGCCGCCGCCGAAGAAATGGCACGCACCGCAGCTCTCGCGGCTCGGTTTGCCGACGCTTTGCGCGACTTTCTCAAGATTCACCGCCGGCCATTTCTTGCCCGATTTCATCGGCCATTCTTTGTCTTCATACGCCGGATGGCCCGCTGCGATCGGAAACTTCCTGTAGCTGCCGGTGGTGTCGTGGCAAACCAGGCAGTCGACGTTTTCAGACCTGGAGAAGTCGAAGCTTGCGTCCTTCCAGCCGTAGCCGGCGTGACAGCTCGTGCAGCGGGGTTCGTTCGAAGGCAGCGCGATGCAGAAATTGTTGACCGCGTTGATCTTGCCCAGAGTGACCTCGCCCTTGTCGGATGTTTTCTGGCGTGAGCTCCAGGTCCAGTGCACGGTCTTCATGAAGTCCCTGGCTTGGTCCTGGTGGCACTGCAGGCAGGCCTTGGTCACCTCGGGCCCGGACTTGAACGGGCCCTTGATGAAATCGGAATGATTTTTCGCGGCCAGCACCGGACCTCCAGCGATCAGGGTCGCAACGAAGAACAAACCTGCCAAGCGCGAGCGATTCATGACCCCCATCCTTTCTGTGCGCAAGTAGAGTCAACGGAATGCTTTCGATCACCCTAGTCCCGCAGCGCAACAAAAAGTTTGAGGTAGGTCAAAAACGCATCAGAAAAACATTATATTCTAATTCCACACGCTTTCCTTATCCCGCAATGCGGGAAAGAGCGTCAGGATCGGTGGAGGATTTCCGTCGCGCGCAGAGTCCGTGCGGCAATCCAATCGTTGCACCGATCTCATTGACCCTGGCTCTGGCGGGTTGGTGCGCCGCAGGAGGAGCAGTAGCGGCCGCCCGGGGTGAGCGCGCTGCCGCATTGGGAGCAGAAACCCGCAGTCGGCAGCCGAGTCCCGGATGCGGCCCTGCGCCGGCGCCACACCCACCACAGTAGCGCCAGACCCAGGCTCACCGTCAAACCCACCGCGATGGTGACCAACACGGTCAATGCCGGGTTGGCCCCGATCGATCCCGCAGGCGCGGGAGATTTTGAGGCCGGAGTATTCAGCTTGAGTATCTCCGCTGAGGTTCTCGAGTCCGCCTTTGTGTAGCGGACCACGACCGGCAGCGATTTCCCCGCCTCGTAGGCGCCGAGGTCAAGCGTCCGGTGCGCGAGCCCGTCCGGGCCGGCGGTCCCGGCGCCAAGATCCGGCAGCACGGAAACATCGCTTGCCGCCGCCGGCTCCTGGAGGCTGACGGTCAGGCGGTCCACCGCGAGGTCGCCCGGCCAAACGTAGGTGTAGGTGCGCACGGACGAACCGGTCGCGAGCGCGTCGTAGTACTCGACATGAAAAAGGCGCTGCGGAGCGGTGAAGCTCACCGTGCCGTAATCGCCGGTGCTCGTCACCTCGTGCTGCAAGTTGAAGAGCTGGGATCCTGCGGCGCTGGCGAACGCGACCGCCGACGGCCGACCGGCCGCCGCGGGGATGCGCAGCGATATCCGGGCAGGGAGGGGCGTGTCCGGGGACAATTCGCCCGTGAGGAGGATGAGTGCCGCCTGGCGGTCGAATTCCGGCCAGATCTCGATACGCAGGCTCGCGAGGCGCGGGTTCGCCTGAGCGACGCTGCGGGTTTCCGGGACGGCGGCGAGCGCCGGAACGACCAGGATCGCAAGGACTGCCGCCCATATTCCGCGGACCAAGGCTGCCGCAGTGCCGGGCGGCTTGCCCGGCGGCTGCACCGCCTCTGACGTGCTCACCCGTCCGGGCGTCGGGCTTGCCACCGTTTCGTACGCCTTAAGCGGAGTTTCCATAGTGAATGATTTCGAGACCTCACAGGGTCAACTTCCCCGATAGCGGGGATGAACCGCCGGCTCGTCATTCGTCGCAGCAGTTGACCAGTTTCTTCACGATATCGTCAAGCGTCCACGGCTTTTCCTCGGCCGCGATCTGCCGGAATCCGGCGGCATCGACCAGCTTGAGCCGCAAAGCCCAGAACAGCGAATAGGCCTTGTAGGCATGCCCGAAGATCTCCTTGGCTTCGTCCTTCTTCCCTTCGGATTGACGCTTCGTGCCCACTTCCATGAGCCGCATGGTTGTCGCCAGCAGGTGCTTGGTGATGCACCACGTTTCCCCTTCGTGCCGGTCGATCAATTTCTCCAGCAGCGCCTTGCGGGTTGAACGCACCTCGTTCATGAAATCGAAATATTCGGGGTTCTCCGTTTTCATGCCGGTGAAGAAGAAATGCTCCTCGAGGCTGATGAGGTTCATAACGGCGATGCTCAAGTCCTCCTCGGCCGAGAGATCGATGCTTCCTGACTTCTTCAGCGCCTCGATTTTTCGGCGCAATGCATCAAAGGTGGGTGGTTGTGTGGTCATGTCAATCCTTAAACGGCGAAGATAATCAATCCGAGGGTCACCATCGCAGCCCCGCCTCCCAGCCGCATGGTGCGCGTTTCCCGCTTCTTCCAGGCCTGCAGCCGCTCGATGAGCGTCTTATCGCCCGCGATGAACAGGATCACTACCAGCGGAAGGATGAAGAGCAGGTTGTAGAGGAAGAGATACCCGAGGCCGGCGGTGCGGGTGGCCTGATCATGCAGCAGGCCCAGCACCATCAGGTACGGCCCGCCGGTGCAGGGAAACTCGCACACACCCACCAGTCCGCCCAGCACGAACGCGGACGGGAGAGAGCCTTTTTCCATCAGCTCCGCCATCCCGTGGTGTGCGCCGTGCGGAATCCTCAGCTTGATGGGAAACGCCGGAACGAACTGGTTGGTGATGCTGATGAGCCCGAGGGCCACCAGGAGCGCGGCGCCGACCTTCGCCATGAAATGCGGCGTATCGAAGATGTGCAGCGTCTGCAGGATTCCCAGCCCGATCAGCATATAGACCAGAAAGATGCCAAGAATGTAAGCAATGCCGATCTCGAGCACGCTCGACCGCAGCTTGCCGACGCTGAAGAGGAAGGCGATGGTGACGATCAGGATCGAGAAAGCGCAGGGGTTGATGCTGTCGATCAGCGCCGCGACGACGACGAGCGGCAGGAGCCACGAGCCTTGATTCGACCAGTCCCACAGGGCGGCCGTCCCGATGTTGCCGGCCTTGAAGAACAGCACGGACGCGACGAGCAGGGCGCCGATTCCGACCAGAAATGGGAGTTTTTTGTTCATGGTCGCCTACGGCGTCACCATGGCGTTGAACCGAAGTTCGAGGGCGAGGCCGGCGTCGTTCATGATTGTCACGACACGATCCGTCGGCCCGACTCCGGCCGGACCATGCGCGGCGGGGTCGAACACCACGTCCACCTGCGCAAGCTCTCCCGGTGCGAGGCGCTCACTTACGCTGGGAAGCCCCCCGTGCCCCGCCATTCCGAACGGGCCCTTCGTTGCCGAGCGCGTGACCAGCGTGGCGGCCGTGCACATGCAGGAGGTGTATATCTTGGTGATGGTGAGCGGGGTCATGGCGGTATTCCTGATCGAATACCGGTGGGAGACTTTGCCGGCTGCCATCGAGATGCGACCGAATCCGAAAAACGGCGCATCCGAAGCGAGCAATCTTGCGCTGGTGAACTGCGCGGCGGCCGGTTGCATCGCGTAGGACGATCCCGGCTCCGAAGGCCTCTTCTGCGGGGCGAAGATTCCAAAGGCGATGACGACGGCCGTTCCCGCTGCCAGCGCGTACAGGATGTTTCTCTTGGTGTGTGACTTCAACACGGGATATTCCTTCTTCTGCGTCATGGGGTTTGAAGCGTGGATGTGATCTTTTCTGGCCTTATGCTTGGACATGTGCGCATCCTTTCTTGAAGACAAGTTCAGAGTCCTGGCGGTATTCGCTGTAGTGACGCGTTGCCCGGCGCGTTCACCCGACACTCGCGAATCCCGGAAATGTGTTCAGCAGCCACAGGGCGAAGGCCGTGAGCTTGCCGCTGGTCATGGCGAGGCCCATGAGGATCAAGAAGTTCGTCGAAAACCCGGGCCCGATTCGCATGTCGTCCCGTTTCATTTGCGCAACTCGGAAACGAGGGGAAGGATTCTATCCGTCAGCACTCGCGGCGTCAGCGCTCCGATGTGCTTGTAGGCGATGCGGCCCTGGCGGTCGATCACGAAAGTTTCCGGCACGCCGTAGACGCCCCAGTCGATCCCGACCCTGCCGTTGATGTCGGCACCCGTCCGCGTATAGGGGTCGCCCAGCTCGTCCAGCCATTTCGCGGCGTCGTTCGGCTTGTCCTTGTAGTTGAGCCCATGGATCGGCACGATGCCGCTTCTCCGTAGGTCCATGAACAGCGGGTGCTCTTCGCGACAGGCCGTGCACCAGGATGCAAACACGTTGACCAGCGACACTTCGCCCTGAAGCGAGGCGCTGGAGAGGCCCAATTGCCGGCCCTTGACCGCCGGCAAGTCGAACACCGGCACGGGTTTCCCGATCAGCGGCGACGGTATGTCCCGCGGATTCAACGTGAGCCCGATTCCGAACATCACGGCTATCCCCAGAAACAGCACGATGGGCGCAAACATCGCCATGCGCGGACCGCGCGCCTTCTCGTGCGTGTGCTCGACACAGACCTGATCAGTCATTGCAGGCATCCTTGCCTTGATGTAGCGAGTAGATACTCGGTGCCTCGGTGCGGTCCTCGAATCCGCTCCCGGCGACCCGCCCGCCTCGCCAGCCCTGGCGAGCGGCACGGGCCACGGCCAAGGCACTCGACACGAACTGAAGATCCGGAACGGGAGCGGCGCCGATCCAACGACGCAAGACTCACACGGAAAGCCCGACCAACGGCTCCGTATGGCGTCGCGGAGGACTAATTACGAAGGTTGCAGAAGAGTATGGGCAACGGCGGTCCGGGCACCTTCGGCGCCCACGCGATGCGGCTGCGGGTCGGTTCGATCGTGACCGACAGACAGGGGCCAGAAGCGAGCGGCGTCGGAACGGGGCCCGAACCGTTCGCCGCGAATGGCTGCGCTGGATCGCGATCGCTTCGGGCGCACTGCGTGATGCAGAGAGGATCGGCATCAGCCGCACGTTCCAGATGCCCGGCCCCGGTGGACTCGAGCCCGGGTGCGGTGACGGGCGCCAGGCTGCCCAGGCCTGCAATGCATGCGTAGGCAGCTGCAGCGACGTTGTTCGCAAGGAACATCGCCGCGACGAAGGTGATCAGGTGACGAAACCGCCTCGTTTTCATACCAGTCGTTGTATGGCACCCGGACCGCATCCGTGAGCGCACGGCAATCGTCGGGAGACCACCGCCATGCTAACCCTGCCCGTACACTGCACTTTGACCTAGATCAAGTGTCTCGTCTTGTGAGCGGTGGCGGCATACCGGGAACTGCCGTCGGAGATCTCAGGGTCGGGTCCGCATTCCGCTGGGCGGCGAACGCTTCACGAACCCACTGGAAGCGGCGCTGGAACGTGCCGCGCCTCCCCCGGGCGGGGCAGACCTGCAACGGATCCAAACGGCCTGGAGCAGAATCAGTGGAAATGTGAACCTAAACACATTTCGAACAGCGTCATTTTCAATATAATGACACGGGCGATGCCGGCTGTTATGCTGTTGCGCTCGCAATCGCCACTATCGTTTTTCGCTGCGACACTATGACAAAGACTGAATTACGTGCAGAAGTGCGGGTTTCGGTCAGCCGAAGAGGGGCGTTGAATGTCGGGGATAACTGGTTTCCGTGCCTGGTCCTGGACATGAGCGACAATGGCTTATTGATCATGTCTACCAGGGAGCTTGCACTCGGGCAGACTCTCGAATTCAGATGCGAGCTTTTCCCGGAAAAAATGCTCGAGTGCAAAATCGAGGTCAAGCATGTCGGCGACGCGGGCGCGGGCGCGAAGATCACGGAAATCGATGAAAAAGGCGCCAAGTTGTGCAAGTTGTTCTTGGAGGAGCAGTACTCGAGCAAGTTGGACCGGGCCGTATGACTTTCTCCTCGTGAGTAAAGGGGCCGCCCGTTGGCCGGCCGTGAGTCAAGTGGTCTTACGAGTTCATGGCGGCGAAGCCGCGCCGGTCCTTGAATCAACATTGCGCCGGTGGCTGGCGCTACACGCGCTCGAAAATTGCGGCGATACCCTGGCCGCCGCCGATGCACATCGTTACCAGCGCGTACTTGCCGCCGGTGCGCTGCAGTTCGTACAACGCCTTTACGGTGAGAACCGCGCCGGTGGCGCCGATCGGATGGCCGAGGCCCACCGCGCCGCCGTTGGGGTTGGTCTTCTTGGAGTCGAGCTTGAGATCGCACGAGACCGCCAGCGCCTGCACTGCGAACGCCTCGTTCGACTCGATCACGTCGATCTGATCGATTGTGAGCCCGGCCTTCTTGAGGGCGTTGGTCACGGCCGGCACCGGGCCGATGCCCATGATCTTCGGGTCGACGCCGGCGAGTCCGTACGAGACCAGCCGTGCCATGGGCTTGAGCCCTTTCTTCTGCGCCGCGCTCTGTTCCATCAGCACCACCGCCGCCGCGCCGTCGTTGATGCCTGAGGCATTGCCGGCGGTGACGGTGCCACCTTCCTTCTTGAATGCCGCGCGCAGCTTGGCCATGCCTTCCAACGTCGCATCCGCGCGCGGATGCTCGTCGCGGTCGACCACCGTGGTGCCTTTGCGCGTCTTCAGCTCGATCGGCAGAATCTGGTCCTTGAAGTAGCCTTTCTCGATCGCGTTGATCGCGCGCCGGTGGCTCTCCACCGCAAATTCGTCCTGCTGCGTGCGCGTGATCTTCCATTTCTCGGCGATGTTCTCGGCAGTGATGCCCATGTGTACCGTATCAAACGGATCGGTCAGCGCGCCGACCATCATGTCGACCACGCCGCCGTCGTTCATGCGCTGTCCCCAGCGCATGGTGGGCAGGATGTAAGCGCCGCGGCTCATCGACTCCGCGCCGCCGCCGACCGCGACGTCGGTGTCGCCGAGCACGATGCCCTGCGCGGCGCTGATGATAGCCTGCAGGCCGCTGCCGCACAGGCGGTTGACGGTCAATGCGGTGGTGTCCTGGGGGAGCCCGCCCTTGATGCAGGCGACGCGTGAGAAGTACATGTCCTTCGCCTCGGTGTGGATCACGTTGCCGAACACGAGCGCGCCGATTTCCTTGGGTTCGAGCGTCGAGCGCTTGACTGCTTCCTTGATGACCTGCGCCGCGAGCTCGGTCGGCGCCACATCCTTCAATGCGCCGCCGTAGTCGCCGATTGCGGTGCGCACGCCGCTTACTACCACCACTTCGCGTTCATTGCTCATGCCCATCTCCTTAACGATGTGTTTCTAAACAGAAATACGGGTCTTGGGGGTTGCTGCGGGGTTGAGGGGCTTCAGTTTACGCCTCCACCGCTGGGGTGTCGAGGCGCGTGTTGCGGCACAGCATGAGGCGCCGAAGGGCGTGATTGGCGATTTCAGTGTTGGGTTCTACCAGCCCGTGCGGCGTGCTCGCTGGCGAGCACCTGTTCGGCGTCGACGCTGTCGAAGGTGTAGGCGCGGTTGCAGAACTCGCAGTTGACGTCGATGGTCCCGCGCTCGCGCACGATGGCGCGCACTTCGTCGATACCCAGCATGCGCAGCATCGAGGCCACCCGCTCGCGCGAGCACGAGCAGCGAAACGCCACCGGGTGCGGATCGAAGACCCGCACGTCCTCCTCGTGGTAGAGCCGCCGCAGGATGTCCCGTGGCGCGAGCGCAAGCAGCTCCGCTTCCGACAGGGTGGCGGTCAGCATCGCGGCGCGCCGCCAGTCCTCGGCGTGGTGCATCGCGCTGTCGGGCAGTTTCTGCAGCAGCAGCCCGGCCGCACACGCAGTGCCCGCCGCGAGCTTGAGCACCGTGTCGAGCTGCTCGGAATTGCGCATGTAGTGCTCGAGCAGCGAGGCCACGCTGTCGCCGCCGATGGCGACGACGCCCTGGTAGGTCTGCTTCCCGCCCTCTGATATCAGCGTGATCGCCAAGCGGCCGCTGCCGACGAGCTCGCGCAGAGAGGCGGAGCCGATCTCGCCACGCCACTTGGCGGTCGCCCGCAGCGCGTGCGCACTGGTGCACTCGACGACGATCAGGCTGACTGGCCCGTTGCCGTGCGCCTGCAGCACCATGGAGCCCGAGAACTTGAGCGTTGCGGCGAGCAGCGCGGCGGCGGCCATCAACTCGCCCAGCACCGCGCGCAGCGGTGGAGGATAATCGTGCCGGCCGAGGACCGCGCGCCAAGTGGCGTCGAGCCGCACGATTTCGCCGCGGATGGGGGCGTGCTCGAAAAGAAATCTTTGCAGTGTATCGGTCAAGTCTCCATTATACTTTCCACCCAGACTCGACGTTTAACGCGAGTCAATTCCGCGCGTTGGGGCCGGCGCTTACGCGCTGTTCAGCGGGCGACGATCCGGAGCAATCGGGCCGCATGCAGGATACCGTTGCGCGCAACAAGGTCGTCTACCTCACCTACACCATCTGGGACGAGGCGGGAGGCCTGTTCGAGCGGTACGATTTGCCGGTCGGCTACGTGCACGGCGCGAACGGGCCGCTGTTCGAGAAGATCGAGCGCGCGCTCGAGGGCCGGACGGTCGGAGACGAGGTCGAGGTGTGGCTTGCGCCGGCGGACGGCTTCGGCGAGCACAAGCCCGAACTCACGTTCACCGACGACATCGGAAACGTGCCGCCCGAGCACCGGCGGCTCGGCGCCGAGGTCACGTTCGAGAACGAGCGGGGCGAGCAGATGCTGTTCCGGGTGACGCGCATCGCCGACGGCAAGGTCACCATCGACGCCAACCACCCGCTGGCCGGGCAGACGGTGAAGTTCCTCGTCACGATCGTCGGCGTGCGGCCGGCCACGCTCGACGAGACGGCCAACGGGATTCCCGCCGACGGCGGCGGGGAATCACCACGGCTCCACTGAGCGGGCGGCCCCGAGACTCCGCGACATGTTCAAGTCCCTCTTCCGGGAGCTCTTCCGCAGCAAACGCAAGCTTGACGCCAGCCTCGGCGATTGGGCAAGCGAGCCGTACTACGATTTCGACGGCCTCACCCGGCAGATCAGCGCCAAGGCGCGCTATCTCCACGACCATGGCTTCCTCGACTATCCGGCGATCGTGCATATCGAGACCATGGCGGTGTGCAACGCCGCCTGCGCCTTCTGCCCCTATCCGCGGCTCGAGCGCAAGGGCACAAGAATGGCCGATACGTTGATCGAGAAGATCATCGACAACCTGACCGCGATGCCGCGCAACCTGCCGTTCCAGTTCGCTCCCTACAAGGTGAGCGACCCGTTCATCGAGCCGCGGTTGTTCGAAATCATCGACCTCGCATGCGCGAAGCTCCCGGCGGCGCAGGTGAGCCTGATCACCAATGGCTCGGCGCTCACCGAGCGCAAGATCGAGCTGCTGAAAAAGGTGAAAGCGATCGCTTACCTCAACGTGTCGCTCAATTTCGATAACGCTGAGGAGTACGAGGAGGTGATGCGGCTGCCGTTCGACCGCACGCTGCGCCGCCTCGACGCCCTGCACAAGGGGAAAGAGCGTGGCGGGCTCGATTTCATGATCAGGGTGACGCGGGTGTCGTGTGACCGCTCGTCCGACGCCGCGTTTCTGCAATGGGTGCGGCAGCGCTACCCGGGATTCCAAGCCGCGATCCTGCCGCGCAATGACTGGCTGGGAGAAGTAGTGACGGAGAACGCGCTGTCGCAGGTTCCGGATGCGCCCTGCCACCGCTGGTTCGACCTGTCGGTCACCGCGACGGGCGTGGTGGCGATGTGTTGCATGGACGGGGAGGCGAAATATCCCAAGGGGGACGCGAACCGGCAGCACGTACTGGAGATCTACAACCAACCCTGGCTGCAGGCGCTGCGCCGCGACCTGATTTCGCGCAAGCGCGCCGGGTCGCCCTGCGACCGCTGCACTTATCTCAGCTACTGAATCCCGGTAAGCCGTAAGCGACCACTCACCGTCGTTGGTAGAGGCGATAGAGCTCGTCCCTGTCACGCGGCCGCCCGCCTTCCCAGATCTTGCGCCAGTTGCCGCGCGGCACAGCTTCGTAGGCCGGTTGCCCCTGCACCAGCATGAGCTGGCAGGTC
>Ga0326597_10001929_pt1 | contig 31972 bp, 24 predicted proteins | sample RVTome_12_FD_203789 | JGI IMG/M metagenome (GOLD analysis project Ga0326597, IMG submission 203789) | Soil microbial communities from uranium-contaminated site in the Upper Colorado River Basin, Wyoming, United States - RVT100D185 | ecosystem: Environmental > Terrestrial > Soil > Contaminated >...
TGGATGTGCTCGATTTTGCTCATGACGGCTACCTGCGGCTGAGGGGGCGCGGCACTCTCCTGGAGAGGCGCCGTGGCGCGGGGAGGATAGGCCCGGGCGAGAGGGCGGTCAAGGAGCGGCAGTTCTGGCCTAAGCATTTGAGGAGTCTTCGTTTACCATGCCAGACACGGCGCGCCCGGGGCTGCCCGCCCCAGGACGCGAAAACTCCGTGCAACCTCCCCCGTGGGGCCCCCGTAGCTCAGGAGCCGTCGCCACTTTGGCCGGTGGGGAGGATGCCACGGCGCAGTCCATCGGCCGCGGTGTCTTCGACCCGGCTTGGAGGCCTCGGTGCAAGACGATGCCCTGGTGATCTCCCGGGCCAGAAGAGGCGAGGAGGAGGCTTTTGCGGAGCTGTTGCGCCGCTATAGAGCCCCCGTCTTCAATCTCTGCCTTCGCATGCTCAAGAATCGAGACGATGCGGAGGATCTGGCGCAGGATGTCTTCATCAAGGTATTCGGGATGTTGGACCGCTACGACGAGCGCTACGCGTTTCGGAGCTGGCTGTTCAAGATCGCCTCGAATCAGTGCATCGACTTCATCCGCAAGAACCGGGTGAAGCTCTTGAGCCTCGACGAGCCTCTCGCCTACAAGGGCGAGGAGATCGAGCGGCAGTTTCCGGCCGATGGCCCGACGCCTGCTCAGAGCCTCGAGGAGAAGGAACTGGGCCTCCTGCTGCGTGAAGTGACCGATGAGCTTCCGCCGCACTACAGGTCGATGATCGTGCTCCGGCATCAGGAGCACCTGAGTTACGAAGAGATCGCCCAGCTCATGGAGCTTCCGCTGGGCACGGTCAAGGCGCGCATCCACAGGGCACGCGCCATGATGAAGGAGAAGCTTTCGCGTCGCCACGGCGGGATCGTGCCACAAGAGGGATGATCACCGCGGCAGACGCTGGATTGGTCACGGTGGGCGGAAAGGTAACGTCGGGGGATGTACCGTCCGCCGTGGGGGAAGGGCGCGGCAATGCCGCTCCCTTCCCACCCAGATTCGACGCCAGCTGGGAAGCAGCAGGAGCCTCGGCGATGAACGAAAGAATGGATCGCCTGAACTACTACCTGAACCGTGTGCAGGATTATGTCGACGGCACGATGTCGCGACGCGATGCGGTGGAGTTCTACCTCCTCGCGCGGAAAGAAGAGCGCCTGCGCCAAGAAGTCGACGCATACAAGGCGCTCCACGCCGCTCTCGATCAGATGTCCATCGAGGAGCCGTCGGCGAACTTCGACGCGGCGATTCTCAATTCCGTCCCGATCGAGCGCTATCGGTCGGCACCGCGGAAGCCGGAGCGGGTCCTCGTTCTGGGCGAACTTCGCGAGGCCATCGTCGAGCGCGTTTTCCGTCGCGTGCGGCGCCCGCTGCTCGCCGGCGCCACAGCCTACGCCCTTGTTCTTCTCGTCGGTCACAGCTTCCTCGCCCGCTCCGTCCGTCAAATGGCGGTGCAGCTGGACAGTTGGCTCGCAGATGCGGTCGCCCGCAGCGCGGAAATTCCCGTGTTGTCTTCCGTTGTGTTGGGGGCCCGTGGCCTCTACGATGCGGTGTCGAGCGCCGTCGGTTTCAGCAGCGCCCTCTTTGGCGAGGCGGGAGCCACCGTGCTCCTGGGATTGGCCTTGGGCGCGTTGGTCGTCGGTGTCGCACAGTCGGTGCGACGTCGCAACCACATCCAGCGGAGTCGAGTCTAGACCCGACGGCTGGTCGCGCCCCCCTGCGCGATAGGACGGAACATGTCCCCGCGATTTGCAGTCTCATCGAGCCGTGGGTGGCTTGCCTGTGTGAGTGTGCTCATTCTGGCGGCGTCTGGCGTGGGTGCCCAACAGGGCGAAGTGTCGCCCCCGCCGACTCCCGCTCCGCTTCCGCGCGTCGATGCTGTGGCCGAGCACGAGCAAGTCGACGAGATTCGCCATCATATCGACCGACTCTATCGGTCTGTCTTCGAGCTCTCCGCCGAGTTGGGCCGCTCGGAGGATCCCGAGCGCCTCGCCGAGATCCGACGAGAGCGCCGCGAGATCCTCTCGGAGCTGCGCCTGCTCGAGGAGAAGCTCGACGAGTTTCCGGCTCCGGCAGACGCGCCGCCGCGCCCGCACTCCTCCGACTGGGCGGCGCGGCTCGAGGACTTCGAGAATGAAGTGGATTGGGAAGCGCTCTCGCGTATGGCCGAGAAGGGCCTCGGGGACGTGGGCGAGACGTTGAGTGAACTCGGCGCAGTCCTCGAGGGCTCCGAGATCGAAATCTCCCCCGAGTCGTTCCAGTTTCGCGACCGCTCCGGCAGCCGCGTCAAGATCCAGATCCCCGATGAGTTGAGAGAGAGCCTCGCGGAAGGCCTGAAGGAAATCCAACAGGCTTGGGAGGAAGACGGGAGTGGCTCGTTGCGCGAAGAGCTGAGACGGCTCGAGGGCGTATTCAACGAGGAAGGCCCGCGTGGCATCCGCGATCTCTTTCAGGGAAAGAAAGACCACAAGAAGCGGCATGTCGTGGGCGGGACACGATTTCGTTTCGGCGAAGATGTCGAAATTGCCGACGACGAGATCATCGACGGCGATGTCTATGTGATCGGCGCGAGCGCGTACATCGTCGGCGAAGTCCGCGGCAACGTCGTGAGTGTGTTCGGCGATATCGTGCTCGAGGACGAGGGCGAAGTCGAGAACGCAGTCAGCGCCGGTGGCGAGATCTCGATTCTCGACGACTCCGTCGTGCGGGGAAAGATGTACGACTTCGGGAGTCTGACGCCTGGACTCTTCATGGGTGGCGCGGCGAGCGGCGGCATGGGCGTCATCCTCTACGTCGCCTGGCTCGGGCTGGCGGCGGTTCTGCTGTTCATCGCGTTCGCCCTCGCCGAACAGCGAACGCGGATTCTGGTGCGCCACGGCCGCGAGGAATTCGTGCGCGATCTGCTCTTCGGAATCTTCTGGCTCTCGATGCTACTTGGTGGCTTCGTCGTCGCGTCGCTCGGCTTGGCCATCACGGTCATCGGCATTCCCGTGGTCCTCGTGCTGACGCTTGCGTTCGTGGGCGTCGTTCTCTGGGCGTATTTCGCCAGCTGCCAGCTCCTTGGCGAGCGGCTTCTCGCGATGGCCGCGGGTCCGAGAGAATCGCAGGGCTGGAAAGCCGCTCTGCTCGGGCTTGCGATCCTGGAATTGCCGGGTCTCCTGGCCGTGAGCGTTCACGCCATGGACAGCTCGTCGCACCAACTGCTCGCATTGCGACTCGTGAATCTCTGCCTCAAGCTCCTCGCGATTTCCGTCGGCATCGGCGCGCTCGTCGCCACGCGGCTCGGCGGACGCGTCCCGGCTCCCAGCCAGAGCGAGCTGTCGGCCGGAACTCCTCCGGCCTGATTCCCGCGCTCACCGCCGCACGCCCGCGTCGTTTCCTTCGACGGTTCAGCGCGCCGATTCGTCCCGCGAAGAACTCCCCGCCGAGGGCGCTGCCGCCGCGGTAGACCGCCGCCCGGCGGCTTCGTGATAGAATTCATCTGTCCTTGGGGGGACAGGCGCGCACCGGCACTGCCAAGCCGGAAGGGCCGACATGGCGCGACATCGACTGAAACTGGGAATCCTCTTTCTGTGCGTCTTGGGCTGTGTGTCGCGCGCCCGCGCCTGGCCAGCCGAGATCGTCTCCGCCGATGAGATCCTCCCGCCCCGCGCTTTCGGCGGCCCGGTGCAGGCGAGTTGTGAATTCGAGAGCCAAGCGGGCGTACGGCTCGTTCTGGATCTGGATCCGACGCTCCTCGACATCAGCAACCCCCACGCCGGCGATCGTTTTTACCCCGTCGAAGCAAGCCAGGTGCGCTTCGCGCTCGAAGCGATGCGCGAATTCGCCCACGGGCAGGTGGCGGCGCGCATCTACTGCCTTCCCGGACTTCCACGCGCGACGGCGAAGAGCTTCGCGGTGGGGACGGAGATCTTTCTGGCGCCGGGGCTCGGCGAGCTCAGTCAGAACATCGTCGCGTACACCGTCACCCACGAACTTGGACATGTGGTGCAGCATGCTTTCATGCCGGGCCGCCATGGTCGCGTTTGGATGGACTATCTCCAGACGCGTGGTCTCGACGCGCGTTCGCACAACGATGACTCCGCGCATCGGGATCGTCCCGGCGAGATCTTCGCCGAGGATTTCCGCGCCCTGTTCGGTGGGCCCGACGCGACACAGAGTCATACGCTCGAGAATCCCACGCTTGCCTGGCCAACCGAGGTGCCCGGCCTCGAGTCCTATTTCATGAGCCTGCCGCAGCAGAGCGAACGGGGCGGGCCACGCGCGAGCGCGCACAACTTTCCGAATCCATTCAATCCCGTGACGACGATCACCACCGAACTCTCCGACGAGATGCTGATCCCGGGCGAGACGGTGTGGATTACGATCTTCGATCTTCGAGGGAGAAAGCTGCGGGAGCTCCGCCCGCTTCCGGTGACACCGACGATCGCGGTCGAGTTCCATGGTCGCGACGACCGGGGCGCCAGGCTGGCGTCGGGCCGCTATCTCTACGAGATCCGGGTGGGGAGTCATCGAGTCACGGGTGCGATGACGCTCGTGCAGTAGCCGAAGCGATCAGTGCCCCTGTCGCATCACCGGGCGGTGATGAGCCAGGGGGGGGCTGGGGTCCGGTCGATGCTCCGGTCGGGCCCTGAGTACCCGCTTCTACTCGGTCTTCAAGTCACCGCGCCGCTGACGCTCGACGAGTTGGCCACACGCCGCATCGACGCTGCGCCCCTGGGAGTCACGGACTGTGGCGACGACACCGTTCTCCCAGAGAAAACCGACCATCGTCGAGATGCTCCCATCGGAAGGCCGCAGTCCCGCGTATTTCTCCACCGGATTCAGGGGGATGAGGTTGATCTTGAACGGGCCCCGCCGGGCGATTGCGAGCAGGAGCTTCGCGTGTTCGAGCCCGTCGTTCTTGCCCGCGATGAGCGCGCACTCCAACGTGACCTTGCGGTGGGTGTGACGGCCGTAGTCTGCCGCCGCGTCCAGGAGTTCCGCCATGGGCGTGCGCGCGGCGATTGGCATGAGTTCCCGGCGGTCGGCTTCGTTTCCCGTCGTCAACGAAACCGCCAGGCCGTAGGGCTTGCCGAGTTCTTTCAATCTGCGGATCCCGTCGACGATGCCCGACGTGCTCACCGTGATGCGGCGTGCCGAGAGCCCGACGCCCTTCTCGGAGTGAAGCGTCTCCAGGGCGTCGGCGAGCGCCTCGAAGTTGTCGAGAGGCTCGCCCATTCCCATGAACACGAGATTCGGATTTCGTTTCGCGGGATGGCGGCGTCGCAACTCGAGAACCTGGCCCACGATCTCGCCCGCGCTCAAGGAGCGGATGAGCCCCATGCGGCCGGTCGCGCAGAAGACACACGCCATGCGGCAGCCGACCTGACTCGAGAGACAATAGGTTTGCCGTTCTTCCTGCCGTGGCAGGAAGACGGACTCGATGCGCGCGCCGTCGGCGAGGCCGAAGAGGTACTTCGTCGTGCCGTCGGCCGCGCTCTCCGACTCCTCCAGCGTCAAGTGGCCGATGCCGAATTCCCGGTCGAGCCGCTGCCGAAGTGGTTTGGGAAGATCCGTCAGTTCATCCAGTGAAACTGCGCCGCGACCGAAAAGCCCCTCGGCAAGCTGGCGCGCCCGATAGTTCGGTTCGCCCCAGGATTCCAGGAGCTCACGCAACTGCGCGGGCGTGTGGTCGCGGAGGGTTCGTTGCATGACGAGCGGGCTAGGGGTGGACGGGGCGTTCGCCGGATGCGAACATCCGAGCGAGTATACGCGCGAGCCCCCCTCGAGACGAATTCAAGGCGACCATGACCGCAGGACGCATTCTCATCGCCGACGACGAAACGGCCATACGCCAGAGCGTGGGCAGCATTTTGCGCTATGAGGACTACGAGGTGCTCGAGGCATCCGACGGGCCTCTCGCCCTCGAGGCGATGCGCCGCGAGGGTGTGGACGTTCTGCTGCTCGACGTGAAGATGCCGGGAATGGATGGGTTCGAGGTCATGTCGCAGATGCACGCGGAATCGCTCGCCATCCCCGTGGTGGTCATTTCCGGTCACGACGCCGTGTCGACGGCGGTCGAGGCCATCCGACGAGGCGCCCTCGATTTTCTCGAGAAGCCCTTCAAGAAGGAAGCTCTCCTCGTCCGCGTGCAGAACGCGTTGGCGCACGGGCGGCTGCAGCGCGAGAATCGGGAGCTGCGAGCCGAGGCTGGACTCAGTGATGAACTGCTCGGCGACTCGATCGTGATGCGCGAAATCAACGAGCTCATCGACAAAGTCGCGCCCACACCGGCCCGCGTGCTGATCACGGGCGAGAACGGGACGGGCAAGGAGCTCGTCGCGCGCGCGATCCACCGGCTCAGCGAGCGCAAGGACGGCCCCTTCGTCGAGGTCAACTGCGCCGCCATCCCGGAGGAGCTCATCGAGAGCGAACTCTTCGGCCACGAGAAGGGTTCGTTCACGGGCGCAGGTGCCCGGCGCCTCGGTAAGTTCGAGCGCGCCCACGGGGGGACACTCTTTCTCGACGAGATCGGAGACATGAGCGCCAACGCACAGGCGAAGGTGCTGCGCGCCCTGCAGGAGAGCCGCATCGAGCGGGTCGGGGCGCAGGATCCCGTCCATGTGGATGTGCGTGTCGTGGCGGCGACGAATCGGAATCTCGAGGATCCGACCGTCGGATTTAGACAAGATCTATACTTTCGCCTGAATGTCATCCAGTTGCACATGCCGCCCCTGCGGGAGCGCGGCAACGACATTCCCGCGCTCTTCGGGCATTTCCTCCAGCTCGCGGCCCAGGAGATGAAGAACCAGATCAAGGTACCCGACGCCGATACGCTCGCCGCGCTGGCGCGCCACAATTGGCCCGGAAACGTCCGCGAACTGCGGAATCTGGCCGAAAGACTGGCCATCGTCGTCTCCGGGGATCGAATCCGCAGGGCCGATCTGCCCCCGGGCATGGGCGGGCGAGAAGTGGAGCGGGGGGGAGCCGAATTCCTCGACGTGCCGACGTTCAACGAGTTCAAGGACGCGTCAGAAGCGGCGTATATTCAGCGAAAATTGAAGCTCTTCGACTACAACATCAGCCGTACGGCCGAGGAGCTCCAGATGCAGCGGAGCAACCTCTACAAAAAGATTCAAAAATACGGCCTGAGGACCTCCGGCGGAAACTGAACGTTCGTTCGATTAATCGTACAAATTGCAATAAGACAGCGGCTTTCGTTGACAGGGAATTCGCGGCTCCGTAATGTAGAGGTCAGACCCGATTGTCCAGGCGGAGTCGAGCGCCTTCGGCTGACGAACCTGGAAGTTGGCACCCCATGGTCTCTCGAACGGTGCGGCCACGGCGGCGCATCGAACCATGATGAGTCAAGCTCCTCCCGGGGGGGAGGACGAGGGAGTTAGGTCACAATGAAGAGCCATACCCTGTTCTGTCGATGGGCTCTCGTGATGACGCTCGCTCTGCTTCTGCTGCCAGCAACGGACGCTCTGGCCGCTGACGGCGACGATGGAGCGAGCTTCGCGCTCTCCCACAATTCGCGCATTTCCCGTGTTTCTACCGACGTCGATCTGGTCGCCCCAGGCGAAGTCGGCACGACGTACGGGGATCCCGATGATGTAGGAGGCGGCGAAGGCAAGGACAAGGATCGCCCGAAGCCAGATCCCGACTGGGATACACTCAGCAAGGGAGTGACTTCCACTTCCGCGAACGCTATCGCGCAACTCTGGCAGCTGCTACTGGAAAGCGCTCGCCATTGGCTGCGGTAGTGAAGCGGATGTCCACGTCACGTTCACGAACCTGGAACCAGGAGTTAAAATCTCGCACGAGTTAGAGCCCTGAGCTCACTTGCGCGGCTACCTTGATCTCCGATCTCGCCCAAGGGATGCCAGATGCACGAGTACCGTGAAGAGGAAGAGCGGCGTTCATCGCCGCCCGGCCCGCCCGACGAAAGAGTTGCCGCGTCCTGGCAGCAGATGGTCGACGTCGGGGATTTGCATTACGACGCGGCGGCCTACTCTTCGGCCGCTGACTACTTCACATCTGCCCTCGAGCAGCTGGAAGACTCGGCGGCGCCGAGACCCAGCTGGGAGGACAACTTCGAGTTGCGCCGCCGGCTCGTCGACTGCCTCCACGAACAGGGACTCGAGGAAGATGCGCTCCGCGTCCTGGAGGATGCCGAGTCACGGATCCCAGCGGGCGAGGCGAACGCGATGGCTCGCCTGGAGCTACGCCGGGCCCAGATCTACGCGCAGCAGGGCGACTATGCAGGGGCCACCGAGCTGGCCAAGAATGTCTTCCGCACCCTGGGCATGACGGAGGCCCATCGCGAGGTCGGCAAGGCACTGCTGGTCCTGGGGAAATGCGCCTTCCGCGTGGGGCAGATCGCGAAATCGCAGGAATACTATCAGGACGCCCTCGCGAACTATCGCCGCATCGGTGACGAGCGCGCGCAGATTCAGGTGATCCTGAATCTGGGTGTCATCGCGAAGAACGAATGCCGATGGGAGCGGGCGCTCCGCTTGTTCGAGCGTGCCGAACAGCTTTGCGCAACCACGGGCGCGACCTTCGAGCGGACCTCTCTCGAACTCAACCGGGCCGTCCTCTTCAGGAAGATGGGCCGCCATTCACACGCGCTCGCGAGCGCCGAGACGGCGCTACGTATCGCGCGCACCATGGGAGATCGCGCGCGGCTCACCAAGCTGCGCCTCCTGATGGGACAGCTCTTGATCGATCAGTCGTCATTCCAACAGGCGGAGAAGCAACTTCTCGAGGCGCGTGTGCTGGCCGAACGCCAGGGTTCGCAGCGCGAACTCGCCCTGGCCGACGAGTTCCTCGGCGATCTCATGATGGCGCGCAATCAGCTTCCCGAGGCCGAGGCGAACTACAAGCTGGCCGCCGAGCGCGCGTCGCTGATCAGTGCCTCCAATGACATCCTGGCCGAGGTCGCCCGGCGGCGGGCGGAACTCGCGTATCGGCGCGGCGACTTCATCACGGCGATCGCCGAGGCTGAGGCAGGTCTGGTCATCGCGGACTCCTGCGGGGAGGACTTCGAGAAGCCATTCATGAACCGAATCTGCGCGCAGTCGTACATGGCGTTGGATCAGCCCGCGCGTGCTCTCGAGTTCTTCGAACTGGCGCTGAGGGGTTTTCACGGCCTGCGTTCGCCCGTCGAAATCGGAACGACGCTGCACTTCATGGCACGCCTGCACCTGCAGCAGGGTGGGCGCGATCAGCTCCTCCTCGCGCGCGCGAGGACCCACGAGGCGCTGGATCTCGACCTGGAGAGCACGCAGTTTCCACCGTGCCAGCTGCATCTGGAGCTCTCGCGCATCGAGCTGCAACTTGGCAACTGCGACGAGGCGCTGCTCGCTCTCTTCGAGGTCGAACGGCTCAGTTGCAGCGCGGACGGGGCCTACTCCGGCGATGTCGACGCCTTGCGTTCGGAGATCGAGGTCGCCATGGCCTCACAGGCGCGCGACGTCAGCAGCCAGGTCCAGATGCTCGCCGATCTCCCGGAGCTCTTGGGCGACGAAGAGATCCCCGTGAGCAAGGGGTTGGATTCGGTTCTCGCGGCGATCGCCGAACGCCTCGGCGCGGAGCGTGCGTTCGTATGGGCGGAGCAGGATGGGCGAAGCGAAGTAGCAGCTACGCTGAACTGCGAGAGCGCTGTCGCCAATTCGCTGGGCCCACACGCCATGGCGGCGCTGCACTCGGACGCGATGCAGACGGGCCTGCGCGTCTACAGTCGGACCAGCGACGATCCCATCTGGCAGAACTACGAAAACGCGGCGCACAAGCCGCTCGCGTCGGCGGCCGTGTTCTCGCTCGGCGGTGACCTCCACGAACGAGCCGTCGGCATCGTCTATCTCGATGGCGACGGAGACGACGGCCGCGGACTTCGACTCGACAGCGAGTCGCTCGCGATGGCTTCGACCTACATCCATCTGGTGTCGGGGACGATCCTCGCCGAACTCAGGCGCCGTAGCCGGCGCACGGCGCAGCTCAGCGATGAGCCAGCATTCCAGCATGTTCTCACGGCAAGCGCGCTCGTCCAGCAGATGCTGCGACTCTGCTCGAAGGTCGCGTGCAGTCCGTACACCGTTCTCTTCACCGGAGAGACAGGTGTCGGTAAGGGTCTGCTCGCCAAGACCGTCCACCAGCTCAGCCCGCGCCGTGATGAGCCACTGATCAGCGTCAATTGCGCGGCGATTCCAGAGACGCTGTTGGAGAGTGAACTCTTCGGACACGTGCGTGGTGCCTTCACGGGCGCCGACCGCGACCGCGAGGGCCTGATCTGCCAGGCCGACAAGGGAACGCTGTTCCTCGACGAGGTGGGCAAGATGAGCCTGCCGATGCAGTCGAAGCTCCTACACTTCCTCGACATGCGCGAGATCCGGCCGGTCGGCGGTTCGCATCTACGACACGTCGATGTTCGCGTGATCTGCGCGAGCAAGAGGGACCTGGAACAGCTGGTCGAGCAGGGGCTGTTCCTCGAGGATCTCTACTATCGCCTCTTGGACTTTCCGATCGAGGTGCCGCCGCTCCGTGAGCGGGACGACGATGTGCTTCTCCTCGCCGAGCATTATGTCGAAAAGTGCGCCGCCGAGTTGGGCCGGCAGCGTCCGAAGATGACCCGAGGCTTCGCGGCGCGGCTGCGGGCGTACAGATGGCCCGGGAACGTGCGCCAGCTCGAGAAGGTCATCCAGCGCGCGTGCATCCTGGCCCAGGACGACGATCGGCTTCGCGAGTCCCACCTGGCGCCCGAGCTGTTGCGCGACTCCGCGCCGGCTGGTTCGGCTTCGGAGGACCTGCGCAACCCAGCCGCGCCGCTCAAGGAGTGCGTCGCCGAGCTCGAGCAGCGTGTCATCCAAAAGGCCCTGGATCGCGCGGGGTGGAATCGTTCGCAGGCGGCGCGGGAGCTGGAGATCAGTTATCCGACGCTGCTGCAGAAGATCCGCTTGTACGACTTGAACCCGCTTTCCTGATCATCGACGAGCTATAAAGTCTTTTGACAATCCGGAACCCCTTGCGTTTGCAGGGGGTTCCTTCATTTCAGGACTCGGCCTCTCGAAAGAAATTTTATAGCCGGAATCCTGTGTCGGATCGCGCCGCCGGCGTCTTTGTAAGTCATTGCTATCAAATCAGTTATAGAGACACTTTTAAGCTCGTCTTTGGCACGCCAACTGCTCTTGTAACCAGCAGATCGGGAATGACGAATGTCGTGCACCGGTCGTCCAGGACCAGCCGATTTTTGGCTTAGGAAATTCGGGGGATGGGGAGACACGGTACCTCTCCGTTTACCGGCTGAATGAGGAAGTTTTCCGAAATGGGTTCGACAGACGGCGTCTCGTGAGGTGGGGTCACGCAGATGTTCGGGCGTCGAAAGAAGGAAGACACCTGTTTTGCCATCCTCCGAAACCTCCGTTTGAGGAGACGTTCAGGAGACAGGAGTTCCACGAGCCACGGAGATTCCCGAGTTCGTTGGAAGGGCGAGATCCAAGGAAACTCGTTCCAGGGAAAGCTCCGGTGGAAGTTGACTCGAGCTGAACGTTTGGTGGGCCGTCCGCGAGGGCGGCCCGCTTTTTTTCCGTCATCCGCGCCGTCGGCGCCGCCGACGGCTGTCCCCCGTGGAGGACATCGGGTTGTCGCCAGCCGTCGACGAAAGTGCTCCGATCGTACGTCCACGAGCGCTGGCCATCCCCGACGCGCCGCATTTCCAGAACTTCACATCGCCATAAAGTGTTGTCATGAAGCGATTTAATGCACCGTCTCCGGCTGGGTCGCCAAAGCTGGGCGGCGGCCTGGCCGATGGCACGCGGGGTGCGTTAGGGTGGGGCGGGGGCCCCGATTCGGGGAGGAGGCAGGAACATGAAAGTCAGGATGAGCAGAGCCTGGACGTTCGGAGACGGCACACTGAGTCGCCGTCGCTGGTCGCTCTCTCTCGCGACGATTGCCGTCCTCGGCCTCGCCATGGGCAGCAGCGGCTGCAACGACGACGATGATGTGGTTGACGTGACTCCACCGGCGATTCCCGCGGGTGTCTCCAGCATCACCGCCGACGGGGAGATCATTCTCTATTGGATCCCGAATCGGGAGCTCGACCTCGACGGCTACCGCATCTGGTGGAGCGTCGACAACAACTCCTTCGAAGAGCTCGACGACATCGACGCCTTCGATCCGGACTACTACGATGCCGGCACGGGGGAGGGCGATGACTACATGCTCTACTTCGATTTCGGCATCGCCAACGGCAGTGAGAATTTCTACGCGGTGACGGCCTACGATCTGGCCGGCAACGAGAGCGAACTGAGTCTCGAGTACGTCCGCGACGTACCGCGCCCGGAAGGCGATGTCGTGCTGCAGCGCAACGACCTGGTGCGGCAGGCGTCGGGCTTCGACTTCAGCGGCGCTGTTACCGATCCGTCGCCTCAGGATTATCTCCTCGCGAGCACCGACGTATGGTTCGAGGTCGACGAATACGGCGTGCCTTTGCTCGTCTTGCCGGCACCCTCGGGGCAGCGCGAAATCCGCGTGCAGGACTACGGCTTCGTCGGATTCGATGGCCTGAGCATCGCCCCGGCGTCGGGTTACAGCCGTCGGGATCGCGTCGAGGCCATCGCCGGTCACTGCTATGCGTTCGAGATCGTCACCGACCCGGGTGGACTCGAACTGCTGAACTACGCCAAGCTCTACATCAAGAGCGTCGACGCGAATCAAGTTTCCATGCGCTGGGGTTATCAGGAAGTCTCCGGTGAGCCCCAGCTCAAGCACGATCCAGACAGCTCTCGACTTCCCCAAAGCCGTGCCTTGCAGTGGATCAAGCGAAAGGCGGACCAGTCATGAACGCGAACTATGGAACGAAACTCATGGCGGGGGCGACTTTTTTCCTGGGCCTGTTCATCGCCACGACGGCGGACGCCAGTCCCAAGATCGATGCGGCCAACAGGTGGCTGCGTGGCGAAGAGTTGCAGCTCGCTTCCGCGACGCAGCTCGAGGCTACGAGCGAGATTTCGGCCGACGAGTCCACGCAGGCACCGGACTCCGCCGAACTCGACGCGCTCGAGCGCGATCTGCGCGTCCACGTGTGGCACGGCCGCGAAGACGATGATCCCTACGCGAAGGGCGAGGCTCTCGATCTTCACTTCCGCACCAATGCCGACGCCTACGTCGTCGTATACCGGATCGACACCGACGGACTCGCGGAGATCCTCTGGCCGAGCACGCGTTATGACGACGGCTTTGCCTACTCCGGCCACAGCTACGGTCTTCCCCCGGGGGACGATGGCCGCCGCCTCACCGTGAGCAACAAGAAGGGCGTCGAGTACATCGAAGCAATCGCCAGCGAATATCCATTCGACCTGCGGGACCTGGCCATCGACTTCGCCTTCGATCCCGATGAGCGGGAACGGTTCGACTATGTGGTCGCCGGAGATCCTTTCCTGGCGGTGAACGAGATCAACTACGCCATCACCGGGCTCGAGGAGGATGAAGATTTCATCGTCACGGATTGGACGCATCTGTACGTCGAATCGAAGGTCGACTACGCGCGCTACAGCTGCAACCAGTGCCACGTCGACGACGATGGCTACCACCCTTATGTCGACAATTGCACGCAGGTGACGATCCGCTACGACTTCGGCTGGTATGACCGTTGGTACACGCGCTTCGGCTGGTACCCGGTCTATTACGATCCCTTCTACGTCTACTGGGATAGCTACTACTATCAGCCGTACTACAACTGGTACTACCCGATCTACTACCGGTGGCCGTCCTACTATTCGACGATCTACTACAGGCCTTATCGCGTCTACTCCTGGTACGACTCGGACTACTACAGGGGTGATCACCGTCGCCGCTACAGGGATGGTGCGACGCGCGTGCGGCCGCTGTATCCCGAGCGCGGGACCAGTATCAAGGACCGGATCGAGGACGTCGTCCGCCGCGACACCGCCTCCGGGGACCGCTCCCGGCTGGGGCAGCGCGAGCGCGGTGGGCAGGTGGGTCCCAACGTCGCCTCCCGCGTCCGGTCGGTCCGCGACGAGCGGCGCCGGGAGATCCTGGGCAGCGAGCGCTCGCAACGGCGCGGCGAGAGCGCTTCGGCGAGGCGGAACATAGGGACCGAGCGCACGCGCAGCCGTGATCGTATCGTGAGTCTGGGTCCGGATGCGGCGAGCCGCGGGCGTCGGGCCGCCGTGGATGCCGATGGCCGTCGCGGGCGCGATGGCCGCCAATGGACCCGACCGGTCGTGCGGAACACCGACCGGAGCGACCCATCGAGGCGAACTCTTCGTTCGCCGGGTCGATCCTCCCACGAGGAGCGCGAACGTCCGAACGTAGGCAGCCGCGGCCGCAACGAGGGCCGCAACGGCGACAGCAAGAGTCGGCCGAGCGTTGGGCCCGCGACCCGAAAGCCCACGCCTCGCAGGGATGCGAAGCCCGAGCCGCGCAACGTCAAGTCACGCGATCGGAAGGACAAGGGCAAGGGCAACGACGATGGCAACGCGCGCGTGTCGCGGAATTCGAATCGCAGCCCGCGTGGCTCGCGGGCGACCGTAAAGCCCGCCGCGCCCAAGACGCGCAGCAGTCACAGTCCGGCGCAACGCCCGTCTGGCTCGAGCAGCGTCAAGAGTCGCGATCGATCGGGCGGATCCAAGAGTTCGGCGTCGAAGCCAAGTTCGAGTCGATCGACGCAGCGCGGCAGCAGCGGCAAGAGCCGCAGCGGCAGCGGCCGGGGAGGTCGTGGCTAACAAGCGCGCAAGAGAGCAAACGCACTGAGGGGATTTCCGAACTCGAATGGCGAGGGCCAGGCGAGGGATGGAGGCCCGCGAACTCCCTGAATGGTTGGCAGCCGTAAGCGGGGGGAGGGCAGGGACTCCGTTGGGACCCTCTTTGGAAGAGGAACCGAGAGCCGTTATTTGTCGATCAGGGGCGACGATGGAGGGTTCGAGGTTCCTCTTCCTTTTTTTCAACACGAGGACTGCGAGTTGACCGTACTTCTTCACCGTCTCTATACTGCGGCCCTCCCCACTTGATCTGAGGTTTTGATGCGAGGGCTCCTGGGCGCCGCTCTGTCGGCGTCCGCATTCATCGTCGGCTCGCTCTTCGCCGCTACTGCAGCCGCTCAACTGGAGCCCTCGATGGGAATCCCGGCGGAGCTGCACGCGAAGTTCAGCCGCGGGTTCGACGCGCTCCGCCCGACACGGCTCATGAACTCGCAGCGCAATCTTCTCCTGAAGAAGCAGGCGCCGGATTCGCTGCGTGTGCTGGTGGTGGGTGTCGACTTCAGCGACAGTCTCATGGTCGGTCGCAGCAATGCCATGGCGGAGTTCGGCGGTTGGCCCGACCAGAGTCGCGGCCCCCACATCATTCCCGGCACGAACGTCCCCACATTCAGCGCGCACGACGCGGTCTACTTTGACATCCAGATGCGAAAGGTCGCCGACTACTTCGAGAGCGTGAGCCAGGGTGCGTTCCGGCTCAGCTGGGATGTGCATCCGGAGATCGTCAATGTCGCACGCTTCGCGCGGGATCCGCTGGCCAGCATGGGATACTTCGGCGACGACGACAGCTCTTCCGTACGGCTCTCGAAGCTGAGCCAGGCCGTCATCGATTCCGTCGACGGCTCGGTTGATTTTTCTCCGTACGACACGCTTGTTCTGATTCACGCGGGGGCGGGCCAGGAGACCGACATCCTCGGCGACAGCCCCGATCAGATCTTCAGTGACTATCTGGATTCACGCGACTTCCAGGAGGCTTTCGAGGCGGGATTGCTCGGCGAGGCCCGCCTTCGAAGCGACGAGTCGGACATCGGGCATGTCCTGATCCTCCCGGAGAGCGAGAGCCAGGATCCCTATCCTGAAGCCGGTTTCTTCGGCTTCTTCGGGACCCTGGGCGTCTATTGTTTCGAGTTTGGGCTCCGCCTCGGGATGCTCAGCCTGAGTGACTTCACCCCGAGTGGCGCTCCCGACAGCCAGGGCATTGGTAATTTCGGGCTCATGGGCTACGGACTGTTCACGGGGCTCGGCATCGTGCCGGCCGCGCCGTGCGCGTTCAACCGGTGGCTCGCGGGCTGGGTCGATCGGGTCGACGTGGTCGATGACGCCGACTTACGCATCGCGTCGATGGGTCCGCAGGGGGAGGCCGTCGGCGACAGCCTGCTCGTGCGCGTGCCGATCGATGACCGCGAGTACTTCTTGCTCGAGTACCGACTCCAGGACCCCGACGGCGATCTCTTCTTCAGCTTCGACGATCTGAACGGGAACCACGTCCCGGACTTCTTCGACTTCGACAGCGCGTTCGGCGACGGCACACCGACCTCTCCCTACGATCCCGCGGTCGACACGTGGGAGAGCACGTTGGGCGCCGAGTGGGACTATTTCATGAGCGAGAATCCGCTGCGCGGCGCCGACCGTTGCTCGCGCGGCGGCGGCAGCGGTCTCTACATCTGGCACATCGACGAGCGCGTCATCATGAACGCAGTCTTGACCGATCAGAACATCATCAACGCCGATCCGCGCCACAAGGGCGTGGACGTGGAGGAAGCGGACGGCGTGCAGGATCTGGATTCGCCGCGGCCTTCGGGCTATTTCCTCGGTTGGGACGGCGATGTCTGGCGCGGCGAGGGCAACGACGAATTCGGCCCCGCTACGATTCCATCGAGCGAGAGCGCCGACGGCCTCCGCACGGGGATTCGCATCTACGGGATCCAAACGGTCGTGGTGGACAGCTTCGTGACTGGCGGAGTTTGTGACGCCTTCGTCTATCGGCCGGCGCTGCGATTGAGCGTGGAGTTTGCGGCCGACGCGGCTCTGCCCGCCCGCCGGAGCGCCCGCGCGCGGATGAGCACGGACCCCGGCCGCGGCGATCTCCGGCTGGCCGATCTGGGGACCACCCCCCTGGACCCAACGCCCGACGGAACCCTCGAAATTGTTCAGGCCGGGGACGGAGGGCGCGTCTACGCCTTCAACTCCGATCTGTCGGAGTGGGCAGATGGGGACGCGGATCCGCTGACGGTCGGCGTGCTCGCCGAGGCCAGCGGTCCCGGCGGCAACCTCCCCGCTTTCCATCCCCCCCCCGCACTCTTGGATCTGGACGGTGACGGTGTTCTCGAGATCTTCCTCAGCGCGCCGGAAGGGATCTATGCCTTCCGCGCCGACGGCGGCGAGCTGAGCGACGCCGATCTCGATCCGACGACGTTTGGACTCGTCTACACGGATGGCGCCGCGTCGATCGTCGGCCCGCCGATCGTGACCGGTGATGGCCGGATCGTGGTTCTCACCGACGACGGCGGGAATGTGGGCCCACTGACGCTGAGCAATTTCGACGGCCAGTCCTTCGAGGCGAATCGCTACGCGATCCCGCTTGGCGCGGTGTCGAGCGACGGTGCGGCTCTCGTGCAGATCGAAGGAGGCGATGCGCTCGCCTTCGCATGGGCGGACGATTCCGGGCGAGGCGTCGCCTACATGAGTGTGGGCCCGCAGCAGCATTCGGCGTATCGCACGACGTCGTCCACGCAGCTCATGCCCTTCGCCCAGACGCTGCGGCCGGAGGGTGTCGATCTCCTGATCGTCGACCGGAGCGGTGCCGTGGTCCGCGACCCGCTGCCCGCCGCGCTCGAGGCCCCGCCGCTCGAACTTCCCGCTGCGCTGAATCCGCGGCGTTCTCCCGCGTTCGATGGCAGTCTGTCGGCCGTCGTCGGCGGCCTGCAACGCGCGGGGGGTGCGCCCGTTCTGGCCTACGTCGCCGGGCGAAGACTCCTCGCCCTCGATCGCAATCTCGAACTGCTGAGCGGATTCCCGCATCTACCGTTTTTCCACGGAGCGTCTCAGTACGGCGCGCCGCTGCAGGCCGCGCCGCTCTTGGTCGATCTCGACGGCGATGGGCGCGTCGAGATGCTCTGGCATGGCCCGTCGGGGGCCGTCCACGCGGTCGATCTCGACGGAGATGCCGTCGTCGGTTGGCCGGTCCAGGCCGCCGCCGAGGCCGCGGGCTCGCCGGCCATCGGCGATATCGACGGTGACGGATTGCTCGAGCTGGTCGTCTGCGGCCGCTTCCAGGCCATCGAGGACATCGACAGCCCCAGTTCCACGGTCTCAGGTCCGTGGGTCGGGGAGCTGCAGCTTTTCGAACTCGACGCGGTGGCGACGAACTTCGCGCCGTGGGCGCAGGGGCGCGGTGGCATCGAGAATCGTGCCTCCCAGAGCCTCGACGGCGGGAGGAACGGCATCGCGCGCAGCGGGTCCGTTCTCGAGCCCGGAAGCCTCTTCATCCATCCGCATCCTGTGCGTGGCTCGAGCCTGCGCGTCCGGGTGCTCCTGCGGCGTTCGGCAAGGGTCCGAGCGACGCTGTATAATCTCGAAGGCGAGGCGGTCGCGGAGAGTCCGGATGTCGGACTGACCGGTGGCGGCGCCTTCGAAGAACAACTGGACGTCGGACATCTATCGAGTGGGATGTATGTTTGCAGGGTCTCGGCCGGCGGGGAGCATCTGGCCCTTCCCTTCACGGTCGTGCGCTGAGATGTGTTCGCTGCTTTCTTTCAACCTCTCCGGAGACTGCTCCATGAAATATCCATATGCCCTCGCCATCGCGGCGACCGTTCTCGCACTGCTGTTGCCGATGAGCGCACTCGCAGGGGATCCCGGCTCCGCCGGCCTCCTGTCGCTGCGACTCGGCATGGGCGGACGCAATGGAGGCATGGGGGAGACAGGCGTCGCGAACTCCTCTGACGCGACCGGGGCGTTCTGGAACCCGGCGAATCTGGCTTATGCCAGCGGCACGGAGATCAGTGTGCAGCACAGCGAGTATCTGTCTCTCTTCCGCGAGGAGAGCCTGGCGTTGGTGCATCCCACCAGGTGGGGGAGCTTCGGCCTGCACTTCGGAGGCTTCTACACGAAGGACGAACTCGTCCGCACGGCCGACGAACCGGCGGGTGTCGAGCTTGGGACTTTTCAGCCCTACACGGTCGCGGTCGGGGGCAGTTACGCGCACACGGTGGGAGAATTCTCGGTCGGCCTCACGAGTCGATTGATCTATCAGCGCATCGATCTGTACGACGGCATGGGCATCTCGTTCGACATCGGTGCCGCCCACCAGAGCACGACCATCGAGGGGCTTGCCTTCGGGGCGATGGTGCAGAATCTCGGTTCGAGTTTCGTGCTCGAAGAAGAGGAATTCGATCTTCCCATGACCGTCCGCATGGGGGGCGGCTATGTCCTCCCAGTGGCGGCGCGTCCCTGGTTGCAACATGTGTTGCTCGCTACCGACGTGGTGCTCCCCAACGACGGCAATGGCCGCATTCACTACGGCGCCGAGTGGCAGCTGCAGGAGAGCTTCGCCCTTCGTGGCGGCTACCGTCAAAACTACGAGAGCCTGGGATTCACCATGGGTGCCGGTTTCGCCCGGGGTCCGCTTCGGGTCGATTACGCCTTCATGGAGAGCAGGAACGACCTCGATGCGACACACCGAATTTCGCTGAGCTACGCGGAGTAGTCTAGCGGTCGAGGCGGTCTCGAACGTCGTAGACCGAGAAGCGTCCGTCGCGGAGTTCACCCGCCGTACTATGGGTGACCCAATCACCCAGGCAGTGAAACGTCCAAGCGCCGAATTTTTCCTGATGCGGCGTGTGGATGTGACCCACGACGAAGTGGTCGACGTCCGCGTGGGAATGGCTGGAAGCGTATTCTCGGATCATTGCGACGATGCGTTGGCTGTCCGGCCGGTCCTTCTCGCGGGAATGGTGCGAGAGGGCATGGGCAAATCGGTGCAGGAGTTCGGGATGCAAACTCTTCGCGAGAAATACGAGGACTCGATTGCGCACCACGCCCCGGAACGCTTTGTAATAGGTGTCGCCGGCGAGGAGGCCGTCGCCGTGGTGAAGGCGTAGTCTCTGCCCCTGATGTTCGACGACGACGCCGTTGGGGAGGATGTCGACGTCAAGGCTGCCTCTGAGGAAGTCGCCGCACCAGATGTCGTGATTCCCGCCGACGAAGCGGAGGCGGATGTCCCTCTCCTGTGCCTTCTTGAGGCCGTAGAGGATTTCCATGTGCTCTTTTGGCATGTAGCTGGGATAGTCCAGCCAGAAGTCGAAAATATCCCCGAGGAGATAGAGCGTGGACCCGTTTTCGAGGGCACTCAGCCAGCGGAGGAAGAGTTCGACGCGACGCTTCTGGCCGGGCACGGAGCCCGCGCCGAAGTGGGTGTCGCTGGCGAAGTGAATGACTGGGTCCATCGGGGAGCCGGCGCGGAACGGATCGCGCTTTGGTTTCGTTGAAGGATGGCGGGGGAGTTCCGCCAGAAGCTGGTCGGGCGCGTAGCTTAGGGGAAGCCCTCCCCTGCAGCAAGCGCCCCGCAGGAGGCTGAGATGAGTCTTTGGCACGACGTGCGCGCTCAGATCATCGATTGGTATGTCGTCGCGGCCGAGCGCACCGAAGAATGGGCCCAGATCGGTGTCCGTCACTACGACCGCTACGGCACCCATCGCCGGCTAGCCCGCGAGTTCACGAATCTGGGTGGGGAAGTCCACTCGATCCTGGGACGGGGAGAATTTCCCGAATTGGCCCAGAACGAGGCGATCGCCCCAATCCTGGAGGAGATCCGCGGCCTCGAGCGAGAGCTGCGGGACAAGGACGAGGAGATTGCGGCGATTCGCCGTGAGCGAGAGACGGGGGCCAAAGCTGCGGCCGAGGGCTCCAAGAAGAAATCCAAGGCCGAGGGCGAGGGGACCGCGGCGGATTAGTCCAACATCTGGGCCGTGACCGAGTGCGTGCCTTGACCTGCTCCCCGGGCGGGTCTACAATTCCTGAGCAGGTGAGAACTCGCCTGGAGCTCCCACAGCTCCGCTTCGCCTGCCCTGGACGACAAATGCACGACGCTCGGCTCTGAGCCCCCTGCCAAGTGCGGGGAGGAAGTAGCCATGTTGCAAGTGCGTCACGTGCGCCGGCCGTCGAGCCGGAATTTCCATCGAGTCGATCCGATGCGGGCGGGTGTGTGCGCCCTGCTCGCTTCGATGATCCTGCTGCTCGCGGCCGCGACGGGCCTCGCTGACGAGACTCTGCTGAATGCGGACGTCCAGAGCCCCTTCATCAAGGTCGCAGAGCGCGTCGCGCCCGCGGTTGCCGCCATTCACACGAGCAAGACGTTCAGCCATCCCGGCGCCGAGGGCCAAAATCCCCTGGAAGACATGTTCCGGCAGTTCTTCCCGCGCGGCGAAGCTCCCCAGGGCCAGGAGTTCGAGATGCCCGGCTCGGGCAGTGGCTTCGTCGTCTCGGCCGACGGCTATGTGATGACGAACAACCATGTCGTCGTCGACGCGAACGAGATCCACGTGCAGCTCCCGGGCTACGAGGAGCCCTTCGACGCCGAGGTCATCGGCGTCGACCCGGCGACGGATCTGGCGGTGCTGAAGATCGAATCCAAGGAACCGCTGCCGCATCTGCAGTTCGGAGACAGCGATCAGGTGAAGGTCGGGGCGTGGGCCATCGCCATCGGCAACCCACTGGGCCAGCTGGCAGGCAGCATCACCGTCGGGATCGTCAGCGCCAAGGGGCGCAGTGATCTGCGTATCCAGGGTGGGACGCCGCGCTACCAGGATTTCATCCAGACCGATGCCGCGATCAACTTCGGCAATAGCGGGGGTCCACTGGTCGACATCCATGGACGCGTGATTGGAGTCAACACCGCCATCAATGCCTCGGGACAGAACATCGGCTTCGCCATTCCCATCAATCTTGCCGCGCGCGTGCACGAACAGCTGGTGCGCTTCGGTCGCGTGTCGCGTGGTTATCTCGGCGTGCAGATGAACGAGATCAATCCTCGCCTGGCCGAGGCTCGTGATCTCGACATTCGGCACGGCGTCGAGGTGGTCGAAGTCGTGGCGAACACGCCGGCTGAGCGCGCGGGCCTGCGCCCGGGCGACATCATCGTCGGATTCGATGGTGCGGAGATTCAGACCAGCAATGAACTGGCGTTCAAGGTCGCCGATACACCCGTCGGCAACAGCGCGATGGTGCGCGTCTATCGCGACGGGAAGTTCAAGGAACTCGAGGTCACGCTGGCGGAGTACGACGAGGACGCCGTGGTCGCCACGACGGGAGGCGGCGGCGACGTTCGGGGTGAGCGATGGTTGGGTATCCTCGCGGCCAGCCTCGACGACCCCAATCCTCGCGTGCAGCGCATCCTCTCGACCTTCGACATCCGCGACGAAACGGGAGCCCTGGTGGTCGACGTGAGCGCCGGCAGCCCGGCGGACAAGGCTCGGCTGCGGCCGGGGGACGTCATCATCGAGATCGTGAACGTCGAGATCTCCGGTCTGCAAGACTTCCAACAGGCGCGCGAGCGCTTCGCCGAGCGAGACAAACCGATCGCCATCCTCATTCGACGTGGTGATCAGACAAGTTATCTCACCCTCGATCCGACGGACGGGTGAGCTGAGATTCGCCGCTCGATCCCCCGCCTCGTCCGCGTGAGGATCGAGATTTCGCCGCAGTCGCCCGCGAGGGCAGAGAAGAGAGGAGATTCATACAAACGCCCGCCGACGAGCCGGTCGTCGGTCTCTCGACCCCCCAAGGAAGGTTTTCGCCATGCGAGTTCGCCGGAATTATTTCTCCGGTCACATGGAACGAAGCCTCGAGAGCTATCTACGTGACATCGGCCGCTATCCTCTCCTTCGCCGAGAAGAGGAAGTGCGGCTGGCCGAACGAATCCGCGAGGGAGACGAAGAAGCCCTTCACGAGCTCGTGCTCGCCAATCTCCGCTTCGTGTTCACAGTCGCGAAGCAATACCTGGGGCACGGACTGTCGCTCCAGGACCTGATCAACGAGGGTAACATCGGCCTGATGAAGGCGGGCCGCCGTTTCGATGAACGGCGGGGTTTCAAATTCATCAGTTACGCCGTGTGGTGGGTTCGCCAGGCGATCCTGCAGGCCATTTCCGACCAAAGCCGCGTGGTGCGCCTCCCGCAGAACCGTGCTGTGGTGCTTCACAAGGTCAAGCGCATGAAGGCCGAGCTGACGCAGCGATTCGGCCGGATCCCCAGTCCGGAAGAGATCGCCGAGGCGACTCAGTTCAGCTACAGCGATGTCTGCGAGGCGCTGCGCATCGGCCAGAGGCCCGCGGCCCTCGATCAGATCGTCTCCGAGGAAGACGGGCGCACCCTGGCCGACAGCCTCTCCGACGAGGACGCCGAGCCGACCGATGCCTCGGTGCTGGATCGCAGCTGCCGGGAGGACCTCGGCAGGCTCTTGGCGGACATCCCCGAGCGCGAGGCGAAGATCCTCGTCCTCTACTTCGGGCTGGATGGAAGCGCGGCCCTCACGCTCGAGGAGATCGGTCAGAGGATGAGTCTGACGCGGGAGCGCATCCGCCAGCTCAAGGAGCGCGCCCTGGGGCGGCTTCGCGAGCACGAGCTCTCCGGGATCCTCAAGATCCACCACGAAAGCGCCGGTTGAGAGTCCGAGGGGGCGGATGGCGAGATCCGCTCCCTCGCGGTTTTTAGTCCGTGTGAAGACTAAATAAGCTCCCCAAATGGCGCCCGATGGAACGCGCCTTGCAATCGAGGCGGCTTGGAGGGGTCGATGGTCTTCTTGACAGGGCCCCGGCCCGTGACTAACCTGCCGCGCGATCCTAGAGATCCGAGCAGCTGGCCCCGCGATCGGGAGGATGGGCCTCCCGAGCCACTCCACGGACTTCATGCAGAACAAGAACTGGACATTCCTGTACGTGCCTTCGGGTGAGGGCGGCGTCCGCACGGTGCACGTCGACCGCCGGTTGAGCTATTTCCTGGCTGGGAGCGTCGGTGTATTCCTGCTCCTCGTCCTGGGAATGACGACTCAATTCATCATCCAGAAGAGCAACCTCCACGACGCGAACCAACGCGAGCGGGAGCTCGTCGCATTGCGCGGGGAAATCGCCGATCTCGAGTCGACGCTGCATGTCGTGGAAGAACAGATGGCGGAGAGCTTCCAGCTGCAAGAGCGGGCGAATCTCATCGCAGGTCTCGGTCCGCTGCGCCATGAGCCAGCTTCGCGTGGTCTCGGTGGCCAGGCTCCCTACGACAACCCGATTCGCGGTGGCACAGATCGTCTGAGTCGGCAACGCCTCGCCCAGCTCCGGTTGCAGCTCGAGCGACTGCTCCAGCAGGCGCGGGCGCAGCGGAGCGGCTTCGTCGAGGTCGTCGACGCCCTACGCCAGGACCAGGAACTACGCGATACGACCCCGAGTACGCGGCCCCTGCGCGGTGGCTGGCTCTCGAGCCGCTACGGCAAGCGCGTCGATCCGTTCACCGGGAACATCGCCTTCCACCGCGGGCTCGACTTTTCTGCCCTCGAGGGAACGCCCGTCTACGCCACCGCCGCCGGGAGGGTCAAGCGTTCTTCGCGGCACGGATCCCTCGGCAATCTCGTGGAAGTCGACCATGGCAACGGCTTCGTGACGCGCTACGGCCATCTGCGTGCCTCCGCGGTCGGGAAGGAAGAGCAGGTCGAGCGCGGTCAGATTCTCGGCTATGTCGGGAGCAGCGGCCGCAGCACGAGTTCGCATCTCCACTACGAGGTGGCTCGTCACGGTCGCTCGCAGAATCCCTGGCTCTACATCATCCGCGAGCAGGGCTGACTTCTTCGCCGTTCAGACGTAAGCTCGGCCGCGTCTCTCAGCTGCAGTTGGGTGGGCGTGCGCCACAATCTCCACATCAAACTCCTCTGTCTCTTCGTCGCCCTGCTCCTGTGGGTGCAGGTGGCGGGGACCGTCGACGTCGTCAAGGAAGTCGAGTTGCCGATCACGATCGTGGGCCTGGCCGACAGCCTCGTCGTCCGTTCGGCCTCGCTGCCTTCGAAGGCGAGGGTGCGCATCCGAGGCAGCAAGCTACAGCTGCTCTTGCGGGATTGGTTCGAGCGCGAGGCAGGTACGGCGGAACTCTATCTCGCCGATGCCACGGCAGGCCTGATGCGCTACGAGTTGGCGCCCGACGACATCCGCGTCAGCGCGATTCCAGAGGAAGTCCTCTCGCCGCAGGACGTCCGCTTCCGCGTGCATCGTAAGATCGAACGAGAGGTTCCGGTACGCGTGGCCCTGGTCGGGCAACTCCAGAAGGAGCACACGCTCTCGGGGCTTCCCGAGGTCACCCCCTCGACGGTTTCGATCAAGGGCCCCGAACCGTTGATCCGCGCCCTCAACCAGATCAACACCGAGTCGTTGCAGCTGAACGGCCGGCGCCAGAGCTTCCGTGAACTCGTCCGCCTGGCCGTGCCCGACCAGGACGTCGAGCTGCGCCCGGTGGAGGTGCAGGTTTCCATCGGCGTCGACCAGATGGTCGAGCGCGCCTTCCGCGACGTCCCGCTGACGATTCTGAGCGATATCGATCCGGCGTGGGTCCACGTGGATCCCATGACGGCACAGGTCCGTCTGAAGGGTGCTTCGAATCTGGTCGGCAGCTTCCAGCCCGAGGACGTCTCGGTCCTCGTCCATATCGCCGAACTTCTGCCGGGGATCTACGAGCTTCCCGCCGAGGTCGTGCTGCCCGATGGCGCCACGGTCACCGCCATCGATCCGCGCGTCGTGCGGGTCGTGGTCGAGCGGCCCTCGGCGCCGAACTCCCAGAGATGAGCCCAAACCGCCTGAGTCTTCTGATGCTGGTCGCCGTGTTGGCGCTCGCCCTGTGGTCGGTGTACCCCACGGGCCCCACGCCCATTCCCGGCGTGCTCGAAATGGCCGTCCTCCAAGGGCGTGGCGAACTGGCGACCAGCCGCGCGCTGCAACCCCTCGCCGACTATCTCGCCGCGTCGGCGCGCCGCACGGTGAAGCTGAAGCTCGTCGACTCTCTCGCCGATCTCCACGACGCCGATCTCGCGCTGGTGCCCGCCACCTTCGCGGAGAGTTGGCAGGGCTCGGAGACCTTGGCGTGGGCCAAGACGCTGAGGGCAACGGGCAGCGGCAGCCGACCGATGTTTCTCTATCCGCGGGGCGAGATCTGGTACGAGAAGCCCGAGCCGCGCTTGATCTACGGCGATCCGCACAGCTGGTCCGGCGGCCGCGGCGCCGCGGAGTATCTGCGTGAGCACGGCCTCGATCCGCGCTCGGCGCCCCAACGCATCCGCGCGGCGCGCGACGTCTACGACCATCAAGAGGCCATCGCCGCCCTGGTCCACGGCGCCTACGACGTCGCAATCGTGCGCGAGACGGATCTCCTGGAGGCCGTCGGATCCGGTCTGGTCGATCGAAGAGATTTCGCCTTCGGTCCGGCTGGGCCGCCGAAGCCCTGCTTCGCCTTGGTGGCGAGTCCACAGCTGGTCCAGGCTACGCGCCGCTCTCTGCGGTCGGCGGCGCTGAATCTGGATACTCTGCGTTTCGACCGGAGCAGCCTTCGGGTGCGAAATGTCCTCGCGGCGATGGCCCAGCTGCGCCTCGCCGGCTTCGTTCCAGTCGAGCCGCTGCCGGGCCTTCGGCCCTGAGGCCGACGCCCACCGTCGGAGACCCCGTCATGTCGCCCGATCGCCTGCCTCGGTCCCCGGGACTCACCTACGCCCTGCCCGTCTGGATCTGGATCGGGGCGATCTTCTGCGCCAGTTCGATTCCAGGCCCCGCATTGCAGCGCGTGGGCATCGAAGTCGCCGACAAACTGGCGCATGCCACGGAATACGCGATACTCGGCTTCCTGGTCTATCGGCAGCAACGGCGCCAGTTCTTCCGGCCGCTCGCAGTGGGCATCGGCATCGCCTGGCTCGCGGCGCTCGTGGTCGGCGGGGTGGACGAGCTGTACCAAGGCTTGATCGGCGGCCGCGACCGCGACTTCGCCGACTGGGTGGCGGACGCGACGGGCGGGCTGGGCGGCGCGCTGGCGGCGGCAATGTATCTTCTGAAGACTCGAATCTCAAAGGAAGGAAACGACGCGTCATGAAGGGACTGCGCCGGACACGAACCTGCGGCGAACTCGGATCCGCCCATGTGGGCGAGAGTGCGACGCTGAATGGCTGGATCGACAGCCAGCGCGATCACGGGGGCATCGTCTTCCTGGATCTGCGTGATCGCTACGGCGTCACGCAGGTCATGGTGGGTGGCGATTCCGAATTGGTCGAACTTGCGCGCTCGTTGCGCAGCGAAGATGTCGTCGCGATTCGTGGCGCGGTCATCGCCCGCCCCGACGACATGGTCAATCCCGACATGCCCACGGGCGCCGTCGAGCTGAGCGCATCGGAAATCCACGTCCTGAACCGATGCCGAACGCTGCCCTTTCAGATCGCGGAGGCTGACCGCGCGGGCGAGGAATTGCGCCTGCGCCATCGCTATCTCCATCTGCGATCGCCGAGCATGCAGCGCAATCTCCGCGTGCGTCACGAGTCCCTCCAGGCCGTCCGCGACGTGCTCAGCGGCGAGGGCTTTCTCGAGATCGAGACGCCCCTCCTGATTCGAACCACGCCCGAGGGGGCCCGCGACTACGTCGTGCCGAGCCGCGTGCATCACGGAGCCTTCTACGCGCTACCCCAAAGCCCTCAGCTCTACAAGCAGACGCTCATGATCAGCGGCGTGGACCGCTACTTTCAACTGGCGCGCTGTCTGCGCGACGAGGACCTGCGCGCCGACCGGCAGCCGGAGCACACTCAGATCGATCTGGAGATGAGCTTCATCGAGGAGGAGGACGTGTTCCATCTCGTGGAGACGCTCATGGTGCATCTATTCCAGAGGACTCTGGGCGTCCGCCTGCAGACGCCATTTCCGCGCATCACCTACGACGACGCCATGGATGCCTACGGCTCAGACAAGCCAGATCTACGATTCGGCCTCGAGATCTGCGACCTCTCCGACCTCGCGGCGCAGGGTGAATTCGGAGTCTTCCACTCGGTCATTGAGGCGGGGGGACTCGTCAAAGGCGTCCTCGGAGAAGGGCTCGCCGCTCTCTCGCGCAAGGAAATCGGCGAGCTGGAAGAGCTCGCGAAGCGGTATGGAGCGCGCGGCCTCGCCTGGCTCAAGGTCACGGAAGAGGGAATCAGCGGCTCCTTCGCGAAGTTCTTCTCGCCCGAACTCCTCGAACGCTTCGCCGAGAGTTCCGGAGCGCGCGTGGGCGATCTGCTCCTGGTCGTGGCGGCACCGCGAAAGGTGGCGAATCAAGCGCTGGGAGCGCTGCGGCTCGAGGTGGGGCGGCGGCGCGGCTATACGAAGGCCGCAGGGTTCTCTTTTGCCTGGGTCCATCAGTTTCCGTTGTTCGAGCGCGACGAAGAGGCCGGGCAATGGGCCGCAATGCATCACATGTTCACCATGCCCCGCGAAGAGGATCTCGCGTTCGTCGAGAGCGATCCTGGGCGGGTCTACGCGCAGCTCTACGACCTGGTCTGCAACGGCGTCGAACTCGGCAGCGGCAGCATCCGAATCCACGTGCGCGAGCTTCAGGAACAGGTCTTGCGAGCCTGTGGGATTGGTGAGGAAGAGGCAGAGGCCAAGTTCGGTTGGTTCCTGCGAGCTCTCGAGTTCGGGGCGCCGCCCCATGGCGGGATCGCCGTGGGTTTGGATCGCCTCGTCACCCTTCTGGTGGGCGGACAGAGCATTCGCGACGTCATCGCCTTCCCGAAGACGTCCAGGGCCACGAACCCGCTCGACGGGTCGCCGTCGCCGGTATCTGACGCTCAGCTCGAAGAGCTGAATCTCGAGATCCGGCCCATTGGTGGCTCCGTGGAAGGACTCTAGCCGCAACCGGCTTGGTTCTTGACATCTGCGGTTCGGCCTGTAGATTGGCCTCGTTCGCGGTGGGACTCCCGCCGTTCGTGTACGTACGCCCCGCCCAGGCGGGAGCGCCCCCGGATTCCTGGCTCTGGGGCGCTGGTTAGGAGGTGCGGTTTCACCATGAGCCGCTTGATGAAGTCGATCGGACTTCTCGCGACCGCTGGCGCCTTGGTGGTCGGTGTGGGCTGCGGGAAGAACGAGCCCTGCAACACCGACCCCGGCCAAGTGGATTCCGCGCGAAGTGCCCTCGAGTCCGCACAGACGGAGCTCGCCAGCGCCAAGAGCGAACTGGCGAATGCCGAGGCCAAGAAGCAGAGCCTCCAGCAGCAGACGAATTCGCTCGGGGATGCCGATGAGCTCCGCGAGCGCCTGGATATTCTCAAGAAGGGGAGCGGCCGTTAGGCCGGCCCGAACAAGGAGAGGTAGCATGATGCGAAACGATCTGCTGCGACGTCTCGGCGTTCTGGCCCTGGTCTTCACGCTCTTCTGCGTGATCGGCTGCGGGTCCAAGGTCGCGCGCGATGCGGACGTCAGTGACGGCGACTATTACACGGTCGAGGAAGTCGGCAAGCTCAACAAAGAGCAGTACGCCGCGTACTGCGCGAAACTGGACGCCGAGTTGGCGAGTCTGGAACAAGGCGGTGCGAGCGCGACGAGCGAAGCGAGCGCCGTGCGCTCCCAGCTCAGCAGCCTCAACGCCGAGCTGCAGCGGCTGGAGAAGGAACACAACGCCGGCAAGGGCGAGGTCGATGCTCTCCAGAAGGACATCGCCTGGTACGAAGGCCTCCCCAAGGTCTATGTCGTGCAGAAGGGTGACTTCCTCCAGAAGATCTCGGGTTTCGAGAACATCTACAACGATCCGACGAAGTGGACGCGGATCTACTTTGCGAATCGCGACATGCTGCTCGAAGAGGGTCCGAACTGGATCTATCCCAACTGGGAGCTGACGATTCCCCGCGATTGGCCGAACCGCTGGACCGTCCGGCAGGACGAGTATCTCGGCCGCATCGCTGGCTATTGGGAGATCTACGACGATGCCACCCAGTGGACCCGGATCTACGAGGCGAATCGGGATCAGGTCAAGGACCCGGACATGATCTGGCCGAATTGGGAGCTGACGGTTCCACGCGACTGAATCGTGACTCGCCCGGACGAAAATGGCGGCGCTTCCTCACGGGAGCGCCGCTTTTTCTTCGCCACGCGTGTCCGGCGAGCGGCATCTATCCTGCTGTCCCTCATGGGCCACGAGGCGCCAGCATGGGCTCTCTTGCCCCCTGGCCGCACCTCGGGTAGATTTCGAACGTGGCGCTCGACGTCGCGCCGCCTCCCTTCCACGAGTCGCTTCGTCCGACTGGACCGTCGCGGCAGTCGATGAACGAAAAACGAAGCACCATATCCCTGCAGGGCATCGACCTCCTCAGCTTTCTCGGACATGAGGATGGCAATCTGCGCCGCCTGGAGGATCACTTCCCTGGCACCCTGGTGCTGCGCGGCAACGAACTGATTTTGCGTGGCGAGGCCGGTGCGGTCCGGAAGATGGAGGAGGTCGTGCAGGAGATCGTCGCATGGGCCCAAGCCGGTCGCCGCCTGGATCGGGGAGCCCTCGATCGGATCCTCGACGGGGAAGCCCTGAGTTACGAGCAGGCCGAGGCCCGCAGCATCGGTCTCGACCGGGGCGAGCGTTCGGCCGTGCATCCTCGCACGCGTGGGCAAGCGCGCTATCTCGACGTCTTGCAGTCGCACGACATCGTGTTCGCCGTGGGTCCCGCTGGGACGGGTAAGACCTATCTGGCAGTGGCGCGCGCGGTGCAGGCGATCCAGAGCCGCGCGGTCGACAAGATCTTCCTGGTGCGGCCGGCGGTCGAAGCGGGAGAACAGCTCGGATTTCTTCCCGGCGATCTCCAGGAGAAGGTCGATCCCTATCTGCGTCCGCTCTACGACGCACTCAATGAGTGCCTGGGTTCGACGCAGATGAACCGGCTCCTGGCCGCGGGCACGATCGAGATCGCGCCACTGGCATACATGCGTGGCCGCACGCTGCGGCGGGCGTATGTCATCTTGGACGAAGGCCAGAACACGACGCTTCGGCAGATGAAGATGTTCCTGACCCGCATCGGCGAAGGGACCAAGGCCGTGGTCACCGGCGATGTCACGCAGATCGACCTGGACGATCCGCTGGAGAGCGGACTCATCCGGGTGCGTGCGATTCTAACGGGGGTCGAGGGCATTGCGTTCGTCGATCTCGACGAGGGTGATGTCGTTCGACATCCACTGGTCCGACGTATCGTCTCGGCATTCGAAAATTCCACCGAACGCGGAGCGCAGGGCGGGAGGGAGTCTTGAGCATCCTCGCGCGTTGGCGAAAGAGACCGGCGGCCCAGGCCAAAGAGGCAGTGGGTGCCGGCGGTGAGCTCGGGCGCCTACGAGTCCTCTTCAGCTGGAAGCTGGCGCTGCTCGCCATCCCCGTCTGCGCCCTCGTGGTCCTGCACCTCGTGCTGTTTCCGCCGGCGCGGGGCAACCAATCGATTCGTCTCGACGTGGGCAGCATCAGCGATCAGGAGATCCTGGCACCGTTCAGTTTTACGGCGCCGCGCCCGTCGCGCGAGTTGGAAATTGCGCGACGCGACGCCAGCCAGCGCGTCGAACCGGTGTACCGTGTTCTCGAGGGAGCGGAGCTGCGGGTCGAGCAGCGCATGAAGATTCTCATGACCGAGATCGCGAATCTGGCCGAGGCGGATTCCGTGGATCTCGCTCAGCGCGCCGAATTGCTCGACGAGCGCTATCCCGACATTCCGCAGTCGACCTGGAGGCACGCGCTGCAGGCTGAAAAGTTGCCTCTGCTGCGCGAGAGCGTCGAGCGAACCACTCGCCGCTATCTGTCCGCCGGTGTCGTCGACGTGACTCCCCGGGGGACCTATCAGCAGATTCGACTCCTCGATGCGAACGGAGGCGTCGAGTCGATGCGGCCTGTCTCGTCCGTGGTCCTCGGCTACCGGCTCGAAGAGAGACTCCAGGAAGATTTTCGCGCCGAGTTGGGCGAGCACGCCGCGGTCGAGGCCGCTTCGAATCTGGCGCTTTCGCTTCTCGTGCCGAATTTGAGCTATGACGACGCGGAGACCGAACGTCGCAGAGAGGCGGCCGCGGAGGCCGTGGCCGACATGCGCGAGTACGCGCGCAACGAGCGGATTCTGCAGGCCGGGGACAGGGTCGAACTGGACGATCTCGAGATCCTCGCCGCACTCGAGAGCGCGCGTGCGCGGCG
>Ga0326597_10001931_pt1 | contig 31964 bp, 33 predicted proteins | sample RVTome_12_FD_203789 | JGI IMG/M metagenome (GOLD analysis project Ga0326597, IMG submission 203789) | Soil microbial communities from uranium-contaminated site in the Upper Colorado River Basin, Wyoming, United States - RVT100D185 | ecosystem: Environmental > Terrestrial > Soil > Contaminated >...
TCGATGTATCCCAGTTTCGCAAGCATTTCCTCGGTAGGTTCAGGGAGTGCTTGTCCAGCAGCAACGGCAGCGAGAGCCGCAGCAACCTGCTTGGGCGGGAGATCTGGCGCGTCTCCTTTTTCCGAATATTCTCGCAACGCTGCCAAGTGAGCTAGGGCAAGGTTGTACGCAATTGCCGGGTCGTCCAGTGCTTCGGACGCCCTTTCAAAAGAGCGAACAGCCGCAGCGAACTTTTCCTCGTTGAAATAACGGATACCGAAACGCGGCTGGCATCCATTCGGCCACAAGAGAATGCGCTGACGTTAGCTCTGGGTGCAAATCGCCCGCCCCAGGATCGTATCATGGATCAATTAGATTCGGCTGTTTGATATCAGCCGCAGTGGCTTGTCAGGTAACGTGCTCCCAGATCCACTCGCGCCACTCGATCAGTACATCGACGGCTACGCTCGCTCGCTCCCGATTTGGGGGCATCCCCATGTTCTGCTCTCCAATGGAAACAAGGTAATTGACGATCTCTTCAGGGTCCTCCTCGTCCCGCACGCGGGCAAACACCTGCGGCAGGTAAGAATCGTATTCATCGCGAGCGCCGGGTGCTCCGGCTACGCCAATGGGGTCCCAGATGTAGTGGAGAACCTCATCGCAGCGTTTGTAGAGTTCTGCTTCTCGCGGAGCCAACTTCTGTCCCATAACGCTTCCTAAAATTTGGGCGCTCAACCGCACCGAACTGGGCAAACTCACGTGCTGCTGCCTGATTACTCGGCGATCGAGTGCGAGCTATAGAATGCATTCAGATCCAAGGCGCTCATTGGTAGAAAGCCTCGTTCCTCGAAGAACTGATCAACCAATTTAATCCTCATCCAAAATTCCTTGCAATCAAGTTCGACAATGGAAGTCCGGTCGATATAACCGCCCCAATTGAGATAAGTCCTCTCGACAGCACATCGTTTGGGATCGTGAATCTTTTCAAAATATTGCGAGTGCGCAGATTGAATGCCGCGCGGAAAGATCTCTAATTGGCGGGATCTAGCTACGTCATCCTCCGAAAACCATTCATTCTTCGTCCAGTTTCCACTCAAGACATTCGCCAATGCTACCATTCGCGCACTGGGCTTATCGGATCGCTTCATAGAGAATTCGCCCGATAGCATCACCGCATAATCACGTTTTTCCCAGCGCCCCTCGATCGCTTTATCGTCACTAATGATTCCTGCGAGTGAGATCCCACCATGTGACATGCGTGGGATGAAATCGATGGACACTCGATTTCCGTCGTAGACGATACCCGTGGCCTCGGTGAGCATATCGGGATGATTGGAACCAGCGAATATCGTGTTTGAGACCGAAGCCGTGATGTTTTCTCCAAAGAAAGGGGTTAGATCGATTTTGTATTCACCGAATTCGTCCTTGATGGAGTCTTTGAATCTTGGCTTGCCCACGAGGACTGGATCCCGAAATTCGTTGCTAAATCTGACTGTTCCTGAAACGGTTTTAGCTACTTCGTCAGGTCGGTTCTCGGGTGAGCGTCGGTCATCGGTGATTCGCAACTCGATTTCCCACTCGCCTTCGAGGACACAGCAAGCAGGCGTGGCGAGTTCTAGGACGAAGTCCTTTTTCGTTCTCTTTCCCGGGGCAAACTCGATCTCCAGCGACTGTGTCTTTCTATCCCGTCGAGATGCAGATATAACTTCGATGCCGGGATCGAGGTAGATCACCTTGTATTCGCCGTTTTCATCGGTGTCGTCACCGAAAAACTGGGACGAAACGAAGGCGCCCGGCAGCGGTTCACCTGTCTCCGCAGCCGTGATCGTTCCGACAAGGGTGCCTGTAGTGTGAGCGAGGTAGAGGCTGCGCGCCTTCGACCACGCAGCATCACGATTTGTGACGATTTCAACGATGCCGTTTTCCCTCAGCGCCTTGACGAAACCTTCTCTTTCTTCCTCGGAGAAGTAATCTTCGAAGAAGATCCCGACCCCCTCCAGATTGGCCAGCTTTTCGATTTCGATCAATTTGACCAACGAGGAATACTCACCGTTTTTCGTCGTGAAGGACGATTTTGAGATCCTGATCATGCGAAAACGGTCCTGCTTGTCTGAGGCCCCCCAGCCATCCGAAGCTGCAAAATACGCTAGATCGCTGACCTCGGGTGAATTCGGGCCGGCTGCCGCCAAAGCAATCGGAACTTGCCAGGCGATGCAGGCGAGAAGCGCGAATGTGAGTCTGGCAGCCGCCATAGAATCGGCCTCAAGTGAACGCGACGACCGTGACTGATATTTTCGCCTATTTGGTTATCGAAGAAAAGCAGCGTCGATTCAGCCGCTGGAGCGTAAGTTATAATCACTCCCGGCCTTTCCATCTATTTTTGCCGATGGGATCTGGCGCGTAACTATGAGATCCATCTCGTTTTCGCTCGTGGTAGCACTCCTTGTGGCTTCTTGCGCCGGAGAATCTTCTGAAGGTGTTTCGGACAGTCCGATGAGCAGTGCGGTGGCATGTGCTGCACATGACGGCAGATGGGTACCAGTGAAAGATCTGTACCCGAGAGACGACCTCGCCGAAGATGATATGCACCGCTACACGTGCATTTTTCAGACTAAGGATGGGGGAAAGTCGTGTACGGATAATCAGGATTGCCAGAATCTGTGCATGGCCCCTCAGGGCGCGGTATCCGGTCAGGCTGCTACGGGGGTTTGTGCCGAAAGCACGGTGCCGAAGGGTGACGTATTGACCATTATCGATGGAAAAGTGACATATCCACGCGTTTCATTGGAAATGACAGCGAAAAAAACGGCTCGGCTGGAAGAACTAAAGTTGAACAGAGATAAATGGCATTCCAAGAATATCTCCGATTACGATTTTACGATTGAGCAGAGCTGTTTTTGTTTATACGGACCTTACTACGGGCCGAATCGCATACGTGTACGAGGTGGAGAGATAACGTCAGTAATATATCGGGGCGAAAAGCGTGACGGATTCAAGCCAGGGGATCAGTTGAAACGCAAATCTGCGCTAAAGACGACGATTGATGAGCTTTTCAAAGATCTTGAACAGACCATCACCCTGGCGACGGAGAATGCAAAGCTACAGATCGAGTATGATGATGAATACGGATTTCCAAGACTCATCGAATTTGATCGGCCAGATTGGGAGGATGAAGAATTTCGGAAGGTCGTTTCGGATTTTTCCCCACGTGAATGAGCGGAAGAGATTGTGCCGGCTGTTTCCAACTTGTTTCCAAGAAATCGAACGCAACTATAGACCGTAACTGATTGAAATTATTATGATTGGGTTGTCTACGTCGTGGGTTCGAATCCCACCACCCCGACCAAAATAATTTCACCGCGCGCCGCATCGCCGGTTGGTGCCCGCAGCTCGCCGGGACTGCGTTGCTCGCGGTGTTTTATCAGCAGCATCCTACGCGATACAGATACGCGTGTAACCTTGTCTAAGGTCGTCGACCCAGACTGCCCAATTTCGGATAACGGTTCACACCTCGTCGAGTTTGGCGAGTTACTCGGGTGGGACCTCTGTAGTCGCACCGACGGGGGGCGGCGCAACCGGCTGCTTCGCGATCGGCGCAGCCGACTCCGACGTCGTCACGGATGCTGCAGGTTCGGTCGCGTTCTGCTCGGTGCACGCGGCGAACCAAAAAGCGCCGCACAGGATGACCGCGACCCAACCTCGCATCGAGCCTTTCGACGAGTCCATCTTGGCTCCTCCTATCTCCTGCGCTCGACCAAGAGCGCCGCCAGCAGGGTGCGCAAAACGGATTAGCGTTCGATTAGTGAGGACTTGGCCCGGCGAATCGATTCAGCCGCGAACGCCCAGGAAGGCGAGTTAGGCGCCGTGCACTCCCAGGGAGAGCCATCCCTCCCAGCGATCGATCGTGTTCGGGCGACCGACGGCCATGGCAAGGAGCAGGAGCGCACTGGAGAGGACGACCATGACGAGGTCGGTATTGCTCAGGCGGTCGAAGGGGAGCGGGCGGATCAGCGCGCTGACTTCGAACATCCAGAGGAGGTTGGAGATATTGGAACCGATGACGTTCCCCACCGCGACATCCGTATTGCCGGGTAGGCGGCGCTTACCTAGGCGGCAAGCTCGGGGGCCGACGTCCCTATCGTAACCACGGTAAGGCCGATGAGTGATTCGCTCACTCCGACGATCTCGATGATCGCAAGCGCGCCTCTCACAACCCACTCGCCGCCAAGAGTCAATGCGAACACACCGCCAAGGATCCGAGTGGCAACCCCTGCGGCCGAGTCGACGGATCGCGGTTTGGATCCGTCCTCGGGCAGGTCATCCTGGCCCGTTCGTTAGACGTAGCCCAGGAATAGGCCGAAGAACCCCAGTAGAATCAGCCCGTCGAGGCGACTGATCGTGCGGACCCGCACCGAACTCAACAGAGCTGCATTCGCGAGAAATCCCACCAAGAGAGTCGCAGCCAGGGAGATGGAGATTTCCGAGAGAATTGTCCGGTCGCGAAGCGGTAGTGCGTGTATGGCGCCAGCCACCCCCAGGATCAACGAGACGTCGGCGATGTTGCTGCCCAGGATGTTGCCGACTGCGAGGTCCGCGTTTCCGCGCAGGCTCGCGAAAACATTGACTACCCGCTCGGGCAGGAAGGTGCCGATAGAAACGACGGTGAGCCCGATGGCGAATTCAGGGGCACGGAGGCGTCGTGCCAGCTTCAGCGCCCCATCGATTAGCCATCCCGCACCGAAGACCCGCAGCACGAAACCGATCACGAACAGTAGCATGCCTCATCGGGAATCAGCAGCACTACGACATCGGATTGCGCGCAGGCCTCTGCGATGCTCGATACCCGAAACGCGTCCTGCCTCGCGGCTGCGGCCGCGTGGTCTCGGATGTTTCCGATGATGACGTTCACTCCGGAATCGCGAAGATTGAGCGCCTGGGAACGCCCCTGGTTGCCGTATCCAACCAGGGCGACGGTCTGATCCTCCAGAACACCCAGGTCGGCGTCGTCATCGTGGTAGATCTCAACCATGCGTCGCCCCCATCACCGGCTCTAAGCAGGGGAGCGTCACTCGGAACGTCGTCCCACGGAAGATCCGACTTTCGACATCGATGGTCCCGCCGTGGGCCGTCACCATCTGTTGGGCGATGGCCAGGCCGAGACCACTTCCCGGGCCTGTGAGTCCGCCCCTGTAGAACCGATCGAAAATTCGCGGGATTTCGTCCGGATCAATTCCTCGGCCGTCGTCTTCGATCGTCACTGCAACCGTTCCTCCCCGGGGAGCACCCAGCCGCACGGTCACCGCAGTTCTGGTATGGGCCAGCGCGTTCTGTATGAGATTTGCGAACGCCTGCCTCAACCACGCCGGCATGCCGTTTACCCGTACTTTCGCGACCGCATCGAGGTGCAGGCTCGGGTGTTCCTCGGCCGCCATCGGCTCATCGAAATCGACGAGGTCATCGAGGTACAGGTTAAGGTGTTGCTCGGTTGCCATCGGCTCGTAGAACTCGACCAGCTCCTCAAGCAGAGCCCGCAACGAGACTGGCTCCGTTTGCTCGGGTCGAAGGCCCGCGTCGGATTCGGCGAGCAGGAGCGTGGCGGCGAAAGTCTCCGAGAGAGTTCGCACCTCCTCGAGGCTCTCCTGAAGCACTTTCCGGAGATCTTCCGGGGGAACCTCGGGGTCGACCAGTGTGGCTTCCAGCCGACTGCGCAGGCGGGTCAGCGGGGTGCGGAGTTCGTGGGCCGTGTCGGCCGTGAACCGGCGCAGCTTGTCTGCCCCTTCCTCGACCCGTGCAAAGGCTTCGTTCAAGGTCTCGGCCAAGAGATCGAGCTCGTCTCTGCTGCCCGAGATGGGGAGGCGTCCCGTCAGGCGCGAGAATCTGATCTTTCGGGTCTCCCGCACCATCTCCCGAATCGGATCGAGGCTTTGCCTCGCGATCCACCATCCCATCACGCCAGCGAGCAGCGCCAGCACGGGGGCTACCGCAACGAGGACCCGCCCAAGCTGACCGGCACTCTTGACGAACTCCCGGCTGGAAATTCCCACCTGGACGTATCCGACGGCACTCTTGGCGGAGACCACCCAGTAGGGATCTTCGTTCTCGATCTCGATCACCGAGAAGACGGAGGCGGAGCTGGCCGTCTCGAGTTCGCGGGGAAGCATAACTTCGAGCGTCGCGAGTCTTCCCCGCGCGTACACGCGCTCCCGTTGATCGTTGAACACCTGGACGCCGATCTCGAGGTCGGGATCGGGGGAGGCGGCGATCTCCGGATCCACCTCCTCGGCGATCTCGCTGGCACTAAGCGCTCCCATTCCGAGCTCCTCGACGAGCTCACGGACCTCGAGCTCGAGGAGAAGCTTCGCGTCGTCGGTGACCCGACGTTGCACTTCGAAGTGCGCGAAGGTGGCAACACCGAAGAGGACGACGGCAACGAGAACGGTGTTGCGAAGCGCCCAGCGCATCCCAATCGAGGGCGAGCCACGCACCTTCTCAGGCCTCCTCTGGACCATCGCAAGGGGAACCCCGGTCCTCGAGGATGTAACCGAAGCCCTTCACGGTATGGACGAGCTTGGGCTCGAAGTCCCGATCCATTTTCCGTCGCAGGTAGTTGATCTGCACGTCGATTGCGTTCGAGCGGCTCTCGAAGCCGTGCCCCCAGACGTTCTCGGTCAACATCGATCGGGAGACCGCGTGACTCTGATTGCGCAGCAGACATTCGAGCAGGTCGAACTGGCGAGGACTCAGGTCGATCAGCCGACCGGCCCTTGTGACGCGCCGCGCACCCAAATCCATCTCGAGGTCGGCCACCCGGAGTTTTTCGCCAGCTGGCAGCTCCCAGCGGCGGCGCGCCAGCGCCTGGATGCGCGCGACGAGCTCGGCCAAGGCGAAGGGCTTCGGCAGATAGTCGTCGCCGCCGACTTTCAGCCCCTGGACTCGGTCCGCCACCGCGCCACGCGCGGAGAGGAAGAGGGCCGGAGTCTGAATCCCCGAGAGCCGCAGGTCTTGCAGCAACGCGAACCCGTCGCCGTCGGCGAGCATGACGTCGAGAACGAGGACGTCATAGATTTGAGTAGTTGCCAACTCAGACCCGGTCGCGACGTCGGGGGCCACATCCACCGCGATTTTTGACTTCTCGAGGCCCTGCTGAATGTACTCCCGGGCGATCGCGTCGTCTTCAACAAAGAGGATTCGCATGGCGTAGTTCGTAGCTTCTCATGCCCCCAGCCGCTTCGCCTGCCGCCAGACTCAATCCACCCGGGGCGCGCTAATCCAGCGCTCATGTCGGCGTGGTACCCAAAGACCGTGCCGTAGCAATTCGGCCTTTGGCTTCCTCCCCCCATGGGGTAACCCGAAAATCGAGGTGACACTTCTTTCAACCCGGAAACATGCCGGTTTCGCTGACGCCCGCAAAGGAGGCCTGACGGATGCGCGTCCGGGCGCCTCCCGTGGCTCGATGGCGGCTGCGGCCGAGTTCTTGGGCGGAGGACTGCTCGTGCTGGCGCTTTGCCAAACGGTCGTACCGTAGTTGTTGCGTTACAAAGAAGACGTCAAAGTCCTGATTTGGATGGTGATCACGAGCGGCCTGCTCGTAATCAACTGGCTACAACCCGAGTTCAATTGGTTCACGTTCCTGTGGGCATGCCTGATGGCGATTTCCGTCACGACCATCACCCACAACCACAACCATCTTCGCATCTGGAAAAACCAGTGGCTGAACTACGCCCAGGACTACTGGCTCACGTTGTTCTACGGCTTCCCGACGTTCGCCTGGATCCCGACCCACAACATGAACCACCACAAACTCAACAATCGTGTCGGGGACTACACCATCACGTACCGGCTGAGCGAGCGGAACAACGTGTTTACTCTGTTGACCTACCCAATGATTTCGAGCTACTGGCAACAGAAGCCAATCAAGGACTTCCTCGCGCACAGCTGGCGGAAGCGGCGGGCGAAGTTCTGGTTCTACATTTCTGAGTACGTCATGCTTGCCGTTTGGATTGGAGGAGCCCTGTGGCTCGACTGGAGGAAGGCACTGCTGTACGTGGTAATTCCCCAGCAGATCGGACTGTTTGCCGTTTTGGTTTTCAACTACCTGCAGCACGTCGGCGCGGACGAGGAGTCTGAATGGGAGCACTCTCGTAACGTGATCAGCCCGTTAATGAACTGGCTGCTGTTCAATAACGGCTACCACACCGTGCATCACAATCGCCCCGGTCTGCATTGGAGCCATCTCCCCGCGAAGCATGCCGAGATTCAGCACAATCTGAATCCAGTCCTCACCGAGTACTCATTCTGGTGGTTCATCCTCCGAAGCTACTTCCTGGCGCCCTTCATCCCGGCACTGCGGCGCCCGAATCTGCGAGTGAAACGTCTCGAACGCGAACGCGCCGCCACCGATGTGTCGGCTCTCGCCTAGCGCGCGCTCGGGAGAAAGACATTCCGGTGCCTGCTCGTCACCGAGATGATCGACGGGTCGAGGATTCCGTGCACGCGTTCGGATAGCGGATCGGATTCAGCTCGACGCCAACGTGCGTCGGTGCGATTCGCGCCGCGCCCCATGTTTCCAACTTGTTGCCGAGAAATCGGTCGCAACTACACGTCAAAACTAGTGGAAATCATTATGATTCAGGTGCCCACGTCGTGGGTTCGAATTCCACCCCCCGACCAACAATCTTGATTGATTCAAGTAGCTACGAAGGCCGGTTTGCGCCCCGCACCGACTCCGCAGCTCTCTTGGGTCGAAGGGCCGCAACGATCGCCTGATTTGCCACCCGCGCATATCGCTCCACGGATCCGCCGTCCGTGTAATCCAGCGCTGCTTGGAGGGTCTGATCGTCGGATTCTCGACGCTATCCACTCTGTCTCAACGAAGTGTCGTGCAGCTTCGTCGAACCAGGAGCCTGACCAAGACTCACGAAAGGGCCGAAAACGTGCGCTCTAACGCAACGACAACACGCAAGAGCACCCTCAATCCGCATCTTGGGTCAGGCTCCTAGCCGCAAAGCGGGCCGGGTGGACTCAAGAGAGCGCGATTTCCCCCTCGACTTGGTGGTCCAACTCAACGCGCCCGATCTGGATCCGGGCGCTGATCTTCAACTTCTCGTTGCCATCGAGCTGGCCGGACGCGATCGCCTTGCGCACGGCGCGCTCGATCTCTCGCTGGGAAGTGATACCCACTTCCTTCAGGAACCTGCGCACTTCGATGTTGAATTGGTCTTCGTTCATCAGGGCCTCGCTGGTCAGTGGCGGTCAATTCCGCCACTACAACTTGATTACTGGGCGCGAGCGATGCTGGAAGTCGCGTGCGAGAATGCCCATGATCCGAACCGCAGTTTCTGAGTAGACGTGCGTCCCGTCGAAACTCAGGTCCGATGAGAGGTGCTCGTCGCGCGCCAGCGTTCGGCCCCGCTTGCGCGTGAAGCGCATGATCTCCTTCCAGGCCTGGTGCTCCTCCCCGCGTGCGAGATCGTGGACGTAATCGAGCATGATGGTACGCGCCTCGGGATCGAGCACGCCAAGCACGTCCTCGTCCACGAATTCGCTTTCGTGACCTTCGACGGGTATGGGCTCGCTGTTTCTGAGTTCATCGGCGAGGACACTGCAGACCTCACGGGCTACGTAGGCCTCGCTGGCGTGCGCGCCCCAGAAGTGACGCGGGTGCTGGTTGTGCTCTTCCGCAATGTCACGTGCGTGAAGCCAGGCGCCTTCCTGCGCGTGCTTCCGGACCTCCTTTTCGCAACGCGAAAGCACCTGCTCGGGATTGTCGTGAATCTGTTCGGTGTGCTGGATGAGCCAGTCGAGTACTTCACTTCGTTCCATGGGAGCCTCCGATCGAGAGGGCGTCGAAGGCCGGAGCGAATCGGTCTGGCGGCGAGATCGCGGCTCCGGAGATCCGGCGCCAATGAGCGAAGTATATCACGGCGGATCGAGCCGCCTGAAACCGGTCGAGTCGGGGAGTTGGGATCCCGAGCGGCGAGCCTGCCCCCTCGGCCGCTTCAGTCGGGTGCGCTTCTTCTCGGGCCCGTGAAGTCGATCGGGAAGAAAGGCTCGGTTCTGGCAATGATCTATCATGGAGGTCCGACGCATTCGAGCGGACCCCGCATCGGGCATCCCATCGCGATCTGATCTGGCCGCGGTCGCCGAGGCCGGTCGCGGTTCCAGCGCGCAACGGGAGTCGATTGAGATGAGTACCAGGCCGACGCTTGGATTGATCCTCTCCGGAGGGGGTGCGCGCGGCATCGCCCACATCGGTGTGATCGATGCGCTGCGGAGCCACGGGCTGCTGCCCGATCTCATCGCGGGATCGAGCTCGGGAGCCATCGTCGGCGCGCTGGCGGCTGCGGGTCACGCTACGGAAACGATGCTCGAGTTCTTCCAGAGGGCCAGCCCGTTTCGGTTCTCCGCCATCACCGTGCACAAAGCGGGGATCCTCGATACCGGCAAGGTGGTGGAGAGCTTTCGCGAGTATTTCCCGGAAGATTCCTTCGAAGCGCTGAAGATCCGACTCTTCCTCACCGCGACGGACATCATCAATGCACAGCTCAAGATCTTCGAATCGGGCCCCCTCATCCCCGCAATCCTGGCGTCGTGCTCGATGCCCATGGTCTTTACACCCACCGAAATCGACGGCCGCTGGTACGTGGACGGTGGCGTGCTCAACAACTTTCCAATCGAACCGCTGCGCGGCCGCTGCGATGTCGTGGTGGGCCATTACGCGAGCCCCCTGCGCAGACTGAAGCAGGCGGACATCAGCGGCGTGCTCGCCGTTTCCGAGCGCGCGCTCGAAGTGGGAATGCACTTTGCTTCGAAGCAGAAGTTTCACGAGTGCGACGTGATGCTGCGCTGCCCGGAGCTCAATCGGTACGGTCTGTTCGACACCAAGCACCATCGCGAGATCTTCGACGCGGGGAAGCGGACCACACTGGCCGCCATGGATTCGATCAAGCGGGCACTCGACGCCGTCATCTAGCGTCGCCCGAAAGCCCCCCGGCAATCGCCGAATTCCCGGCTCCTGCCGCCTGCCGCCTGCGTTCGACCCTATGGGCCGGCTTCGGCGCGCACTGCGCGGCCGTCCAAAAATCGATTGACCGCGGCTTTCGCGCCTGGATAGACTGGTCGGCGAGGAGGTCCTGATGAGAATTCTGATCTGTGCTGTGCTGACGATGTCCATGCTGCTCGCCGCTCCCGCCGCCATGGCGGAGCAGGGCGATGCTCGCGTTGGAATGAAGATCCTCGATTTCGTGCTGGTCCGACCCGTCAGTTTCGTGGTTTCGCTGGCTTCGACGGGAGTCTTCATCGGAAGCCTGCCGTTGACGTTTCCGATGGGTGTTTCGTACGACCTGGGGACCCACATGGTCACGGTGCCCTGGCGCTACACGTCGTCGCGTCAGTATGGGAATTTTTCCGAATACCGCGACCATCGCACGATTCACGGAGCGTTGATCGCCGACGCGCGCTGACGCTTCTCGGGGCGTGGGCCCCGCGCGCGATCAATATTCGAGGTGGGCGCCGAGCATTTGGAGCGCTCGTTCGTGGAGCCTTGCGCGGCGGCCGGTGCGATTTTCGATCGCGTCGGCGGACGCGTTGATCGCGGTACCCGCGCGCACGCCGAGCCAACGCAGCGGTTCGGGCTCCCAGTGCGGCGATTGGTGGCCTACCCACGGCAGTTCGACCAGCGCGCTCTTGCGGTCGGACAACAGATCGCTGAGGGTGCGGGCGGCGAGATTGCTCGCGGCGACGCCGTCGCCCACGTAGCCGCCCGCGCTCGCGATCCCAGTCGCCGGGTCGAGATTTATCGACGCGGTCATGTCGCGAGAGATTCCGAACGCGCCGCCCCACCGGTGCGTGATCTCGACCTCGCCGAGATCGGGAATCACCTCTCGCAGTGCCTGCTGAAGCAAGAGATCGTTGCGGGGATTGCGCTCGAAACGCGGGTCGATCGCGGAGCCGTAGAAGTAGCTGAGGCCCCGCCCACCGATCGCGATGCGGTCGTCCGCGGTGCGTTGTGCGTAGATGATGAAGCGGCTCGCGTCGCCAAAGCCTTTACCACTCGCCAGTCCGATGCGCTCCCAGGTTTCGCGCGAAAGCGGTTCCGTCGCGATCATGTGGTTGTACGCCGGGATGGCTTCGCGCGTGTGGCCGGCCAGCTGGGAGAGATAGCCCGCCAACCCGAGCACGATGCGCTGCGCGCGCACCACGCCGTGCGCGGTGTGCACGCGGCCGGGCTCCACCCGCGTCACCCGCGTCCGCTCGTAGATCTGCGCGCCGCGTTTTTCGGCGGCCGCAGCGACACCGCGGGCGAGTTTTGCGGGATTCACCCGCGCCACCTGGGCCGAGAACATGCCGCCATGGCACGAAGCGACCCGCATGTGTTCGCGCAGCTCGGCGGGCTCGAGCCAATGCACGTCCTCTTCGCTCCATCCCAGTTTGCGATGTGCGTCGACGTTGGCGCGCACGCGCTCCGCCTGCGCGGGATTGCTCGCGATCGTGAGGCCGCCGCCCTTGCGGTAGTCGGCCTCGATGCCCTCCGAGGCACAGACCGCCCCCACCTCATCGATGGTTGCCGCGATGGCCTGCCGGAGTGCATCGCCTTTTTCGGGGTCGCGCTCGAAGTGGTGGGACAGGCCTGCAACAGACGGCCAGCACCAGCCGCCGTTTCGACCGGATGCGCCGAAACCGACCGTGTCCGCTTCGAGCAGCGCGACCCGACAGCCCGGATCGGCGAGTTTGAGGTAATAGGCGGTCCAGGCTCCCGTGAATCCGCCGCCCACGATGGCGACGTCGACCTCCAGTTCGCCCGGCAGCGGCGCGCGGGGTAGGGGTTCCGTTCCGAGTGAGTCGAACCAATAGCTGATCGAGCGATATGACATGAATCGTCCAGATCGTTGTGCGCATGACGCCGCACCCATCGGGTGCAGTGCGTCGGCTGGAGCGCCGCATCCGCCCAACGGGTCTGGCGGCGACAAGCCGGTGGCACGCTAGCATGCGCGGCGGCAGCCTTGCCGCTTCGATTGCCGGGATTCGCAGCTCCTCTCAATCCTGAACGCTCGGCGCGCAAACTGGATGTTTCCGGTTCAACCTGGAGGCTTTTCCGATGGAATTCCTAGCCGTTCACTCCTGGCTGCTCGCGCCCGCGATTTTTTTCGCGCGGGTCGCCGACGTTTCACTCGGAACGTTTCGAACCATCATCGTGTTTCGCGGATATCGGTCGCTCGCTGCAGCGATCGGTTTCATAGAGGTCATGATCTGGGTCGCGGCGGCTGGCCAGGTCTTCAGCCATCTGGACAGCTGGCATCTCACCGTCGCCTACGCAGGAGGTTTCGCGTGTGGAAACTACGTCGGGATGTGGTTGGAGTCGCACGTGGCAATCGGCCGCGAACTGGTGCGCGCGATTTCCTTCAGCGAAAAGGGTCACCTCGCGGAGCGATTGCGCGAACAGGGCTATCGCGTCGTCGAACTTTCGGGCAATGCCGATCGTCAACCCGTCGAGGTCGTTCTGGTTACCGAGCAGCGCCGTGCAATCGATGCGCTGATTGCCACGATCCGACGCGAGGATCCACAGGCGATCTACACGGTCTCCGATGTGAAATCGGCCTACAACCCCGAGGCGCTCAGTTCGAAAAGGCCGCTGTTCGATGCCGACTGGCGCGTCACCGGGAAGCGGAAATGATCGATCCGTAGTGGCAATTGCGCCGGGTGTGCTTCGGTCGGTGCGCCTACGCGACCGTGAGTTTCGCGAGTGCGAAGGTCGCCAAACTCAGGACGAGCAAGAACCCACACATGTCCGTCACCGTGGTGAGGATCGGGCCCGAAGCCAGCGCGGGGTCGAACCCGAACCGGCGAAGTGCCAGTGGCACCATGCCACCGATCGATACCGCGACGAGGGTGTTGATCGCCAGCGCCGAACCCACGACCAGCGAGAGGGCCAGGTTGCCCTTCCACAAATAGGCCACGGCGCCGATCAGGCAGCCGAGCGCGAGACCGTTCAGGCAGCCCACGGAGGCCTCCTTCCACCAGACGCGCAATATGTCCGACGGTCGGACGACACCCAGCGAGAGTTCGCGCAGGCTCACCGCGACGGCCTGGTTGCCCGAGCAGCCGCTCATGTCGGAAATGATCGGCAGGAAGACCGCCAACGCGATCGCCGCCTGCAGCGTCTCTTGGTACAGGGCGATGATGCTGGCCGCGGCGACGTTCAACACGATGTTGATCGAAAGCCACACGAGGCGTCGGCGAGACCGGGTGAGGGTCGGCAGCGAGCGCAATTCTTCGCCGCCGATGATGCCGCGACTCTTGAGTTCGTCGGCCTGCGCCCGTTCGACCCTCGCCTCGTCGACATCCTCGCGGAGCAGGACACCCTCGATCTTCATCTCGTCGCCGACGACTGGAATTCCGAGAAATTCGTATTGATCGAATAGATCGAACAGGTCTGGCAGCGGGGTCGATGCGCGAACCGAGATCGGATTGGGAATCATCAGAGAGGCGACGGTTCGCACTCGACGGGCGAGCAGCAGATCGCGCAGCGGCAATACGCCCGCCAGCTCGCTGCGCTTGCCCAGAGCGTAGACGTACTGCAGCGCGAAATCCGCGTACAGCTCGACGTTCGTGCGGAGATGATCGATGACCTCCTGCGCGGTGAGCGACGCGGGTACGGCGACGTACTCGGTTACCATCAGGCCGCCCGCGGTATCGGGCGGATACTGGAGCAGTTGGCGTAGCGACTCCGTCGTCTCGGGTGTCGCCTCGGCCAGGATCGCGGCGGTGTCGTCGGTGTCGAGGTGCGCGACGATGTCCGCTCTGTCGTCACTCGAGAGTTCCTCGAGGATTTCCGCGGCTTCGTGCGGTCGCAGTTCTCCGACCGCCTCGGCCGCGTGGGTCTCGGGGATTTCCTCCAGCAGGCCGGCGGCGTGCTCCGTGCTGACGATCGAGAGAATCCGGCTGAGTTCTTCGGGATCGAGGCGGGCGAGCGCGTGAATGCGGTCCGACTCGTCCAGTTCATCGAGGAAGGATTCGACGGCTCGCCCTTCACCTTCCTCTGCAACTTTGAGCAGGCGTCTCCAGGTCTTTCCTGCCGCAGGCTCGCTCATCGCCCACTCTCCGATTGGGATGCGCACGCGATCATCCCGGCGCCCCCCATCGTTCCATCGGCTTCAGATCGGGTTCCCCGGGTCCCAGCCGCCGCTCGCGGCCGCGACCCAAGCAATCGGCTTCGATCGCTCCCTCCAGCCCCTTCGTGTTCCCGTTCCATCGACACCTCAACCGACCTTGGCTTTCTTCGAGCGCCGCGCGAGCTGGGCGACGAGTTCGCGGGCGAGCTCGCGATCCGCGGCCGACAACAGGCCGAAATCCCGGAACAGACGCTCGCCCGTCGAGGGTGGCGGAGTCGGATTGTCGGTGTGGCCGACCAGGTAGTCGGTCGTGACCTCCAGGGCCGCGGAGAGCCGTCGCAGGTTGCGCAGGGACGGCCGCCGCGCACCGCTTTCGTAGTGCGAAACCGCCGTTTGCTGCAGGCGCGCGCGCTCGGCGAGCTCTGACTGGCTGAGGCCGCGCATTTCCCGCGCGGCGCGGAGGCGGCGGGAGAACAGCGCGGGTTTGCTACTGGATTGAGACATAACGAATCCGTAATATCCTAGTCTACGGAGTCGACTCTAGCAACGCGTTCGCGGCTTCGCCGGGCGAAGTGCGGGCTTCGGCGGCAGTGCGATCGCCGGATGTCGAGCGGGCCCGGTACGTTTGTCGGGCTGTAGGTCGTGCATTTTGGGGTCTCGTGTCTTGTGTCTCGTGGGATGGAGGATCGATTGATGAAGAGCGTCGGTTGGGAAATCACGGAAGGCCGAGAGCCCATCGTGGCGACCGCGATCCACGACGGCCACGAACTGCGGGCCGAGGTTCTCGAAATCACGGGTTTGTCGGATTCGGATCGCCTTCGAGAGGAAGACCCCTACACGGGCGCCTGGACGAACATCGTCGCCGGTACGCGGATCATCGCGCGCAAATCGCGCTTCGAATACGACCTCAATCGGCAGCGGCACCGCGCCGTCTACCGCGTGCCCGAAGACGCCTGGGGGCTTCCCGTCTGGAAGCGGGAGATTTCCGAGCCACTCGTCACCCAATCGCTCGCGGAGTACGACGCGTTCTACGCCGAAGCGCACCGCATCTTTTCCGAGATGGAGAGACGCTTCGGTCGCTACATCGTGTTGGATTTCCACTCCTACAATCATCGGAGAGGAGGCGCGGCTGCCCCGATCGACGATCCGGAAGCGAATCCCGAGGTCAATGTCGGAACCGGCAGCCTGGATCGCGACCGCTGGGGATCGCTCGTCGACCGGTTCATCGGTGAATTGACGGACTTCGATTTTCTCGGGCGGCACCTGGACGTGCGCGAGAATGTGAAGTTCAAGGGCGGCAATTTTTCGCGATGGATTCACGCGAACTTCGCCGCTTCGGCCTGCTGCCTGGCAGTCGAATTCAAGAAGTTCTTCATGGACGAGTGGACCGGCGAGATCGATTCGAGAGAATACGAAGCGATCCCGCGTGCACTCGCGGCCACGCTGCCCGGCCTGCGCGAGTCGCTGCAGAAGATCGACCGATAGCCAGCGCTCCGCGTCTTCTCTGAGCTGCGGGACGGTCCTTGATTCAATCGAATTCGCGTATTCAAACCCGATGGCGGTCTCGCCGGCGATACGGGAACCGTGGTTCTGCCCGCTGCAGTCCCCTTCGGACGCTCATGGGGGATTCCGCTGAGCGTGCTGTTGGTTGGAACGGGTGCACTGTCGATCGCCCATCGTCGACGCAGCGTCTGACGAACCGCTTCGCTATTCGATGGCTGCCTTGCGCTCGAGGATGAGGCGCTCGTAGGCGCGAGCGATCAGATTCGCGAGCGCTTCGAGCGCCGCGAAGCCCGTTTCGCCCAGTGGATTTTGACCGCTGTCGGTGTAGAGCAGGTTGACGACCTGATCGCGGATCAGGATCGGGAAGACCGTGACCTCGCGCGCATCGTTGCGCCTCAGGTTTGCGAGCAGGGTGGTGTCGAGGCCGCCTTCGGGGGGCCGGCCGCGGAACGGAACCCCCGTCGTGGCCGGCGAGGTGATCGCGCAATCCGATTGCGCAGGGAGCAGAATTCCCGCGATCTGTTCCGAGATCGACTCGCCATCGCCGCGGAAGCCCGAGACGATCCCACCTCGGACGATGAAGACGGCTGCGGCGTCCGTGTAGCGGCGCGCGATGCGCAGTGCGATTTCGCTGACCGCCTCGCGGTCGCGTGCGAGCACGAGTGCGACCTCGAGCGCGGCGGTGCTGTCCTCCGCGAGTTCGGGCGCGCGGTCGGCGGGGGCGGAGTGCGCGAGATCCGCGAGGTCCATCTCAGGCACGTCGGGCGCACGGTCGGCGTCCGTCCGGGTCTGCGCAGCCGCTGAATTGGAGCCTGTCTTCGCGTGAAGCGATTGGAAGGATTCCTCGTCGATCAGGTCCTGGCTGTCACCGAGCGGCGCCATGTCTTCCGCGGCGTCGAGAACCAGCTCCGAGAATTTCGCGTTGGGGTCCTGCGCGGCGGCCTTGACTTTTTTCGTCAGCCCGGCGGCGGCTTCCCTGCCGAGGTTGATGTAGCGAACCTCGCGCCGCATCCCGTAGTGGTGTTCGAGCAGTGCGAGCAGCTGTACCTCTGGGAGCACGTAGGGAACGATGCGCAGACCCGTCGCGAATGCGATCTCGTCGACCTGGACCGGATCGTTTGGATCGAGCATCGCGAGGTGAAGCGTCCGCTTCTCGAGGTGAAGGGGCAGTGCGCAGTACTTCTCGACCAACGCGGTGGCGAGCGCATCCCGCGCCTCGCCGCTCGGATTCGACAACCACTCTTCCGGCGCCAGTGGGATTCGGAGATGCCGGGCGAGGTGGTGGCCGATGTCTTCAAGGCGCATGTAGCCGAGCTCGGCGAGGTTGGTACCCAGCCGGCCGCCGAACACGACCCGCGATTGGGTGGCCTCTTCGAACTGGTCCTTGGTGATGACACCTTGTTCTACGAGATAGTGACCAAAAGTTCGCATCGCCCCGCTCAATTGGGAGACTGCGGCGCCCCGCGATGGGGATCCTCCAATCCACTCTCAACATCGGAATTGGCGGGGCAATCCATTAGGCCGGGCGGCCGCGCACCCGCGCGGGATTCCGCCGCAATTGCCGAGCGGATCGGCTGCGCGCAGAATGCTCCAGCAGGAGCGGAATCCTTACGGCTCTGGAGGCAGCGGTCGCGTCGCGATCGCGTACTCCTGCACGGGACGGCCGCCGATCAGGTGCTCCTGGATGATTCGCTCGAGGACTTCCGGCGTGCATCCCCGGTACCAGACGCCCTCGGGGTAGACGAGCGCAATCGGACCCTGCAGGCAGATCTGCAGGCAGTTTGCCTTCGTGCGGTAGATGCCGCCCGAACCCACCAGGCCGAGTTCGAGGAGGCGGCGCTTCAGGAACTCCCAGGATTCCAGGCTCTCCTTCCGGTCCGAACACTTCGCCTTGGTCTGATCGCAGCAGAGGAAGATGTGCCGGCGCGTTTCGCGCACGCCGAGCTTCAGTAGGGTTTGTTCCAGCGTGTCGGGCATCGATCGAGTTTGCCTCATCGCATCGCGGGCGGCATAGCCGGTCGCGGCCTCCTGGCGAACGCCGTTTTTCGCCTCGGCGCGGACCGGCTGCCGCGCAGGGGCTCTCGATCGCCTGCGGCCTCGCTCCAGCCATGATTCTCCAGGAGAAAAAGCGCTCGAAGCGGCCTCGCCGACGATCGAATCGCTCCTGGAGGTTCCGAAAATTCGGCATTCCATGTAGAGTCGGCTCCGCCCGTCGATTCCAATTCACCCGTCGGAGAACCGATGTCGCCTGGCCTTGATCTCGCGCTTCGTGAGCGCATCGAAAACACCATCCGCTTCCTCGCCGTAGACGCGGTCGAAAAGGCGAGTTCTGGCCATCCCGGGGCCCCGATGGGTCTCGCGCGGCTCGCCCTCGAGCTCTGGGATGCCCATCTCCGATTCGACCCTTCGGATCCCGGCTGGGCCCAGCGCGACCGCTTCATTCTCTCGAACGGCCACGCGTCGATGCTCCTCTACAGCCTGCTCCACCTCTACGGTTTTCAGCTCACGCTCGACGACCTGCAGAGCTTCCGCACGCTCGGCTCGAAGACGCCCGGTCACCCCGAGTACCGCGACACGCCCGGCGTCGAGATGACGACGGGCCCGCTCGGCCAGGGCTTCGGACACGGCGTCGGGATGGCGCTCGCGGGACGCATGACGCGCGCGCGCTTCGGCCGCGAGGGATCCGGTCCCGGTCACCACTTCGTGTACGGAATCGTGAGCGACGGCGATCTGATGGAGGGAATCTCCGCCGAGGCCGGCTCGCTCGCGGGCCACCTGGGTCTCGGCAACCTGATCTACCTCTACGACGACAACGAGGTCACGATCGACGGGCCGACTTCTGCGAGCTTCAGCGAAGACGTCGCGAGGCGCTTCGAAGCGAGCCGTTGGCACGTACAGTCCGTCGACGGGCAAGACTGGGCGGGCATCCGCAGCGCGCTCGAAGTCGCCCGGTCGGAGACCGATCGCCCATCGCTGATCATCGCCAAGACGACGATCGGCTATGGGAGCCCCAACCGGGCGGGCAAATCCAAGGCCCACGGCGAAAAACTCGGCGCCGAAGAAGTGAAGCTCACCAAACAAGCGCTGGGTTGGCCGCTCGAACCGACCTTCCTGATTCCCCAGGACGTTCGCGACTACCTCAAGCAGCGTGGCGACGCGAAGCGCGCTGCGCGCGCCGCGGCGGATCTCGAGCTGCAGCAGTGGCGGGCCACCAATCCGGAGCTCGCGGAAGCGTGGCGTGCGGCGCGCGAGCACCGACTGCCCGCCGATCTGGCGGCCACGTTGTGCGAGGGACTCGACGGTGTCGACGACGCGACCCGAAAGCACGGGGCCGTCGTGCTCGATCGGCTCGCCCGCTGCGCGCCGTATTTCGTCGGCGGATCTGCGGATCTCGCCGGTTCGGCGGCACCGCCGATCCTGAAGGGCCGCGGCGTGGTGGGGGCGGTCTCCGCCGAAGCGAGCGATCCGTTCGCGGGTGGGAACATCCACTTCGGGGTTCGCGAGCACGCGATGGGCGCGATCACCAACGGCATCGCGCTCGACGCCACCTTGCGCCCGTATTGCGGAACCTTCCTGATCTTCAGCGATTACATGCGCCCTGCGATCCGGCTCGCCGCACTGATGCGGCTGCCGTCGGTCTTCGTCTTTACCCACGATTCGATCTTCCTGGGTGAGGACGGTCCGACCCATCAACCGATCGAGCAGCTCGACTCGCTGCGCGCGATTCCGGGCCTGCGGATTTTTCGTCCCGCAGATGGGATCGAAACCGCGCTGGCCTGGGCGTGGATCGCCGAACATCGGGACGCACCCGCAGTGCTCGCGCTCAGCCGTCAGACCGTGAAGGCGCTCGACCGCCCGGCCAGTTTCGAGCGGGGGGCGTTCTCGCGCGGCGCCTACGTGGTCGAAGATCCAGAGGGGTCGGCGGACGTGGTGCTCGTGGCGACGGGCTCCGAGGTTTCGCTCGCGGTCGAAGCCGCAGCGCAGCTTCGCGGCGATGGCATCGCGGCCCGCGTGGTGTCATTGCCGTGTGTGGAGCTGTTTCTTGAGCAGAGCGCGGATTTTCGACGCGGTGTGGTTCCCGACGACGGCACTCCGGTCGTTGCCATCGAGGCGGCGCGCGGCGAGAGCCTATGGCGGCTGCTGGGCGCCAACGGGATGATCTACGGTATCGATCGTTTCGGCGCCTCGGCTCCGTATACCGACCTCGCCCGCGAGTACGGGTTTACCGCGGAGCAGCTCGCCGAGAGGGTTCGCGCTCACGTTCGCAGGGCCGCGCCTTGAGTCGTGCGTGAACCGCAGCCGCGCAATCGCGTCAAGCCGGGCCGATGCATGGCCGAATGCAAGAGCCGCAAGGCGACCTTCCCCAACCGATCGGCGAGGGAGTAGCGCATGGAATTGAGCGTCTACCAGATCATCTGGATCGCATCCGGTTCGGTCCTCGTGATCGGCTGGTTGATCGTTTCGTTCACTCCCCCGAGTCGGAATCGGACCGTGATCGAATGGCTGTCCGTGGCCGCGATGTACACCGCCATCCTGACGATCTTTGTTTCGCTCGCGCTGCGCGCGCACGCGGCGGGGCACGTCTTCGGAGCGTGGGCAATCGGTCTGATCTGCGCGCTGTTCGCGGGTGGCTTGCTCGTGAGCGCCTGGAAGACAGTGGCGGTACTCGGCGGCGAAAGAAAGATCCAGGGCAGCACCACCAACTGAGCGACCCATCCGCGACGGCTGCGTTCCGAGCCCTCAGTACCGATCGGTTCCGAAAATCGTCTTTTCGTAGTAGTCGGCGGTTTCGGCCAGGTAGCCGATCGAAGCCTCGATCTCCGTGAAGTCGGCGTCCCTCAACATCAAGGTGTCGGTCATGACGAGGTCATCCTCGTGCACCGCGAGGCAACCGTGGGCGAGTTCGGCGTTGATGCGCAGCGCGACCGTGAGTCGCACCGCGCTCATGCTGTCGACATCGCCGATCGTGGTGAAGAGGCGAACCAGCTCTTCGCGCTGGAACTGGAAGAATTCGAGTTCGATCAACTGGCCCCGGCCGTTTGGCCAGCTGACCTGGATACCGGTGGGTAGGAGATTCCACCCCTTGTCTCGACAGACGCGCTTGAGGATCTCGGCGAAATGTTCTCGGCCGGCCAACGAAGATCTCCTGTGTCTGCTCCCCGTCTTCCTGCCGTCCCGTCTTCCTGCCGTCCTGCCGTCCGGTCTTCCTGCCGTCCTGTCTTGCGGTCTTCCTGTCGCCGATCGCTTTGCGGCGGAGTCGAGCCGATGCATCACCGCGATCTCGATCGGGCCGATTCTTTCCCGCGAAGCCGCTATTCTATCGCGCGAACAGGAGTCTAACATGGCGATCTCCGATCGAAATCAGCCCATCGAAGTCGCACCGCGGCACGTCGTCCTCGGTACGCCCATGCAACCGCCCGCCGAAATCCTCGAGGGACTCGAAGCCGCGATGTTCGGCATGGGGTGTTTCTGGGGTGTGGAGAAGAAGTTCTGGGAAGCCCCGGTGTACACGACGGCAGTCGGGTTTGCGGCTGGCACGACCGCGAACCCCAGTTATCCGGAAGTCTGCACGGGCGAGACCGGCCACGCAGAGGTCGTTCGCGTCTTGTTCCACCCCGAGAAGATTTCGTACGAAGCACTGCTGAAGATCTTCTGGGAGAGTCACGACCCGACCCAGGGGATGCGCCAGGGCAACGACACCGGCAGCCAGTATCGCTCGGGGATTTACACCTACACCGATGCGCAGATGCGTGCGGCGGAAGTCTCGCGGGATGCCTACCAGGAGGCTCTCGCGGCTGCCGGCTACGGGAAGATCACGACCGAGATCCGCCGCGCGCCGGCATTCCATTTCGCCGAGGACTACCACCAGCAGTACCTCGCCAAGAACCCCTCCGGGTATTGCGGGTTGGTTGGAACCGGACTCGCGCTGCCGGCCCGAGCGGCCGGAACCCGCTGATCGGGATCTCGGACCGGGTCGAGCGATCGTGATCGGTGACTCTCTCGGAAAAATCAGTTCGCTGGTCGTGATCTCCAGCGCGATCGCACTCGCTTCTGCTACCGCCGAAGAGGCGGAGAGCCCGCAGTCTTCGTCGGCGAGTGTGCTGAGCGCGGCATTCGCGAATCGCTACGACATCGACGCAATTTCGTGGGTCGAGTTGGTGATCCGCAATGGCTTGGTGGTCGGCGAAGAACCTGGCGAGGAGACGCGCCGCACGGTCCACTACCTCACGAAGCTCATCGATCAGCGGCTTCATTCGATTGCTCGGCTCACGGCTCCCGAGTACCTGCGCGGGATGACGATCCTGACCATCGAGCAGCGGGACCGGGGTCACGATGCCTTCGTCTTCCTGCCGTCCCTTGGCAAGACGCGCCGGGTGAGCGCCGCGCAGAAGGACGATGCGTTTTTTGGCAGCGATCTCACCTACGACGATCTCGAGCGCAAACGCCTCGATCAATACGAGTTCGGTGAGCCCGAGATTGCGGAACGAGACGGGGAGGCGATCTATCGGATCGGTGCCAAGCTCGTCCGAAAGGGGAAGTATTCTCGGGTGGAATTCGACGTCGCGCAGTCGGACCACGCGATCCTGGCCACGCGCTACTACAAGCATCGCGAGGAGAAACCGTACCGGATCGTCGAAGCGGCCCGGTCCGCGATGGTCGAACAGGAGGGCCATGTGCTGCCCACCCGATTGCTCGTAACCGATCTGGTTCGGGGTGGGACGACGGTGGTGCGGATCACGGGCCTTCGGGTCAATCCGAAGATCAGCGATCGGATCTTTACGGTGGCGACACTCGAACAGCAGCGAAAACTTCCCGAGCCCTAGGTCATCGAGCCCTGCGTTCTGGCTAGCGATAATCGTGCCCTTCGGGCAGGGGGCCGCGCTCGGTGAGGCCTTCGAGGTGCTGGACCCGAACGTGGATGACGCCTTCCTGGTTCTGGATCGGTCCCTCGATCTGGACGATCGACGAGCCGTGCAGCGGAATGCGAAAGCGGCGGAACATCTGGGGCGTGAGGATCGCGTTGGAGGTGCCGGTCTCGTCTTCGAGGGTCAGAAAGCAAAACCCCTTGGCGGATTGCGGGCGCTGGCGAACGATGACCTGTCCCGCGGTCTTGATCCGGCGCCCGTCGGGCACGCCATTCAAGTCGGCGGCCGACAAGATGCCCCTCGCGCGCAGCGTCGGCCGGAGATGATTGAGGATCTGTGGGCCGGTGGTGAGGCCGCTGTGGCGGTAGTCGGCGAGCGTCTCTTCGAACGGGGACATCTCGGGCAGCGGCGAATCCGTTTCGGTGGCGGACAGGCCCGCGAAGAGTGAATCGGGATTGCGCTCGAGCGCGGCCACCTGCCAGAGCGCAGCGCGCCGGCTCCGCGCAGCGCGATCGATGCTCGCGAGTGCGCCGAGTTCGGCGAGGGCGTCGATTTCAGCGCGCCGAAATGCCACGCGTTTGGTGAGATCTGCGACGCTGGCGAAGGCCGCGGTGTTGCGCTCGGCTTCGATCGCGCTGCCCGTCTCGTGGCGCAATCCGCTCGCGAAGCGCAGGCCCAGGCGCACCGGAGGAAATGCTGTCGCGTGGCGCGGCGCCTCGAGCGTGCAGCGCCAATCCGAGTGTGCGACGTCGATCGGGCGCACCTCGACACCGTGTCGCTGGGCGTCCTTGACCAATGTGGCGGGGTTGTAGAAGCCCATCGGGTAGGCGTTGAGCAGCCCAGCGAGAAACGCGGCCGGATGGTGGGCTTTGAGAAACGCCGACGCGTAGGCGATCAACGCGAACGACGCGGCGTGGGATTCCGGAAAGCCGTAGAGCGCAAAAGAGTGGATCCCGCGGACGATCGCCTCCTGGTCGTCGCCGAGAATACCGCGCTCGTTCATGCCGCTTCGAAGCCGCGATTCGAGGCGATTCATGCGCTCGACGGAGCGCTTGAATCCCATCGCGCGGCGCAACTCCTCGGCCTCGCCGCCGCTGAAGCCCGCCGCCACCATCGCGATGCGCAGCAGTTGCTCTTGAAAGAGCGGTACGCCGAGTGTGCGCACGAGGATTGGTTCCAGGGACGGGTGGGGGTAGGTGATCGGTTCCCGACCCGCGCGGCGGTTGAGATAGGGGTTCACCATCTGCCCGACGATGGGGCCCGGGCGGATGATCGCGACTTCGACGACGAGGTCGTAGAAACGCTTGGGTTTCATGCGGGGCAGGGTCGCCATCTGGGCGCGGCTTTCGATCTGGAAGGTGCCGATGGTATCGGCGCGGCGAATCATCTCGTAGGTGGTGGGATCGTCGGCGGGCAGCTGGGCGAGATCGACCGCGACGCCCTCGTGGTTGCGGACGAGTTCGAGGGTGTCTTCGATGGCTGCGAGCATGCCGAGCCCCAGCAGGTCGATCTTGACGATGCCGAGGTCCGCACAGTCCTCTTTATCCCACTGCACGACGCGGCGATTGGCCATCGCCGCGGGTTCGATCGGGACGACCTCGTCGAGGCGCCCCGCAGAGATCACCACGCCACCGGTGTGCTGGCCCAGATGCCGCGGCAGCCCGCGCACGCGATCGACCAGATCGAGCAGGGCGGCGATGCGCGGAGCCTTGGGGTCGACGCCAGCCTGCTCGAGCAGACTCGCGAGTTCGTCGAGACTCTCGCGATGCTCGAGTCTGGAAATCGTCCTGGCGAGGCGGTCGATGGCGTCGGGCGCCACACCGAGCACCTTGCCCATCTCGCGCACGGCCATGCGCGTGCGGTAGGTGATCACCACCGCCGTCATGGCGGCGCCGTTTTTTCCGTATTTGTCGAAGACGTATTGGATGACCTTCTCGCGCGGGGCGCCCGAGGGTAGATCGAGGTCGATGTCGGGCCACTCGCCGCGCTCCTCGGAAAGGAAGCGCTCGAAGAGCAGATCCATTCCCACCGGATCGACGGCGGTGATGCCGAGTGCGTAACACACGGAACTGTTGGCCGCAGATCCGCGCCCCTGGGAGAGGATCTTCTGGTCGCGCGCAAACTGCGCGATGTCGTGGACGATCAGGAAGTAGCCGTCCAGATCGAGTTTTTCGATCAGGCCGAGTTCGTGTTCGAGCTGTGCGCGAACGCGTAAAGGGATGGGTGAGCCATAGCGGGCGCGGGCCCCACACCAGGTGAGGTGCCGAAGGTAGGAGGCCTGGGTTTCTCCGGCGGGAACGGGATAGTGGGGAAAGCGGTAGCCGAGGTTCTCCAGGCCAAACGCGCAGCGCTCGGAGATCTCGCGGGTGGCGCGAACCCAATCGGGTTGATCGGCGAAACGCGCCGCCATCTCGCGGGGTGAGCGCAGATGCCGCTCTGCGTTGACGGCGAGGCGGCGGCCCGCTCGATCCAGAGACGTCTTCCAGCGCAGACAGGTCAGCGCGTCGAAGAGCCGGCGCCCCTCGGGTCGCGCGTGGCGCACGTCGTTGGTGGCGACCACGGGAACGCGCGCAGCTTCTGCAAGCGCCACCGCCCGGCGCCCCGCGGCTTCAGTGGCGCGCTCCAGATGGCGCGAGACGTCGACCCAGATTCGACCGCGCCCGAAGATCGCGCTGGCGCGATCGAGCGCCGACGCGCGGAGCGAAGCGTCACCGCGCGCCAAGGCCGTGAGTCCATCCGCGCAGGTTTCGATCTCTTCCCAGCGATTGAGGGTTTCTCCTTTCGCAGCGCGTTGGTGGCTCGCTGTCAGAATTCGACACAGATTCGCGTATCCACGTTGCGTCTCGACCAGCAAGAGAAGGGGAGCGGGCCGCGCATTCGGATCGGCGACGAAGATCTGTGCGCCGACGATGGCCCGGAGCCCCGCAGCGCTCGCCGCCCGGTGAAAGCGGGGGATGCCATAGACGCCTCCGAGATCCCCGAGCGCCAGCGCGCGATAACCCAGTTCCGCCGCGCGGTCGGCGAGGTCTTCGGGATTGGAGGCCGCTTCGAGAAACGTGAAGGCGCTCTGGCAGCGGAGTTCGACATAGTCGGAGGAGGGAGAGGGCACAGCTCATTTTCGCTTCAGTTTCGCTTTTTGGCAAATGGGGAGCTGCGGAACGACCTCAAATCAGCTTTAAAATGGCCCACTTGGTCGGCCGCAGGGTATGATGCGGACGTGATGACCGGTCCGCCCCGCGTGCTCATCGCCGAAGACGAGTCCCAGCTCCTCCGCGTGCTCGTCCGCGTCCTCGAGAAACAGGCATACGCGGTGGTGTCTGCGGCGGACGGCAACGCCGCGATCGACGCATTGCGGAAGACGCCCCCAGCGATCGACATCATCGTGCTCGATGCGGCGATCGGACCTGCCGGCGCCGGCGCCGTGCTCGAAGTGCTCGCTGCGGAGCAGCCGCAGATCGGGGTGATTCTGACCAGCGGCGCTCAGCTCTCGGACGCGCTTCGATCCCAATTGCTCGGGTGCAAGGGGCTCTTTCTCTCCAAACCGTTTCCGCCGAGCGCGCTGGTAGAGGCGGTCGAGCGCTCGCTCGTCAAGGAGAGTGGCTGAATGAATTCGGTTGTCGTCGTGGGGGCCGGCCCCGCCGGTCTCAGCTGCGCGTGGAAATTGCGCCGCGCCGGGCACGAAGTCGAAGTGCTCGAAGCGGGGTTTCGATCGGGCGGCCGCACGCGAAGCGAGGCCCGCGATGGCTTCACGCTGGAGTCAGGCCCAGCGCGCTTCGACAGCGGTGACCTCAACCTGCGCGACATCGCCTGGAAACTCGGGATCGGCGCTCGCCTCCGCGAAATTCCCAGACGCGGAGCGGTCGTCTTGCGCGGCGGCCGTTTCCACCGCGCGGATTTCGACTCGCCCGCTACTTGGGTCACGTCGCAGTTGCTTTCCGCGGGCGCGAAGGCGCGGCTTCTGGCGTTGGCCGCCGAGCTCGCGTTGATCTGGCGGAGGATCGAACGCCAATATCCGGAGCGGGCCGCGGAACTCGATGGCGAAAACCTTTCGTCGGCGTTGGATCGCGTGGTGGGGCGGGAGTGCCTCGACAACTACATGGCGCCCCACTTCGCGCGCTGCTTCGGTTGCGCGCCCGAGCAACTCTCTCGGGCTTTCGGTTGGATGGCGCTGCGGTCCGAACTCGGCGGAGTTCGCCGGCAGATTTTACAGGGGGGCGTGGGTGTCCTCACCGATCGCCTGGCTGAAGAGGTTCCGCTTCGACTCGGCTGCGAGGTCCAACACGTCGAAACCGAAACCGATGGGGTGCGCGTCCATTACCGGCGCGACGGTCTGGCGGGATGGGTGATGGCCGACGCGGTCGTGGTCGCGTTGCCCGGCAGCCAGGTGGCGGCACTTTGTCCCAAGCTCACCCCAGAAGAGCGTGGCTTCTTCGAGCAGATCCGCTACACGCGGGAGATTGCGGCATCGCTGATGTTCAAACGAGCGCCGCGGACGCTCGCCTTCGATGCAGCGTCGTTTCCCCGATCGGCCGCGATGGGACTCGCGGCGCTGAACGTCGAACACCGCAAACCCGGTTTTGCGCCTCCGGGCGCGGGCCTGCTGCGTGCCACGCTCGCCACACGCGCCACCGATCGACTCTGGGAGGCGGCCGACTCCGAGATTGTCGACTTCGTCGACCGGGAGCTGGCGCGCACGCCAGTCGGTTGCTTGAATCCAGAAAGCTACGCGATTTCGCGTACCGATCCGATGTACCCGATCTTCTTCCCCGGATACCTCGCGGCTCTGACCCGCTTCGGCCGCCGGATCGACCGCTCTCCGCGGCTCTTTTTTGCGGGCGACTATCTCGTCGGCCCGGGCCTCGAATCGGCGCTGACCAGCGGCCTGCGCGCTGCGGCGGAGATCCCTGCGCCCCGCGCGCCGAGGCTGGAGCCGCGTGCGTAAGCGGGCGGGGACGTGGTTGAAAAGCTGAATTGCGAACCTCTGGATTCGCAGTTCGACTTTTGAACCACGCTCCCGATTTACGATGTCCCGGCTTCGGGCTCTGTTTCAGAAATCGCGTCGGCGAGGGCGCGGCGTGCGGCATTCAACAGGGCCGGCGCCGCGGTCCCGTCGCTGCCGGCTCCGGTCCGGATCTGCTCTGCGAGCAACGCCCCCATCACGCGGTGACCTTCATTGGTGAAGTGGATCCCATCGTCGCGAAGCAGCGGAGGCGTTTCGCCCAGGGAGTCGAACACGACGTCTACCCCGAGGACCGCGACAGCTTCCATGCCGACGAACTCCCGGACCACGTCGAGATACGATCTGTGAAGAGCGAGCGCGTCGTCGTCGGGCAGGAGATAGGCGTCGGCCACGTACCGCTGCTGGTTCTTCTCGACGAACCGGTATGGCGCAGCGATCAGCACGACCCGTCCACCCGCGCGAACCACTTCATCGACCATCGATCGTAGATTTTCGCGGTATTCGTGCCGAGAAACGCGAAACGGTGGGGGGTCGGGGCGGCCGCGCAGCAGGTCGAGCAAACGGAGATGGCTCGGACGGCTCGATTGCTCGTACTGCCGGTCGGTCCGGCCCGTCGTGCGCCAGTGATCGTTCCAGCCGAAGTAGATCGCGACGATATCGGGGTCGGCAGCGAGGAGTTGCGAGCGCAGCCAGCGCAGCCCTTGGTGGGACGAGTAGCCGGGAACGCTCGCGTTGAGGACTTCCCAACCATCCTCCCCGAGTTCGGCCTGAACGGATGCCGAATAGGGAAGCCCACTCAATACGAGACGCGAGCACGAGTCACCCAGTACGATGACCCGCTTGCGCGTTCCGCGCGGGGCGATCGGGAAGTCGGGATGGACGAGATTGGCCGCGCGCTGAAGGCTCGGATTTCGATTCGGGCGGGGCTTCCAGAAGAGCGTCTGGTCGGGATCGAAGTAACCCCGCTCCAGTGCCCGCTTTGCTTGCACGCCGAAACTCATCTGCGGCGTCAGCTGCCCAAACCCGGTCGCGCGCAGGAACAGTTCACCGGCCAGCGCCGCGACCAGCACGCCGAAGACGGCCAGGCCTGCTTTTTTCAGCAGCATTTGCAACGCGGTCGCTCCAGGGCACGAGAGATCGCGGACGAGGTCTCCGTCGGGCGGGCCATCGGCAAACCAGCCCCCCGTGCCAACCTGGCAACAGAGGTGCGCGGGCGCGCGCGTCGACGCGTCTTGCGGCGTTCTGGTCTGTCGCCGTGCCGGGGGGCCGACACCTGCTTCGCCCGGCTAGCTGACGGAGCGCGCTAACCCCCTGAAACGACCTGTTTGTTGGACGGCACGCAGAGCATTTCCGGCCTCTTTACCGTCAAGCTGAACTGCCCGAACTGATTCTGGATATCCACGTCCCGCTTGTCGAATTTCTGGGCGTTCAGCGAGTAGCAGGTCAGATGGGAGTCGACGTCGAGGATGCCCTCGCTGTTCTTGTCCGTCGGGACGCCGAGTCGCACGGGCTTCTTCAGCTCCACGGTCTCGTCCACCCATTGATCCTCGACGCTCACTTGAAGCCGCTCGAACTTCGGCGTGCCCGTCGTGGTCTTGACCTTGTACATTTCGAAATGGTCGGAACTCGGGGCTGGTGCGGCGCTCACGGACATTGCCTGTGAGGTCTCCGTGGTGGGCACGCACAGCTGGGTCCGCTGCTTCAGAACCGTCAGATTCTGCTGGCCGAACTGGTCCGTCGTGATCACCTCCGGCCTGATCCGGATCGCCTCCCTGACCCTGTAACAGGCGAGATGCGCCGCGGGGTTGTTGATGCCCTCGCCGTTCTTGTCGACTGCATTGCAGTACTGCGCGGGTCTGGTGAGGGTCACGGTCCGATCCTGGAACTGATCCGACAGCTGCACCTCGCGCCTTTCGAACGGCTCCGAGCCCCACGCATTGACTGCCTTGTAGCAGAGGAAGTGGGCAGTCGGCGGTGAAGTCGGAGACGGCGTGGCCGTCGCTGTCGCAGTCGGGGACGGGGTGGACGTGGCAGTCGCGGTCGGAGACGGCGTGAATGTCGCCGTTGGAGACGGTGTCGCCGTCGCGGTCGCCGTGGGAGACGGTGATGCTGAGCCTGTCGGCGTCGCTGTCGGGGTTGCTGTCGGGGTCGCCGTCGCGGTCGCCGTGGGAGACGGTGATGCTGAGCCTGTCGGCGTCGCTGTCGGGGTCGCCGTCGGAGTCGCCGTGGGAGACGGTGAACCTGAACCTGTAGGCGTCGCCGTCGGAGTGGCTGTAGGCGTCGCTGTGGGCGTCGCCGTCGGGGTGGCCGTCGGTGTCGTTGTGGGCGTCGCGGTCGGGGTGGCCGTCGGCGTCGCTGTGGGCGTCGCAGTCGGCGTTGCTGTTGCTGTTGCGGTCGGCGTCGGGCCGCCCGTAGGCGACGGAGTCGGGCCGGCCTGCGCTGCGCTCGCCCAGGCGATCGCGAGACCGAGAACCAGTAGAAGACGATTCACGAACTTCGTTCCAGCCATGACCACTCCCTGTTGCATTTTGATCTGCATTTTGATCTGCATTTTCATCTGCATTTTGATTTGAGGATTCTTGACCTGTGGCTCAAAGCACGCACCGACCGGTTGCGTCAGATTCGTTGACAACTGTAGAGCACGGCGCACCGCAGCGAAAGCCAGCTTCGCCAAGTCGTGCGGCGGCCCAGATTCCCCGGTCGCACGTGCCGCCTTACGCGGCGAGTTCCTGCGCCTGGTCGACCATTTCTTCGAGCAGCGCGAGGCCGCCGTGCCAGAAGGCGGGGTCGCCGATCTCGAGGTCGAGCCGCGCGAGCAGCGCCTCGGGCGAGTCGGAGCCGCCGGCTCTGAGCAGGTCGAGATAGCGGGGCGCGAAGGCCTCCCCCTGCTCGTCGTAGCAGCGCAGCAGCGCGAGCACGAGCAGTTCGCCGAACGCGTACGCGTAGCAGTAGAACGGCGAGTGGACGAAGTGCGGAATGTAGAGCCACCAGCAGCCGTAGTCGTCGGAGAGGTGGACGGAGTCGCCGAACATCGGGCGGTTTGCGGCCAGCCAGAGTTCGTCGATGCGCGGCATCGCGAGTTCGCCCTCTGCGCGCCGCGCGGTGTGCAGACTCTCTTCGAAGCGGGTCATGCAAACCTGGCGAAAGACGGTCGCGAACGCGTCTTCCAACTTGCCGCAGAGCAGCGCCAGGCGAGCCTTCGGGTCGTTCTCGCTCTTCATCAGCCGACGAAAGACGAGCATTTCGCCAAATACGCTCGCGGTTTCCGCGGTGGTGAGCGGGGTGCCCTGTTCGAAGAGACCCTGCCCGGCGGCCAGGGTCTGGTGGACGCCGTGGCCAAGTTCGTGCGCAACGGTCATCACGTCGCGCTGGTTGCCGGTGTAGTTGAGCAGCACGTAGGGGTGGACGCTCGGGAGCGTCGAAGCGCTGAACGCGCCGCCGCGTTTTCCTGGGCGCAACTCGGCGTCGATCCAGCGCCGGTCGAAGAAGCGCTGCGCGATGTCCGCCATTTCCGGGCAGAAATCCCCGTAGGCGCCGAGCACGAGC
>Ga0326597_10001932_pt1 | contig 31957 bp, 38 predicted proteins | sample RVTome_12_FD_203789 | JGI IMG/M metagenome (GOLD analysis project Ga0326597, IMG submission 203789) | Soil microbial communities from uranium-contaminated site in the Upper Colorado River Basin, Wyoming, United States - RVT100D185 | ecosystem: Environmental > Terrestrial > Soil > Contaminated >...
AGGGAATGTCTGATCGTGGGTCGGGTGCGGCCCGGTACGCTTTCCGCCGACGCTGGCGTAGCTCAGATGGCCAGAGCAGCTGACTTGTAATCAGCAGGTCGTGGGTTCGAGTCCCACCGCCAGCTCCAAACCCCCTTAATCATTGACGATTCCGGGCAGTCCGACAGGGTGAGGAAATGCGCACAGCGCACCCTCAGACGATTACTATTGACCCAATGGGAGCAGCACCGACCCTCGCGGACCTCGCCGAAATCTGGCGATTCGACCTCGAATCTCGGGGTAGATCCCCCCGAACGATCCGCTCCTACCTCGAAACCTCCGACCAGTTCATCGCCTGGAGCGAGGACAACAACGTCGACACCACCGCCATCGAGATCCACCCGGCCCACATCCGCGGGTACGTTGCCTGGGTCGTACAGACACGTTCCACGTCCACGGCGCGGCTGCGGTTCCGATCGCTACAGCAACTGTTCCGGTTCCTCGTCGAGGAAGGGAACCTGCCCGAGTCGCCCATGGCCCGACTCCGCGCCCCAGCGGCGGACGAGAAGGTCGTCCCCGTCATCCCCGACGAGGACCTGCGGAAGCTCATTCGCACCACCAGGGGCGACAGCTTCAACGACAGACGAGACCGAGCCCTGATCCTGTTCCTCCTCGACACCGGGGCCCGCATCGGTGAGGCACTCAGCATCCGCACTGACGACGTCCAATTGAAAGGCAACGCTGCGGTGCTGGTCACCGGCAAAGGATCCCGGGAGCGTTGGCTGCCGATCGGTGGGGAGGTCGGTAAAGCGATCGGCCAATACGAGATCATTCGACGAGGACACGAGCATGCCGACCGCGAAGAGTTCTGGATCTCCGATCGTGGCCGACTCACCGACTCCGGTGTCCGGCAGATGCTCGAGCGGCGATGTGAGAGGGCAGGCGTCCCCCGGGTGACACCGCATCAGTTCCGCCACAGCTTCGCCCATGCGTTCCTCGCAGACGGCGGCAACGAGACGGACCTCATGCGTCTGGCCGGCTGGTCGTCCCGGCAGATGGTGTCCCGGTACGCGGCGTCTGCCGGGGCCGAAAGGGCCAGGGACGCCCACCGGGAACACTCGCCTGTAAGGCGGCTTCTGCGGTGACCGATCGAACCGAGTGGCTGCGGGCTGTCGGTGAGGCAATCCGCAACAACCGTGTCATGGTGACCGCTTTCTGCCGAGGGTGTGGCCGCCGGCGCGGTCATGTGTTCCGCGTGATCACCACCGAAGGCAGCGGCGGCGTGTGGATCCCGTTGGCGGCGAGAGAATCATTGAGCGACCACGACCTCGACAACCTCGTCGGACTGTGGCCCGGTCCAGACGGTCGACGTCAACGGTTTGGTGGATGCCATCGCCGAGAGTGCACCAGCGCGCCGGACGATCTGCTCGCCTTTGTCGAACTCTCGACCGCATACACAGAAGCGGTGAATGGATCCCCGCGCCGGGTCCGGATCCCATAGTCATCGAACGCGGTGCGGCACGGTTTACAGTGCGCTGTGCAGCACCTGACCAGCGGACGGGTCGGATCAAGGGTAAGCCCACGGAGCTAGAAAGCCGGCACCCCGACCCGCACTCCGTGTGAGAGTCATCCCGGGATAGGTCCCCGGCGCGTCCCCAACGAACGTGGGATGTGTGAACCTGCCGAAAGGTGGTTCAGATGGGACTCTCACCAGAGCAGCGCTCCCGGAACGCTCGCATCGCGGCACACGCGATGCACGCCAAACACGACGCCCGACTCACGACTGCGGCCGGCCGCAAGAAGTTCCTCGAATCCTTCGAGGAGAAGGTCGATCCGGACGAGACGCTTGACCCACGAGAACGGGCATGCCGCGCAGAGCACGCCCGAAAGGCCTACTTCCAGCGGCTCGCCAAGAAGTCGGTCGCCGCACGGCGGGCACGCTCTCGGATGGAGAGCGGACGATGATCACGGTGGGCATCGACCGCCTTCCCGAAGTGCTCACTCCACGATCCGACGACGCTGTCGCTACGAAACACCCGATCGCCGTCCAGTACATGCGGATCGCCGACGGGCTCAACGAGATCCGAGAGACCGTCACGGCCGGGACCGGCCGATGGGCTGAGCTTGCGGTCACTGCCCAGGTCTTCGCCGTTGGAGCTCGCCGACTCCGCGAGGAGGCGAACCGTGCCACTCAATGAAGCGGAAACGCCGCCCGGCGAAGGCGGCGCTCCCAGCAGTCCACAGGGGGACATCGGCACCCGGAACAATACCCGACCAGACCGGCCTCTCACTCCTGACGAGATCGAACGGGCACTCGCCCATCCCGACGAGCTGTGGCTGATCCGCGTTCGGGACGAACTGATCCGCCCCTACCTCGACCCCGAGTGTTTGGACATCACCCCGGCGGATGACCGTCGCGGGACATGGGTTCGTCTCGACTGGAATGCCTCTGCGCCCGGCGCTCCCGGCTCCTCGTACGACAGGAAGGGCCGGCCACGGTTCGCGAAGGTCGAACGATGAGGGGGGACGTCAAATCGTCGTGGCTTCCGGTCGATCTTGAACCGTACCTCGCCGAGGATGCACCGCTCGTCGAACCCGAAGTCCTCACCCGAACCGACGGCCAACATCTGTTCTACCGGGGACGCACGAACCTGATCTTCGGGGATCCGGAGGCGGGCAAGTCGCTGCTGGCGTTGCTTGCCGCCAAGTCGGTCCTCGACAACGGCGGGACGATTGTCGTCTTCGACTTCGAGGATTCGCCCCGCCTGTTCGTCGATCGGCTCCACCGTCAGTTCGGCGTGTCCGCCGACGTGATCCGAGACCAGGTGATCTACGTCCGACCCGACGAACCGCTCACATCAGCGACCGCCCGCGAGATGGTGGCCATGCTCGAGGACGCCCAACCGGACCTGATCATCGTCGACGCCACCTCCGCCGCCTTGGACAACCAGGGCAGCGACTCGATGACGAACGCCGACTTCGGGATGCTGCACCGGCTGCTACTCCGTCGTCTCGCCGACGTCTCCTCCGAGCCTGGGGTTCTGATCATCGACCACACCGGCCACACCGACAAGAGCCGGCCAGCAGGAGGACATCAGAAGATGAGCCGGGTCGACGGTGCCGCGTACCTACTCCGCCAGCTCAAGCCGTTCGGACATGGGATCATCGGACGGGCCAGCCTCACCTTGAAGAAAGACCGGCCCGGAGCCATCCGAGGCCGAGGGACTCAAGGTAACAACGCCGGCACCTTCACCCTCTGGTCAGACCCCGAGCTCGTCGTGCTCGACGCCAGCATCGAAGCGCCCGAGCTCGCCGGCGGCAGAGCCATCGACCGCGACGGCCGGCCGGATCTCGAGGACGCGATCTTGGTCGCGATCGAAACGCTCCTTGTCGACCATCCGAAAGGCGTCTCTGGTCGCGGTCTCCACGGCCAGGTCGGCGGTAATAAAGACGACTTCGACCACTCGCTCAAACAACTCGAAACGGCAGGCCGCATCTGCCACAACGGCAAGAAGGGCTCCGCCTCCGGATGGCTCCTCCCCGCCCCATGAAACAGCCGACCGAGACCGCGACCCGACTGAGACCAAGACCGCGACCCACCGTGGCGCGTCCGACCGCGACCAACCGTGACCACCCCCCTGTAGGGGTGGTCTCGGTCGCGGTACGCCAACATCAGACCGGGACAGGGTTTGGAAGGCGCTCACACACGACTGTCCTGACCGAAATGTCAGACAGGACTGTTCACGTTTACCTGAGAGGGCTGCTTAGGACCTGGGGGGTCGTCTTTGTCGAACGCGTGTTCGGCCGGGGGCGGGTGGGGTGATGGCGGGCGGCGGCGTCCCGGGGAGGCTGGTGCTGGTTGGGTACCGTCGGTTTGGGATCGGCTCCGGTTCGGCCTCGGCGTGGCGTTGTGGTGTTGGCGTCCGGCGTGGCGAGCTGCGTTGGTCCTGCGATGGGCGTGGCGTGGCTGGTCGGATGGTGGCGGAGCGGTGGGGAGGGGAACCTACGGAGGGGAGGGGTGAGTCCCGGAGTCTTGATGTCTTCCACGTCAACGGGTGCACATTGATGGTTTCCGATGTCGGCCGGTCAAGCATCTTGTGCGCTTTGGGTGGTTCCGATTTCGGGTTGTCATCGGAGGCTGACGTGGTGAGGCCCCGGCGCCGTGGTCGGTCTGCCGGGGCCTCGGTCGGTTCGGTCAGTTGGCGGTCAGGTGGATGGCGCCGGCGATGTCTTGTACTGCTTCGACGAGTGCGAGGATCGCGTGGACGGTGGCGGCTGCGAGCTCCTGGTCGTCGGTGAACCCGACAGGTAGCTGCGCGGCGTGGAGTAGTCGGGCGGCCTGTGCTGCGTGGTCGGTCATCGGGTTACCTCCTCGATGTGGTCGGCGGCTCGGGCTCCGATCTCCCGGCGGAACGTCCGGCGCGGGTCGGGTCGGTCCACACTGACGAGGACGCGGGCCCGGTCCGGTTTGGATGGCATGGCGGCGATGCTGAACGCTTCGCCCCGGGCGAGTTTGTCGACGGCGACGGCTTCGGCCCATTCCAACCATTCGCCGAACGTCCACGGCGTCGGCCGGTCGTGTAGGTGTCGGATGCGTTGGCGGCGTGTGATGACGGCGACGGCGTCGGCTGATGGTGTGAAGTCGAGCCAGTCGCCCGGTTCGGGCTCGGTCGGTTGGGTGCGTGTTTCGGTCATGGCGTGGCCTCCTCGGTCGGTCTTCTCGGTCTTCTCCGTTCGGTCTGTTCGTCGATCTCCCACCGGTGCGGTAGCGATAGGTGGGCGGTGCTGCGCCGCGTGGTGACCAGGTGCGCCCGGTCGATCAGTGCGAGGGCGGATCTGGCCGGGGCGTTCTCCTCGGCGTCGAGGAACGCGGCGGCGCGGGCGCCGTATTCGATCTCCTCGAGGGTGGGCGCGCTGCGGGTCGGTTGTCGGCTCCACACTTGGGCGGTCACCATCCGAACTCCCAGACCGGCCATTCGGCGTCGTCTGCGATCGTCCGGGCGGCGTCGAGCTGGTCGGCGGTCGGATTGTGGGCGGTGTCGACTCCCCATCCGGTGAGCGGCTCCGTCCATTCGTGTCGGTCGTCTTCGACCACCACGCGGAGCACTTCCCCGGTGGCCGTGTCGACTTCGACGGATACCGGGACGGTTCCGGCGAGCATGATTCGGGTCGGGTGTTGGGTCCAAACTTGGTCGGTCATGGTGTTGGTGCTCCTCCTCAGAACGGGCGGACCTCGGCCGGTCCGGTGTCGGCGGTGGGCTGGTTGCGTCGGGATAGGTGGGCGTGTTCCTCCTCGGTCCAGTGGTCTTCGCATCTCGGGAATCCGGCGGGCGTGTACCGGGCGACCTCGGCGCTGCAATGGCATGTCTCGCCGCGCCATGCTCCGGGCTCTCCCGGTGCGGGGCCTGCGAACGCTTCGACCAGGAACACGGCGGCGATGCCCGGCGGGATCTCCTCGAGGTCCCGGCCGTCGTTGGCGTAGTACCTGGTCCGTCGGGCCCCGGTCGGGCCGTAGGTGACGGCCTCGTACCATCCGGGTCGGGTGATCCGTGCCCACCATCCGCGGCGACCGTTGATCGTCTTGACACGGTCGCACCATTCCCGGTCGAATCCGTAGGTGGGATGCGTTCCGGCGAGTCGAGCCACGTAGGCTTTGCGGCCGGACAGTTCGACGTGATGGACGGTGAGCCCGTCGGCGGTGAGTGTGGCGGTCACGTGTTGCGCGCTTTCGCTCGGGCGAGCTCGGCTTGCAGCTCGCCATATCGGGCGAGCCAGTCGGCGCGGGTGTCGGCTTCGGACCGGTAGGTGGCTTCCGCCGCGGCGAACGTGGCCGAGATCCGTCGGTCGATCTGGACGATGTCCGGGTGGTCGGTGGTCATCGTCCGGCCTTCCCGGTGGGTCGCATCCGGTGGACGCGGGGCCGCGGGTGGTCTTCGATGCGGTGGCAGGTGACGGCGAGCACGTCGGCACGTTGGGTCTCGGTGCGGCCGCATCCGGTGCAGCGGTAGGTGATCCACCGGGGCGCCTCCTCCATGGCGCCCGCGGTGGTCCTGGTGGTGGTGGTCATCAGTGGCCTGGCTGTCCGGCGGCGAGCGTGTCCCATGCTCCGCCTCCGACGTAGGGCCATGCGGTCCGCACGTCGTCGATTCGGAAGCCCGCGCCGGGTGCCGGGTCCGGGTTCCATTTGGTGGGCCGCCGAAGGTGGCAGACCTTCTCGGAGTAGCCCGCGGCCTCGGCCTTCAACCGGGACGGCGTGCCCGGGTTCCCGTCGATACCCCAGTCGCGGGCCCATGCTCCTGCCACCGGATACACGCGGCGTGTCTCGTCGTCGTAGCGGGCGGCGATCCGGCGGAGCGTGACAGTGCCGCGGGTGCGGCGGACGATCTGGAAGTATTCGACGTTGGTCTGGTCGTATCCCCAGCTCGTCCGGTAGATGTGTCCGGGCTGCGGGTCGGCGGCGATCGCCTTCTCCGCGGCGCGGCGCGTTTCGTAGTCGGTTGCGGTCATCGGCTGAATGCCTCCTGCCGCCGGGGACGGTCGCCCCGGATCGGCGGGGGCAACGTCTCGGACTCGGGAGATGCCGTCTTGATCACCCTCGTGACACGTTCGCGTCATCGCCGCGGTCGGATGCGCCACCCGAACGTGTCGGTCCGCACGCGGAGAACTTCAACGCAGTCGGCCAGCTGGCCGGTTCGCTGTTGTGCGTACCGGGCGGTCCGTCTTCTGGGAGGGGTGTTTCCACCTTCACGTCAGTCGCAGGACCGCAGCAATCGCTGGGAGGTGACCCGAGGTGCCCATCGGACAGGTACCGCACCCTGGATGCAGGCTCGCGGAGATCGTCGGTCATCGCGATGTGGTCCTATACGGAGGGTCCAATGAGAACCGGGAAGGGCTGCATCGGCATTGACGGTTCTTGGGATCCTGGTCGAGGCCCGTTGATTAGGGCGCCGGCAACCGGGGTTGACGCGAGAGCATCCAGCGACACGCGTCGTTGCGACGGCCTCTACGGCTGACACCTGTAAGTAATAAGTCGACTTACGATCTCGCGAATTATGTGCAAGAGGGGCTCGTCAAAGCGTCAAGTGTGAGAAAGGTAAATGCGTCAAGCACAGAAGTAACGAAGGAGTTGGCCAAGCCGCTCCCCCCTGATGAGCAGGCCCTCCCGGTGGTGATCGAGGAAGGTGTGGCGATCGCCTCAACTCCATGACCTCGGTTCATGAAGGGCTCTCTGCGCACCACGAACTCCTCGATCTCTCGGTTGGTGAGAGGCTGACGGCCGACGTCCGCGAGCAGGCGTCGCTTCATTGCGGCGAGCCCACCTGGGATTCCGAAGTGGTGGACGGCCGCCAGGTGGCTTCCAACTGGATCGTCGTGTCAGACCTCGAAGCGGTCACAGTCATCATGTGGCACTCTCTCCTTGAAGGCGCGGTCGCTTTACGAGTTCTCTCTTGGTGAGAACAAGCTCTCCTACGCGCAAGTCGAAGCACTGGAGGCCGCGATCTACATCGCCGAGGCTGCTCGCCCTACGGGGAGGTGTACACGATCAATGCGATCACCGAGGAGTCGGAACGAGCGAGTCCGGGCTTGTTCCGGGTAGCGCACAAGATGACCACCGGGAGCAGCAAGACCGTCGGCCAGGCGATGATCATCGCCTGGCCGACGGTGAACAAGGCGCTTAACGGTCGAATTCGTCACACGGGCACCTCGCTTCATCCTCCCGCCTGACTCACCGACCGGGTGGAAGCGGGTGCTCGCCATCCGGTCTCACGGTGTGGATCGACGGAGCACGCGACCGAGGGCGGGATTGACGACGTTTCCTTTGTCGATTGCGAGTGAGCCGCCGACATAGACCTGTTCGATTCCGTCGGCGGTGAGGGTGGGTGCTTCGTAGGTCGCCCGGTCGCGAACGACACGCGGGTCGAAGAGCACGAGGTCGGCCATGTACCCAGGGCGAACGAAGCCTCGATCCGTCATTCCCAGCCGTCGGGCGGTTCTGCCGGTGGAGCGCGAGATCAGGTCTGCGAGTGCGAGTTCGCCTCTCTCGCTGGCTCGCCGGAGGACGCGGGCGAAGGTGCCGTAGGCGCGGGGGTGCACGTTCGCTTCTCGGCTCGTGACACCTAGTTGATCGGATCCGATCACTGCACTTTCGTGATCCAGGACTTCTTCCATGTCGGTGACATCCATCAGGAACAGGATCATGGTGGTTCGGGCTCGGTCGTCCGCGAGCAGGTCGAAGAGGAAGTCGAATTCATCCTTGTCGGCCTCACGGGCGATCTCGGACAGGTACCGACCCTCGTAGCGTTTGAACGCGGGGTCACCGACTGCGGCCACCATCACGTTCGGCCAGCCACCTGCCTTGTTCAGGTAGGCGGTGTCATTGCGCTGCAGCTCGGCGCGAATGCGGGCCCTGGTTTCCAGTGACCGGAGCCGCTCGACGAGAGCATCGACCCCGCCCGTGATTGCCCAGGAGGGCAACAGCTGGGTGAGGACCGTGCTGCCGGCGGTGTACGGATAGACGTCGCATCCGACTGCCAGGCCTTCGGCACGTGCCCGGGCGATTGTGTCGAGCGCAACGGAGATCGTCCCGTGATTGGCCGGGCCGGCAGCCTTGAGATGCGAGATCTGGACTCGGATCGACGATCGTCGTGCAACCTCCACAGCCTCCTCTACCGCTGTGCGCAGATGACTCCCCTCGTCCCTCATGTGGGTCGAGTAGATACCGCCGCGAGCGGCCACTACCTCCGCGAGCGCGTGAACTTCCGATGGTGTGGCGAAGCTGCTCGGTGGATAGACGAGTCCGGTGCTCAGACCCCACGCACCAGCCTGGAGCGCCTGGTCGGTCAACTCGCACATCTCGGCCAGTTCGGCGGGATGGGGGACCCGGTCTTCGATTCCGAAACTCGCCGCCCGCAATGCGCTGTGACCGACCAGCGGTACACAGTTCACGGCTGGCCGAGCGTGGTCGAGCGCATCGAGGAACGCGCCAAAGTCGGTCCAGGACCAGTCGAGGTCGGGGCCGAGAGCACCTGCCACCCGCTGCCACTGGTTGCGCAATTCGACACTCTTCGATGACAGTGGCGCCGGCGACCAACCGCAGTTGCCGACCACCTCAGTGGTGACACCCTGCGATAGGGAGTTGATGGCCATCGGGAACGCCGGCAGCGTGAAATCGGCGTGAGAGTGCATGTCGATGAAGCCGGGCGCGATCGCCAGGCCATCACCCGACACGAGATTCCCTTCCTGCTTGGGTAGGTCGGGTTCGGTGGCGAGGATCCGTCGGCCTTCGATCAGTACGTCGATCTGCCGCGGGTACTGCCCGGTGCCGTCGTAGACGGTCGCACCCTTGATGAGGGTCCTCGACATGTGATTGACCTTTCTATCGATTGACAGTTTCATCGCCGCCGGTAGCACCCACAACGGGCCTTCTGGAACAGCCGAAAACATTCTCACTTGTTTTCCCGTCATGTATGCAAGCCAGAATGTACTGTCTCATCCTCTCGACGAGGAAGGAGTCGCTGAATGCGACACGCGAGGCTGCCTGTCATCTGGCTGACTGTTGCCCTAGTGGCTGCGGCATGTTCAGGTGGAGAAACGACCGAAACGACGGAAACGACTCAGGCGGGGGAAGTGACCACAACCGCCGGAGGCGGCGGTGGCGAGACCACGACCACGACTGAGGCTCCCGAACCGTCCGCAGAGGCATTCAGCCTCGTCGTCGGTGTGGGCAGAGAGGCACCCTCGCTCGACCCGGCATTGAACCCGATCTGCTGCGGATACGAGAACGCGGCCCTGTACGACACCCTGGTTGCGTTGCTGCCGGACGGCACGATCGGTCCATCGCTTGCAGAGTCCTGGACGATCGACGGCGCGTCGATCACGTTCGAACTCCGCCAGGACGTGTCCTTCCACGATGGGACGCCCTTTAACGCGGAAGCGGTCAAGGCGTATTTGGATCGGGTGGTCGACCCGGCCACGAACGCTGCGAACGCACTCAACGTCCTTGGCCCCTACGCAGGCTCGGAGGTCGTCGACGACTTCACGATCACGATTAGCTGGGATCCGGTCTACGCCCCGGCACTTGTCAATCTCGCAAACACCAGTCTCGGTATTCCGTCGCCCACAGCCACCGCTGCCGGGACGCTGGAGGATCACCCGGTCGGCACGGGCCCCTTCGAATTCGTCGAGTGGGTTCGCGGAGACCACCTGACCTTGAGGCGATACGACGGCTACACGACCATTCGTGATGACATGGCGAACAAGGGACCGGCATACGCCGAGGAGGTCACGCTGCGGTATGTTGACAACGCGACCACCTTGGCGAACCTCCTCGAGACCGGAGGAGTTGACATCGCCGGACTCGAAGGTCCGGATGCGATCCGTCTCGAGGCCGCCGGCGAACTCGGTACCTTCCGTTATCCAACGATCTTCCTTCGCTGGTTCGCGATCAACACGGCAAACATCACCGACATCAGAGTCCGGGAGGCGATCGCCTCGTCGATCGACCGCGCCGGAATGGTGGCTGCGGGGGCGGGCGGGCTCGCCACACCCCATTACAGCACCGTGAACTCGCTCGCCTTCGGCTATGACGGCAGTGTGGAAGATGTCGTGCCTCATTACGATCTCGACGCCGTGACCGGGCTGATGGAGGAAGCGGGATACGAACTCATTGACGGCCGTTGGTCCCAGGACGGGACCCCGTTCCCGACCATGGTGCTGGTGACGTTCTCGGTTGACCCGTACCGACAGGAAGCCGTCCTGGTCCAGGACTATCTGCGCCAGGCGGGATTTGAGGTCGAGATCCGGGCAGTTGAGGTGGCGGCGGCCATCAGTGAGGTCCGCGCGGGTAACCACGACCTGTATCTGGCGCGGTATGGGATGTTCGACGCGGGAACCTTGCGCAACCTGTTCCATTCCGAAAACACGCCCACGGTGAATCCGACAGGGAACAACATCACCTTCTACGACGATCCGGTGCTTGATGCGTTGCTGGAGGAGGGCGGTCAGGAGACTGATCCTGCACGTCGGATCGAGATCTACTCAGAGGCGCAGCGACAGCTGGCGAGCGCTATGTCGACGTTCGCACTGTACGAAGCTCAGGCGCTCCTGTTGTTCCAGCCCGGCGTGGACGGCGTTGCCATTCACCAAGATGGTGCCCTCAAGTTGTCGGAGCTGACCAAGGGCTGATCGTCCACCGACCTCGAGGCGTCACGCAACGTGAGGATCGCACGATTCCTGGTACGACGGGTACTGGCAGCAGTACCCGTCGTACTGGCGGTGGTAACCGTCACGTTCGCCATCATCCACCTGGTTCCGGGCGATCCGGTCCAGGTCATCATGGGTGCCGACGCAGACCCGCAGCGGATCGCGGAGGCACGGGAGGCGCTCGGCCTCGACCGACCGCTTGCTGTCCAGTTCGCTGACTATCTCGGCGGCGCGCTGACCGGGGACCTTGGCACCTCGTTCTTCACACGCCAGCCTGTGTTGGAACTCGTTCTCGAGAAGACGCCACAGACACTCCAGTTGGCGGTGGCCGGGATCGGTGCGGCCCTTCTCATCAGCACACCGCTGGGCGTCCTGGCGGCCGTGAGGACCCAGAGAAGAGGGAGAAAGGCCGGGGATCAGACGGCGTTCACCATGTGGACGTCGATCCTCGTTGCCACGCCCGACTTCCTGATCGGCACAATCCTCGTCTATCTGTTCGCGGTGCGGTGGCGGTGGTTCCCGGTGGCGGGGTCCGAAGGGGTGCCGTCGATCGTGCTGCCTGCCTTCGCGCTTGGCCTCTCGCTGGCCGGGATTCAGGCTCGTGTCGTTCGTGCGAGTGTCCTCGACAGCATCGACGGCCCGTTCGTGAGGACCCTGCGATCGGCTGGCATCCGGGAACGCCGCATCCTGTTCCGACACGTCCTCAGGAACGCGTCGATCCCGGTCCTCACGCTCCTCAGTGTCGAGTTCGGACGGCTCTTGGCCGGCGCTCTGATCATCGAGAACATCTTCGCCCGGCCCGGGTTGGGAACCCTGATCGTGGACTCGATCTCACGTAGGGACCTGCCGGCGATTCAGGGCGAGATCCTCATAGTCGCCGTGATCATCCTCGTGGTGAACATGGCCATGGACGTCCAGGCGGCGGCGATTGATCCGAGGGTGGAACTGCACTGATGACGATCACTGCACCCGCTCCTCCCCGTGATCGGATCGGCCAGCTCCTGCACCATCGAACTGTGCTCGCCGGTCTCGTGATGCTGACTGCGGTGCTCGCGGTGACCATCATCGGATCGGCGGTATATCCGGGCGATCCGGTGACAACCCACCCGCTGAACATTCTGCAGGGCCCGTCGTCGGAGTATCCGCTCGGAACCGACCAGTTGGGCAGGGACGTGCTCGCCCGGGTGCTCCACGCCGGACTGCTGTCGATCCCGCTGGGGATGATGGCGATCACCGGAGGGGCAATCGTTGGTAGCACGATCGGCCTAATCGCCGGCTTTCTCGGAGGCGTCACCGACACGATCATTTCTCGCATTGTGGACGTTCTCCTGTCGTTCCCCGGGCTTCTCATCGCGCTGCTGGTGGTGGCCATCCTGGGGCCGGACAGCACGAGCGCCGTCTTGGCCGTCTCGATCACCGCGACTCCCAGTCACGCCCGGGTGGCGCGGAGCACGGTCCTGAATCTGCGATCGGCGTCGTATGTGGAGGCGGCCCGGGTCAGCAACACCCGGACGCCAGCGATGCTGCGGCGGCACATCCTGCCGAACGTCCGTGACGCTCTCATCCCGATCTTCGTCATCGGCATGGGCAATGGGATCATCGTCCTGGCCGCATTGAGCTTTCTCGGTATCGGGGTCCAACCGCCAGCCGCCGACTGGGGAGTCATGCTCACCGACGGCGTTCGGTCCATCCGTACCACCCCGCTCGTGGCCCTGGCTCCGGCGGTGATGATGTACGCGACCGTCCTCAGCATCAATCTGCTCGGCGAAGGGCTGGGAGAAGTGCTCTCCCGGTTCCGCAGGACCAGCTATCTGGGAGCCGAATGACGCCGCCACTCCTGCAGGTCACAGACATGTCGGTCACGTACACGACACCGCACGGTTCGGTGCAGGCCGTCGACGGTGTGTCGTTGTCGGTGGACAACGGCGAGGCCGTGGGGATCGTCGGTGAGTCCGGCTCGGGGAAGAGCACCGTTGCCCACGCCATTTTGAAGCTCCTGCCCCGCTCGGCCCAACAGGACGGCCGAATCATGCTGCAGGGCGCGGAGCTCAGTGCCATGTCCGACCGAGAGATGGCGGACATTCGCGGTGACAAGGCGGGAATGGTCTTTCAGGACCCGATGACTTCGTTCGATCCACAGCGCACGATCGGATATCACCTACGCGAGGCACTCGAGGCACATCGGTCCGAGATGACCCGCGCAGAGCGCCAGAGGGTCGTCGTCGAGCAGTTGCGTCGCACCGGCCTCCCCGAGCCGGAGTACCAGAGCAACAGATACCCCCACGAGCTGTCGGGAGGCATGCGCCAGCGGAGCATGCTGGCGCTCGCTTTGGAGAACTCGCCTGCCCTTCTCCTGGCGGATGAGCCCACCACGGCTCTCGATGTCACGATCCAAGCCCAGATACTGCGGCTCTTCACGGACCTGTTGGAGGACGAGGGTCTCGGAGCAGCGATGATCCTCATTTCCCACGATCTGGCTGTGGTCCGACAGGTGTGCAGTCGGATCCTGGTCATGTACGCCGGTCGCATCGTCGAGGACGCCCCCACCGAGGAGTTGTTCGCCGAGCCCCGCCACCCCTACACCCAAGCCCTGATCCGAGCGACGCCTCGGGCGAAGACGGGCGGCGGACGACTCGCGACGATCCCCGGTCGTCCGCCGTCACTCACCGGCGCACGGACAGCGTGCTCGTTCCGTGATCGCTGCGCGCACGCCTTCGACCGGTGCTTCGAGGAGGACCCGCAGCTGCTGAGCACTGGCGGGCCGCGCGCGGTGGCCTGCTTCCTGGGCGCAGAGTCGCCGCTGCCTCCGCTCTCGGCCGAAGCAACACACGAGGAGGATGCTCGACGGGACGAGGGCGGTCCGACTGAGGACGAACCGATGGTGGTTGTCGTCAACGACGTCACCATGACTTTCCACACCCAGAGCACCCGTTCATGGACGTTCCGCAAACAGGCACTCCACGCGCTACGCAACGTGTCGGTCCAAGTGGCACGTGGCGAGACTCTCGGCATCGTCGGTGAATCCGGCTCGGGCAAATCAACGATGGCGCGGATCGTTCTCGGGCTCCAAGCGCCCACCAGCGGAACGGTGCTGGTGGCGGGTGAGAATCCCCGGAAACGACGCAGCAAGGCCCGGACAGAACAACGGCTCCAGGCGGTGTTCCAGGATCCGCACGGCTCTCTCAACCCGCGGATGACCGTGCAGGACGCGGTCGCCGAGCCACTCAAAAACCTCGGGATGTCGTCGCAGAACCGAGACGCCCGTGTGGTCGAGCTTCTCGACGAGGTGCAACTAGGTCGGAGCTACGCCTCCCGATACCCCTCCGAACTGAGCGGCGGTCAGGCGCAGCGCGTGGCGATCGCCCGTGCCCTCGCCGCCGAGCCCGACGTCATCGTGCTCGACGAGCCAACCTCAGGCCTCGACATCTCGATCCAGGCACACATCCTCAACCTCCTCGGGGACCTCCAGGCTCGCCACCGATTGACGTACATCCTGATCTCGCACGACCTGACGATCGTCCAACATCTCGCAGACCGGATCGCAGTCATGCACCTTGGCCAGATCGTGGAGATGGCGGCAACGGCCGAGACCTTTCTCGCTCCTGCGCATCCTTACACCGCCGGACTGTTGGCTGCGGTACCCGAGATCGACGGCCCCGGGAAGCCACAACCATTGGTGGTGGGTGAACCACCCTCACCTCTGAATCCGCCCAGCGGCTGTTCGTTCCACACTCGATGCCCGATCGCCCGTGAGCTCTGTCAGGAGGTGGATCCGCCGCTGCAGCCATATCGGGGGGGCCTTGTGGCGTGTCACTTCGCGGGGGAGATAGCAGCGTCATCGAGCAGGACCGAAGGAAGGACGGAAGCATCATGAGGGTCGCAGTCGATGAACTGGAGGCGCTCGTTACCGAACGCCTGTTGGGTGCAGGCGTACCCGAGGAACACTCGGACCTGGTCGCCAGATCCCTGGTCGACGCCGACCAGCGGGGCGTGTCGAGTCATGGGACGGCACGCCTCCCCATGTATCTCGAGGCTATCGAAAACGGGACCATCGACGGCGCGTCGCTCCCGTCCACGAGTCGGGCCTCGGACGGGGCGAGCCTCTGGGACGGCAACCGTTCGCTCGGACAGGTGGCCGCCACCCGACTGATGCGCCATGCGGTCGACAAGGCACGTGCGATCGGGGCGCACGTAGCCGTGTGCCACAACACCAACCATTTCGGCGCCGCCGCGTACTGGGCACGGCTCGCCGCCGACGAAGGCTGTCTGGGCATGGCATTCACCACCGCGCATCCGTTGGTCGTTCCCACGGGCGGGACCAGGGCGGAGCTGGGCACGAACCCCATCTCGCTCGCGTTCAACGGCAGTTCGGAGGAGTACGTCCTCGACATGGCAACTTCGGCTGTGGCCCTCGGCAAGGTGGAGGTGCGGCTGCGGGAGGGTGAGCCCATACCGGACGGGTGGGCCGTCGACGCCGAAGGACGGCCAGTCAACGATCCGGCGGCGGTGTATCCGGATGTGCTGCACGGACGTGTCGGAGGGCTGTTGCCCCTGGGCGGCGCGAGCGAAACGAGCGGTGGTCACAAGGGCTACGGACTTGGCGCGATGGTTGAGATCCTCTGTGCAGTCCTCGGTGGGGGGGGTGACCTTACGCCGGGCCGCCCTTTGGAGGAACGAAGGGCTGGGCTGTGGAGAGTCTCACACTGCTACATCGTGATTGATCCGGAACACCTCGCTGGCCGCCAACAGACAGGGGCAGCGCTCGATTCCATGGTGACGGCACTGCGGGAGTCTCCTCCCTCCGACCCGGCAAGCCCGGTGATCGTCCACGGCGACAAGGAGCGCAAACGGACCGAAGCTCAGCAGCACGAGTTGGAAATCAACGATCTCGTATGGCGGGAGTTGACAGCATGACGACGACCTCGGAAAAGCGAGCTCCGGGCACCGCGAAACTGTTCCGAGGGGGCGAGGTGTTCACCCCGGACGGGACGCTGGAGAAGCGAGATGTGCTCGTCGAGGGTGACCGGATCGCCGCGCCTGCAGCGACGACACGCACCGATGTCGAGGTCGTGGACTGCACCGGCATGACGATCCTCCCGGGGTTCATCGACTGCCACGTTCACGTCATGACGTCGTCGCTCAACGTGGTGAGACGACTCGACACGCCCCTGTCGTATCGGTTCTTCGAGGCGGCGCGCAACCTCCGCGCGACCCTCCACGCGGGTGTCACCACCGTCCGCGACGCGGCGGGTGCCGATGCCGGCATCAGAAGGGCGCTGGAAGAGGGGCTGATCGAAGGACCCCGGCTGCAGACTGCGATCGGCATGATCAGCCAGACCGGTGGTCACGGTGACCGCACCACCGCATCGGGAACGTGGGTGCCGTCGATGCCCGAGTACCCCGGCATGCCGGCAACCATCGCCGATGGCCCCGAGGAGATCCGGCGTGTCGTGAGGACCCTGATACGCGACGGAGCCGATGTCATCAAGGTGGCGACGTCAGGCGGGGTCATGTCTCCCCGGAGCAACCCCCGCCACGGTCATCTGCGGGCAGCGGAACTACACGTCCTGGTGGAGGAGGCCCGCGCCGCGGGCATTCCGACCATGGCTCACGCGCAGTCGGCCGAGGGAATCAAAGAGGCGGTGCGTGCGGGGATCGATTCCATCGAACACGGAGTGTTTCTCGATCAGGAGGCGATCGACCTCATGTGTGAGCACGGGACCTTCCTCGTGCCCACCCTCGTTTCGGGACCTGGTGTCCTCCGGGCGCGGGATGTGATCTCGGCTGAAAGCGTCCAGAAGGTGGAAGCCGGCGTAGCCGCCCACATGGACTCGATCAGGGCGGCGGTGAGAGCCGGCGTGCGAATCGCAATGGGAACGGACTCGGGTGTCACGCCCCACGGGGAGAACCTGGCCGAACTGCCACTGCTCGAGGAGGTGGGAATGGATCCCGTCCAGGTCCTGCAAAGTGCGACGAGTGAGGCCGCCAAACTCCTCCGGGTCGATGCGGAGGTGGGGACGGTGGAAGCGGGCAAGAAGGCGAATCTCGTGATCGTGGAGGGAAGCCCGCTGGAGCTTGAGACGATCCCGGACCGTCTGAGGATTGTGGTTTTCAACGGGGAGATCGTTCGGAGTGACCGATGACGATCTTCGATCGCTTCGGCGTGGCGCCTGCGATCAATGCCGCCGGCTTCGCAACCCGGTTGGGTGGTGCGCTCCCGAGCGATGGAGTTCGTCAGGCGATGGCGGAGGCGGCGGAGCTGTCTATCGACATGGCCGCGTTGCATGCAGCCGCGAGCGAGGTGATCTCCCGCATCACAGGGAGCGAAGCGGGCCTGGTCACGTCCGGGGCAACGGCAGGTCTCCAATTGGCGTCTGCAGCATGCTTGGCGGGGCTGGAGGTGGACATCATGGATCGGCTTCCCGATACGAGGGGAATCCCCAATGAGATCGTCATGTTCCGTACCCACCGAACTGGTTATGACCACGGGCTCCGCGCGGCCGGTGCGATCATTCGCGAAGTGGGATACAACACCCGCGCCATGGGTGCAGGCGGACGCTCGGTGGAGCGGTGGGAGGTCGAGCGGGCGATTGGGCCCGATACCGTGGCGCTCGCCGCCACTGCCACTCCGACGAACACCGATGAGGTGGAGATGTTGGGAGACCTGGCCGCGGAGGCGGAGATCCCGCTCATCGTCGATGCGGCGGCCCAGGTGCCACCGGCCGAGAACCTCCGGAAGTTCATCGACGTGGGAGCATCGCTCGTCGCCTTCAGTGGTGGCAAGGCGCTGCGCGGACCACAAGAGACAGGAGTCCTGGCGGGGAAGCGCGACCTGATCATGTCAGCCGCGCTGCAGATGCTCGACATGGATGAGGCGTACGAAACGTGGCAGCCCCCGACAGGTTTCATCGACGTCGACCGGATCGACGGATTGCCACATCACGGCATCGGAAGGGGTCTCAAGGTGAGCAAGGAGAGCGTCGTCGGTCTGCTCACCGCCCTCGAGTCGTACCCGTCTGACGTTTCCGACGAGGTCACCAAACGCATCGGGTCGATCGTCGACGAGATCGAACAAGGGCTGAGAGCGACGCCGGGCGTCGCCGTCATCCGCGTGCCGGACACGCGGTGGGGGTGGCCCCGCCTCGAGATGCGAATCGTCGAAGGGTGTCGCGTCGACTCGGCGGTCGAATTCAGCAGCATGCTGAAACGCTCCTCGCCCGCCGTCTTCCTGAACGAACAGCGGTTGTCCGAAGGGGTGCTACTCATCGATCCCGCCAACCTGCGGGATCAACACGCAGCCCAGATCCTGGCTGCGGTACGCGAGATCTGTTGCAGTACGCCGGAGCTGACATGAAGCCGAGAAGAGATCACTGCGTACGAGCGAGGAGTAGCGATGCCAGACGCCAATCGTGACCGCACCGAGATGCCGATGGCGGACAAGCCAAGCGGAGCAGATGTTGCAGCCTCTGTGCGGCCGATCGGCCAGGGCATCCGATCCGAACGCAAGCGCCGTGGCTGGACCATGGCGGAGCTGGGGTCACTCGTCGATCTCACACCGCAAGCGATCGGAAGTATCGAGCGAGGGGAGACCGACCCTTCGATCAACTCTCTTCGGAGAATCTCACAGGCGTTGAACGTGCCGATGTTCAAGTTCCTGCTGACCGACATAGACCGTCACATCGTGGTTCGTCGGGACGCGCGGGTCCGTATCAACATGCCAACCGACAACCTGGACTACGAGCTCCTCTCCTCGGACACGAACGGCACGTTGGAGGTGCTTTCAGTGCGGCTCTATCCGGGAGCGTCCACTCGGGAGGAGCCGAGTGCTCACGCAGCAGAGGAATGCACGGTCGTACTTCGTGGCTCGGTCACTGCCGAGATCGCCGGACAGCCGGTCGATCTTGAGCCCGGGGACTCGGTGACGATCCGCGGCGGAGCGCCGCACCGCTTTCTCAACAGCGGAGAGTCCGAAGCGGAGCTCCTCATGGCTCTCAGCCCGAGCAGCTTCTAGATGCAGACTTCGCGTCGTTCGACATCGTTCCCGAACGGAGCCTCCGAAGACTGGCGACATCTGGATACTCCCAGTCTTCTCGTGGATCTCGACCGCCTGGAGCGCAACGTCGATTCGATGGCCTCCCGGGCCATGCAAGCAGGCGTGGCCCTCCGCCCACACTTCAAGACCCACAAGTCGACCATGATCGCACGGATGCAGGCGGCCGCAGGCTCGACCGGCTTCACCGTTTCGAAACTTGACGAGGCGGCTGTGCTCTTCGAGGCAGGGATGAACGACGTCCTCGTGGCAACCCAGATCGTGGCGCCTCCCAAGATTCGTCGGGCAGTCGAGCTCACCCGGCGAGGGCGGCTGATCTTGGCGGTGGACGGGATGGCCGGCGCTACGGCTCTGTCGAGGGCCGCGATCGATGCCGGCGTGGTGTTCGAGGTGTCACTCGAGATCGATTCGGGTCTTGCGAGGTGTGGAGTCCTTCCGACGGAAACAGGTGGACTCGCCGACCAGATCGCCACGCTCGGCGGGCTGAGCCTCACAGGGGCGTTCACGCACGGCGGACACATCTACGGAGCGGCCAGCGAGAAGGAGTTGGCGGCCGCGAGCGACTCAGAGCTCAATGCGATGGTCGCAGCTGATACGCACATCGCCACCCCCAAGCCGGCGGGTTGGCATCTGAGCGTGGGATCCACCCCGGGGGCGCTGTGCCGCACCCGGTTTCCCGGGATAACTGAGATTCGGCCGGGAAACTACGTGTTCTGCGATGCGATCCAGGTCTCTCTCGGTGTCGCAACCGTCGCCGATTGTGCGTTGACGGTGGCTGCCACCGTCATGAGTCGCCCCTCCCCGGACCGTGCCGTCATCGACGCCGGCGCCAAGTCCCTCGGACTGGACATGGGTGTGCACGGATCGAGCGTGATCACCGACTACGGAACGCTGGTGGGCGTGGAGGGCAGGCTTATCCGCCTCTCCGAAGAGCACGGCGTACTGCAGATCCCGACCAACTGGGGTGTGGAAGTCGGCGAGAGGGTCCGGGTGCTGCCGAACCATGCCTGCAGCGTCGCCAATCTCCATGCCCGCTACTTCGGGCTGCGAGGCAACGTCGTCGAGAGGGAGTTCGCAATCGATGCCGCACAAGGGGTGCACTGACGCCCATGTCATCCATGGTCTCTTCCGCCGCCCAACCTGACCCTGCCTCCCCCTACGGCGAGGGGCTCTCCACAGCAGCGGACCCGACGCTCCGAGAGATCGAGCGACGGGTCCTGTGGCTGGCGACCCGGATGATCGACCACGCCAACGCGAGACAGGACGTAGAGCTGAAGGTGGGCGGGCACCAGGCATCTTCGGCGTCGGCGGTCTCGATCATGACCGCGTTGTGGTTCTCGCATCTGCGGAGCGAGGACAAGGTCGCGGTCAAGCCCCACGCATCCCCGGTGTATCACGCCATCAAGTACCTGACCGGCGAGCTCGATCGTCGCTATTTGACCGAGCTGCGGGCAATGAATGGCCTCCAGGCATATCCGTCTCGCACGAAGGACCCCGATGTCGAGGATTTCTCAACCGGCTCGGTTGGCCTCGGCGCGGTTGCGCCCCTCTTCGCCGCCGGTGTCGGGCGATATGTGTCCTCGCATTTCCACTCCACTCCGAGGCGACGCTTCGTCGCCATCGTCGGTGACGCCGAACTCGATGAGGGGAACGTGTGGGAGGCGATCTCGGACTCGTCCCTGTCCGGTCTCGGCAACGTGATGCTGATCGTCGACTTCAACCGGCAGAGTCTCGACCGTGTTGTGCCCGGGATGCAGGCTCGGAAGCTGCAGAGCTTCTTCACCGAGGCGGGCTGGCACGTCGTCGAAGCCAAGTACGGCAGGCAGCTCCAGGGCTGGTTCGGGCGTCCGGGCGGTGAGCATCTCCGGCGTCGGATCGACGAGATGAGCAACGAGGAATACCAGAGCCTGTTTGCCTATGACGGTGAGGTGCTGCGTGAGCGTTTCTTCGCCGGCTCTTCCCCGCAGGTCAGGAAACTGTTGGGGGACACGAGCGACGATGATCTCGCCAGCCTCCTGCGGGATCTGGGCGGACACGACTTGGACGAGCTCATCGCCGCCTACCGGGAATGCGACTCGGTGTCGGACAGGCCGAGTGTCGTCTTCGCCTACACGATCAAGGGGTGGGGACTCCCCATCGCAGGAGATCCGCTGAACCATTCGGCCCTCCTCACATCGGACCAGATCGCCGCCTTGCGTCGGGAGGTCGGATTGACCGAGGAAGACGAATGGGATCGATTCGACCTCGGTTCCGACGCCGGGAAGTTGTGCGAGTCGATTGGGCGGACGGTAAACAACACGCCGGTTCCGCCGCGCCCGACGTTTCCGCAGCCGGCTGCGAGCGGAGCGCCGTTGTCCGGGACCGTGTCGACCCAGGAGGCGTTCGGGCGGATCCTCGTCCGGTTGGGAAGGGTGGAGGGCCTGGGCGACCGGATCGTGACGGCATCACCCGATGTCGCGATCTCCACCAACCTCGGGGCGTGGATCAACGACAAAGGCGTCTTCGCGCCGACGGCTCTCCCTCGTTCACTCGACGAGGGCCGGCTGCTCCGGTGGGAGCCGGGACCATCCGGCCAGCACATCGAGCTGGGAATCTCGGAGATGAACCTGTTCCTGCTACTCGGCCAGCTCGGCCTGTCGCACGAGCACCACGGCGAGACGTTGCTGCCGATCGGCACCGTGTACGACCCGTTCGTGCTGCGCGGGCTGGATGCGCTGATCTACGCCCTGTACAACGGCGGCAGGTTCGTGGTGGTCGGCACACCGTCGGGCATCACTCTCGCGCCGGAGGGCGGGGCGCACCAGTCGACGATCACCCCATCGGTAGCCCTCGAACTGCCGGGAATCGTCGCCTACGAGCCATGTTACGCACTGGCGCTCGACTGGATTCTGTGCCGGGGACTCGCCGCACTCACCGACGAGGGAGGCGAGAGCCTCTACTGCCGGTTGTCCACCCGGGTGGTTGACCAGGCTCCGTTCGAGGAGGCCCGGACGCGCTACGGCGACATGTCGCTGCAGGACGCGGTGATCGAGGGCGGATATCGACTCCGGGAACCGGGCCACGGTCAGCGCGTCGTCATGTTCGCGTCGGGACCCGTCATCCCCGAGGTCCTCGAAGCGGCGACCCTGCTCGAGGACGAGGGAGTGAGTGCCACCGTCATCGACGTCACCAGCCTCGATCGGCTCTATCGGGAGTGGAAGGGCATGCTCGACCGTGCGACACGACATGCCATTCATCCGGCGGGCTCGGTCACCCATCTTCACAAGCTCCTCACCGGGATCGAGAGGAGGGCGCCGCTCCTGACAGTCCATGATGCGGCGTCGCATTCGATGGCGTGGCTCGGCTCAGTTTTCGGTCAAACGACGGTCTCGATCGGCGTTGACACCTTCGGGGAGTCGGGCACCATTCCGGAACTGTATTCGAAGCACGGGATGCTGCCCGAGCAGATCGTGAACGCCGCCCTGGTCTCGACCAGCCTCGGCGAGGACTGAGTAAGCGATGATGGACGGAGCGTTCGGAGGGGGGATCATCTGTCCGATCGCCGTGCCCTTGGAGGATGGTGAACTGAACGAGGCGGTGCTGCGCTCCCACGTCCGGGCGCTCGTCGGCGAGGTGGACGGCCTGTTGGTAAACGGATCGTCGGGTGAGTTCCCGTGGTTGCCGGGGTCGATCTCGGCTCGCACGGCTGAAGTCGTCGCCGAGGAAGCTGTCGGCCGCGTTCGGATCTATCAGGGGATAGGCGACACGTCGACACCCAGAACCATCGCCCGCATGAAGTCGGAGGCCGTCGGTGACGTGCTCGTCGTGACGCCGCCGACCTACTTCGCGGTGCGAGACGAAGAGGTCATCCGGCACTTCGCCACCGTGGCCGAGTCGTCGGCGACACCGATCATGCTGTACAACATCCCGCAGCACACCGGTTCGTCGATCCCACCGGCGGCACTCGCCCGGCTGGCACGGCATCCCAACGTCGTCGGGGTCAAAGATTCAGCGGGCGATCCGTTCCTGTTCGCGGAGTATCTCGCGGTCACCGACAGATCCGAATTCTCTGTGGTGCAGGGGCGGGAGCAGTTGATGGTGTGGTCGTATTCGCTCGGGGCGGTGGGCGTGACTTCGGCGATGGCGAACTTCGCCCCTCGTCTCCTGAGACAGACCCACCGGGACTTCACCGGCGATGGGGACTTCGCCCGTCTGCGAGACGCCCAGGCACGGATCGTGAGCTTGGGAGCCGTGTTCGCACACGGATACTGGGTGGCCGCCCTGAAAGCTGCGGTAACGCTGTGCGGGTTCGATGTGGGTCCGCCCACCGCACCGATGACCCCATGCACCGAGGCCGAGATCGAATCGATCGGAGCGATCCTCTCCGCCCATCGTCCCATGCTCACCTTCTCCGACGCTCCCCTGTTCTGATCTGAGGATCTCCGCCGGGAAGGTCTGCCCTTTGTGGCTCAACTGACGCTGCGTGGGTGGGTGATCGCGTCGTGAGCTGAGTGCCGCGCGCAGCCGGACCGATGCGCCAATGCGTCAAGGCATCTCGAGAGGAGCACTGACAGCAGAGTCGTAGAGTGAATCGGCGTCCGTAACAGATTGCTGCACGGCCGCAACACGCCGAGCGAGCAGCATGAAGGCCTCACGGTCACCAGCGGTGAGCCGCGACCCGACTCGGTAAGCGAGCCACTTCGGGAGAACCTGAAAGCCGAGGGCTTGGTATTCCCAAACGACGTCCGGAATATTCCGCCAGCCACCGCTACCGTCCCACATCACGTCGGAGCCACTCCTTCGTCCGCCTGAGTGGCCTTGCCGACCCTCAACCAAAACAGGATCACCGGCGATGGCATCCGGAACGGCGAGGGAGGCGAGTCGTGGGTCAATTGAGCCGACAGTCACACCTGCCACATCAACATCCGGATCCATGAGGTCGGCGACCCGCCAGCCCAAGTCGACGGCGGCCTGCAAGGTCGCTTGGTGCTTGGGGAGTGGGATTTCCGGTAGGTCGTCACCTTCGACTCCCTGCTCGTCAAGCCATTTCTGGGAGGAACTGACGCCCACCAGACCATGGAAGACGACGCCGGCGAGCTCGAGGTCTGTGCCGTTCCAGCCCGCGGCGCGTAGTGCGGTCAGCCACCCGTCTCGGATGTTGGGTACTGCAGCGGACGATCCCGAGAACAGGGCGCCTGTCCCTCCGTGGGGGTCAGGTGCTTTCAAGGGGAAGACGCGCACGTTCGGATCTCCCGCCTCAAACCCGGGGACTTGCGTTGCCGCGACCGGTCGTGCGGCCCCCGGCCTGCGACGAGTCATGGGGGCGATTAGAACACGCTGCTGCGACACTCTCAGGAAAAACGGCATCAAGTCGCGACGGGGCTCGTTCAAGAGCTTGTGGTGAGACTCCCAGTACAGCCAGCGCGCATCCAGCGGCTTGTAGAGGAAGCGCACGAGCTTTGCGGGATCGAACCCCGACGAGGCGAGGAGCTTGGCTCTTGTCCGCGGGCCGTCGTACCTGGCGCGTTCGACGCCGAAACCTGGGTGGATACCGACCAGCGTGCTCCAGTCCATAGCGTTGTTGAAGAAGTCATCCATTCGGCGCGATAACTCGACATAGTCGGTTGAGAGCACGGCTTCCTCGCGTACCGGTTGCACACCCGACACCCAGTAGTCGAAGTACTCGTCAATGGCAGGGAAGTCGCCGGCGGCGTCCGATGCGAGCCTCCAACGGCTCGCACGGGTTGGCGCGATCGTGGAGAGCCCATCATCGATCGAGCCCGCGGCGAGCGCTGCGAGCGCATCGCGCTTGCCTTGTGCAGATCCCCAGAAGTCTCGAATCTTCACCGACATGGCCGCTGAAGGGTCCTTTCGAACCGCCGTCACAATCGCAGTCCCGACCCGGATTCCCGAGGCGATGGCTGTAGTGAACACTGACTCGTCGGTACCGCCGTGCGAGTCATGAACGCTCCCATGGAGGTCGTCGATTCGGATCGTATCGAACTCATCGAGGACTCCCTCCCGCATCGTCGGATACGACCGGCCACCGAGCCATTGGCGGTTCGTGATGAACGACACGATCCCGCGCCCAGTGCCCCGCGCGATCCTCTCGATTCCAATCCGCCAAAAGCGCACGTAGAGGTCATTCAAACGATGCTTGCGCACACCCCAGTCGGGCCAGAGCGGCGTTATCCAAGGTTGCACCAGTGCGATCTCTTCGTCGGACGCAGCCGTCGAGTATCCGTGGTACGGAGGATTTCCAATCACCGCCAGCACGGGCTCTCGATGCTTCACCTCTCTGGCATGGGATAGGGCGTCCTCCAGCTCTGGAAAAAGTCGCAACTCGGGAAGGGCCGAACGGGGATCCCACCCGGTAAGAGAGTTCGTGAGGTAGATTCGCAAACGCTCGCCGTCCGCCAACGGTGCTCCCAAGTCGTTAAGGAAAATGCCCACACTGAGATGCGAGATCACGAATGCGGCAGGCAGTAACTCGAATCCCACGATCCGCTGGAGCGCGGCGTCGCGGGTGCGTGCCGCTGCAATCGCAGGTGGTTCCCCGTTCGTGATGTGGGAGTCGTAGATCCGTCGGAGAACGGCAAGTAGATACGTGCCGGTACCGCAGGCAGGGTCAAGCACGATCACCGAGGGATCTGCGATGCCGGTAACGCTCAGATCCGTTCTGCAGTGATGATCCACTCGCGCCGCTTGGTAGTCGGCGATTTCCGGAGGCGTGTACCACACTCCCATCTCATCCCGGAGCTTCGGATCGAACGCCGCGAGGAACGGCTCGTAGAAATACTCGATGGCTCCGCCAGCGAACGCCGCCGCAAATGCGGTCCTGTCCGTCCATTGCAGAACTCGAGCGGCTGCCTCGAGACGGCTGAGGAGGTTGCAGTGCCGGACCAGCGACGGTCGCAGGCACGCATGAAGTAGCTCTGCAAAGACTGGAACGTTGAGCGAGTAGGCAGCGCCCTGCCAGTCAAACGACTCCTCCGGCTCGGCGTCCTGTAGCCAGGCCGCGAACAACCCGTAGATGAGCGTCTGGACGATCGTCGGAATGAAGAATGAATCCTCAAGTTCGACGTCAAGGCCATCAGAGAAAAGATCATGTACAGCTTCAAGGAGACGCTCCACACCAATGCCCGAGTTCACACTCGCCGTCTCGATTGCCTCGACGCTGCGTTCACCGTGCCACGCGAGCAGCTTCGCAACGCGATGGGGGTCGGCCATGACGCCACGGGGTTCAGCGCCTCCGATCTCGATGAGGCCGACGAGCTGGACGGCCGGATCCGAAGGGTTTCCGGACGTGTCGAAGTCCGTGGCCGCGGCCACGAGCTGGTATGACTCGGTCTCGACGAGCTGGTCTGAGGGTGTGAGCTCGGCCAGCACGACGCTCCGGAGGTTCGTCAGGAGCACTCGCCCCCCGCCGAAAGATAGTGCGTAGCGCTTCGCCTGCTGTGAGGCCATAAGGACGGACATGTCCATCTCCGCCGGCTTGACCTCAACGGGCAACACGAGGACCTGCGACGTGGGGTCATACAGCGCTACGTCCGGAAAGTTGCCGTCAATGCCTGCTGGTTCGGGAAGGACCGCGAGCTTCGGCGATCCGATTCCACCGATACCGGACAGCAGCTGGCTCACAGCCGGGTAGTAGCTCCGCTCGTCGGTGGCAGATCCTGTCCCCCGGATGCGGCGCACCTCGTTCATGAATGAGACAACCACTCGGTCAGCCGTGGACATCCGTCGAGCGTAGACCATTGTGCTTGCAGGCACGGCTGTCGGTAGTGGGTCAGTTTGAATCCAAGGATGGTTGAGGTTGCCGCCCCCATCCCCTACGGTGGGAGTATGCCAAAGCGCTCAAGCAAACCCCGCGACACCAACCAACTCGCCAAAGCCATCGTGGACCAGTCCACCGACCCCGACGATACCGGCGACGATCCTTACGAGGGTAAGAACCCCGCCGCGGTCGAGTTGGGCCGTCTCGGCGGCAAGAAGGGCGGCAAGGCCCGCGCCGAGAAGCTGACGCCAGAGGAACGGTCCGAGATCGCTCGGAAGGCGGCTAAGGCGCGATGGTCTAAGGACGAACAAGCCTGAGCGATGCCCGCCCGTCGCTAGTCGCCTCGCCCCCACCACCAACGGCCGTCGGGACAAGCCCGAACACAAGCCTCTCTAGTTCGTTCTTGGTGATCCCCAGCGCGTCCGCAACGTTGGAAAGAGCGAGCCCTTCCGACCGCAGATAGCCAAACACCTTCTGGAGAAGTTGAGATGACTCTCGGGGCATGGGAGCAGGCTCCTGCTTTCGGTAGCCGGATTTGCCAGCCTCAACGCACAACGAGCGGTAGTGCCAATCAGTGATGAGCCCGACTGCATGCAAACGAACGATCAGTGCCATCGCCGATACACCCCAACGGCGTTTCGCCTGGATGATCGTTGGAAGGGTCGCGCCAGCAAGACGACTTGCTAGGACTGACCCCCTCGGCATGAGGAAGGCTGAGGCGAACAGATTTGCCTCATGCTCATACTCACGCCCCCTAGGGGCTTCGTGATGACCATGGAGTACGAGGTGCCCAAGTTCGTGAGCGACATCAAATCGACCATTCTCAGCACTCTTGAGCGTATTCAGAAACATGAACGGAACACCGTCGCGCCAGAGGGAGTACGCGTTCACGTCGGCATAGTCGTCACTGATCGAGAAGACCCTTACCCCGTGCGCTTCGACCAAATAGATCATGTTGGGGGCCGCTCCCTCGCCAAGTCCCCATTCGTTTCGCACCAGTTCGGCTGCGCGGTCAGGATCAATGCTCGCGAACCTCGGGACGTCGGGATCGGGGAGATCGAAACGTCCGTCGATCCACGAAGCAAGGTCCGCAGCTAGGGCCCCCGCTGCGAGCGCCTGATCCCTCTTTGTGATCGTCATTGTGCTCAGTGCCCTGAAACTGGCTGCGTCAGCAGAGATAGTCGGCGCATCCCCCCGGAAGAAGAAGTGAATAGGAAACTCAAGTTCATCGGCAAGTCGGGAAAGTGTCGCCATGCTTGGCCGCTTCTCCCCTTTTTCGAACGCTCGCAGCGCACGCGTAGAGATCCCTACCCTCTTGCAGAATTCGCCTCTCACGACCGCTCGTCGTGAGAGCGCGAGAGCAAGTCGAGACGGATTGAAGGCGGCCACGATTTCAGGCCGACTTGGGTGTGACGGCGACGTCTGGCTCGTAAGGGGCGTCTGGCTCATCGACGCGGACGTACGGCTCGGGGTCGCGACCGATCTCGCCAAGAATGATCCTCGTCGCCCAGCCGTTGATCTCACCCGAGGCGTCCAACGATCCAGGGCAAGCTAGTTCAGACCGGATCGCTCCATCCTCATCCCTGTAGTGAAGTAGGAACCAAGTGACGAACCCATGGTGCGAACGCGAGGCCATCCTGGGAACAGCGCGCTCGACTTCTTCAAAGACGAGCTGGTTCTCGATTACCGCCCGGCGTGTCGCTGGCCCGTCGACGTTTCTCGTTTTGAGTGGATTTAGGGGGTCATTACCTGACTGTTCGTTGCCGGTGTGCTCGTTGCCCGAACGTGGTGTGACAGCAATCCGAAGACGATCATTGACCACCAAGTCGCGACCATCAATCTTCCCCTTGCGCCACTCGCCTGTTGGCACGAGCCAGTCGCACAAGGCGCGATAAGTGTCTGACCAGAAGTAGAAGCCCTCAGCGGTAGCGGGGTTGTGCTCCGTGGTGCCGGCAGCCGCCACCCGACCAATGTTCAGGGCTTCCAGTAACCCGACGCGAGTGAGTCCCAACTGCGCCAGTCGTGTATCCACGTGGCCGTCATCGGCGACAATCTCCGTGTTGAGAAGCAAGGCGGCTCCCTTCGTTGGTTCCGATTATGGTCCCTCATATGAGGAAGTCAAATCGGAACCACTCAACACTTGACAAATGCATAGTCGCTCAAGCATAATGGTCAGTATGGTGAACAAGCTCAGCTCGGACCGTCGGGGCCAAATCATCGCCTGCCTGGTCGAAGGCATGAGCATCCGTGCCACCGTCCGAGTCACCGGCGCGGTCAAGAACACCGTCACCAAGCTCCTGGTCGATATCGGCCAAGCCTGCGCCGAATACCAAGACCAGGCCCTCCGCGATCTTGACTCCAAGACGATCCAGTGCGACGAGATCTGGAGCTTCTGCTACTCCAAGCAAAAGAACGTCCCCGAAGAGTTCAAGGGCACTCCCGGCTACGGGGACGTGTGGACGTGGGTTGCGATCGACGCCGACACCAAGCTCGTCCCGTCGTGGCTCGTCGGGGAGCGCACCCTGCACGACGCCTACACGTTCGTCAGCGACCTCGGCTCCCGGCTCAAGGGACGCTTCCAACTGACCACCGACGGGTTGAACCTCTACCTCAACACCGTCGACGCCGTACTCGGGGAGCGGGTCGACTACGCCATCCTTCACAAGCTCTACGGGGAAGGCGACAACGAGCGTCGCTACTCCCCGGCCGCGGTCATCGGCGTAGAGGGGCGTCCGGTCATCGGCAAGCCCGACCCCGAGAAGATTTCAACGTCCTATGTCGAACGTCAGAACCTCACCATGCGGATGGGGATGCGCCGGTTCACCCGGCTGACCAACGGGTTCTCCAAGAAGATCGAGAACCTGGCCCACGCCGTCAGCCTTCACTACATGCACTACAACTTCGTCCGCAAGCACCAGTCGCTCGACGGTCAGACCCCCGCCATGGCCGCGGGAATCGCGACCCATCCATGGACGGTCTGGGACATCGCAGAGATGGTCGACTGACAGGAACGAGCAATCGCCCGTCGTATTGGGGTTGACGCGGAGTACGCTTTGCAATAGCAAGCACCGAGGAGAGGCCGACACCGTGACCCTTCAGCCGACTGTTGAACGCGTCTTCAGTGAAGACCTGGAACGCGAGCTACTGGACCACCCTGGAAAGTGGGTCGGTCTGGTTGATGACGTGATTGTCGCCGTCGGAGACAATCCTGCCGAAGTGCTCAGTCTCGCCAAGAAAGCGGGACACGCGCATGTCCTGTTGCACCACGTGCCGGAACACGGCAAGGCGTATTTCTTCTACGCGTGACGCGGGTAGCCGGAACGGCGGCACTCGTCGGGTACCAACCTGTCCTGACAGTGGACGTGGTCGTCGGTAAGGGCAAGCGCGTCCAGTCGATAACGGCGGTCCTCGACTCTGGCGCTGATCGGACAGTGGTGCCTCGTGGCATCGTTGAAGCGCTCGGCGTCAATTACGATGGTCTCAAGACTCCCCTCGATAGCGACGGCGAGCCCATCCAAGGCCAAGGGGCCGATGGAGCGTTTGAGATCCGGATCTGTCGCGGCAAGGTGCGCTGGCGGACGACCACGGTCTGTACCGAGTTCTGGGTTGCGAACTGCGGGTACGTCCTCCTCGGACGCGACGACTTCTTCAAGAAGTTCGACGTGATGTTCGACTGGTCGGCTCCTGATCCGTACGTTGACATCGAGCCCGCTGGGACTATGCGCGCCAGGGCGGCAAAGCTTCTGGGCGACGCCGCTGCGTCAGATTCAAACTGACCCACTACCGACGAGCGCCGCGTTACTGCCACCGCCGAAGGCCACGAAACAGCCGCTTGACAAACACAGAGGAACCTCGGGTTTCACGAGGCTCCGCCAGACCCGGAGGGGCTCAAGAAATCTCTCTGAATCGCCCTGGGTTTCTTGGCGCTTCGGAAGTTGAGGGGGGTGTGAGAGTTCGGGGCGGGTAGGGGGTCCTGCCAATCTGGCGGTTGCTAACGCCAACCAGCCTGGAGGACCCCCGTGATCACGGACCCTATCCGGATGTGCGAACTGCTCGTCGGACTGCCCGACGTGAACGTGCTGGCAGTCGAGGACGACACCTCACTGAAGGTGCACATCGAGCTGCGGGACCCGTCACGGCGATGCCCTGACTGTGGAGAGGTCGGCGGGTTGAAGGAGCGGCGTCGGGTCGAGTTGGTCGATCTGGCGGCGTTTGGACGTCCGGTGCGGCTGGTGTGGCACAAGCACCGGTGGACCTGTCCCAGCGACGCCTGTGGGCGAGGGTCGTGGACCAGCCAGGATCCCCGGGTCGCTCCGCCACGTCTGGGGATGTCTGACCGGGCGGGACGCTGGGTCACGGTCCAGGTCGGCCGCCATGGCCGCACCGTCTCAGAGGTCGCTCGAGAACTCGACTGCGATTGGCACACGGTCAACGACACGGTGCGCGCCTAACGGACAGGAACTGGTCCGTTCCATCTACTGATGCCAGGCGACGATCTGGGAGTGCCAGCGGATCAGGGTCCGTCCGAGCTGGTTGATCTCGGGTGGGCACGAGTCGTCTTGGAGATCGTGGCCGAGTTGTGCCACGAAGCCGACCGCGGTTTCGGGGTCGTCGATGCCGCAAGCAAGGGTGTCGAACGGGCCCACCGAGGCGATCAACAACCATCAAACGCATCAAGCGGACCGCGTTCGGGTTCCGCCGATTCGCCTCATACCGGATCCGAGCACTGCTCTACGCCGGCCGACCCAACTGGGGCCTACTCGCCACTATCACCCCCTACTGAAATCCGAAGCGATTCCCTAACGATTGTCAAGGTGTTGGTTGGTCACGGTGGGTGGCGCGCAGCGGCACGCCGGCGGGTGCCGGCGTGATGGGTTCAGGGTTGTGCCGTGTTAGCTGGCGAGGCGTCCGCGGCGTGTCGCGGTGGCGTGGCTTCGGGTGCGGGCTCGGATCCGGTCCGGGACGGCGAG
>Ga0326597_10001933_pt1 | contig 31954 bp, 46 predicted proteins | sample RVTome_12_FD_203789 | JGI IMG/M metagenome (GOLD analysis project Ga0326597, IMG submission 203789) | Soil microbial communities from uranium-contaminated site in the Upper Colorado River Basin, Wyoming, United States - RVT100D185 | ecosystem: Environmental > Terrestrial > Soil > Contaminated >...
AGACGGCCGCCGTGAAGCCTCCGGAGGCCGCGGTGGTTCCCGAGGGTAAGGCTCGCGGCGGTGTCATGTCCACCGAGTCGCTCAAGCCGAAGAAGAGCTAGGGCGTTTCCAGGGAAACGCGGTAGACGGTGAACCTCCTCATCACGCCCACGGAGATCAAGGCGGGGATCCCGGACGGGATCCGGGCGACCACGACCAAGTACGACCAACCTCTGTTGGTCATGGCGCAGATGGTCAGCCGCTTTTGGCATCGGCACTGCGGCCGGTCCTTCTTCCCTGAGCTCGCCACGCGGTACTTCGACGCGGCCGGCAAGCAGGGCCTCGTGATCGATGACCTGCTCTCGATCACCCAGGTCTCCGTCAGCGACGACAACGGGGCGACGTACACCAACCTGGTAGTCGACACAGACTACTGGGCGACGGTGTGGGGAGATCCGAACGCTCCGCAGTCCTGGAACCAGCTCGTGGTCAACCCCAACAGCTTGGTTCGGGGCGCCTGGCCGGCGGGCCGGCGGGCTGTGAAGATCGTTGGGCTCTGGGGATACGCCGACGACCGCGCCACGGCCTGGGAAGACTCCACGGACGAGGTGGAGAGTAACCCTCTGGCCGTCGGCGCCGTCAGTCTGACGGTGAATGATGCGGATGGGCCCGACCTACTCGGGGTCACGCCGCGCTTCCAGGCCGGCCAGCTCTTGCGCATCGAGAGCGAGTTCGCCTACTGCAGCGCCACCAATACCGCCACACAGGTTCTCATCATCGCCCGGTCGCGGAACGGGACGGTGGATGCGGAACATATCCAGAATAAGCAGATCGATATCTGGCGGCCGCCGGCGCCGATGAAGCAGGCAGCCATGATCAGCACCGTGCGGGTTCTCGAGCGCGGCTTCCAGGCCTATGGGGATGCGCGAGCCAACGCCGAGCTCGGGCAGTTGATCTACATGCGGGCGATGGATCCGGAAGCCCTGGTGTTGGCGGAGCCCTACCGCCTGGTGACGGCCGGATGATTAGCGTCGAAGCAGATCCTCGAGAACTGATCGCCCAGCTGCAGAAGCTGGAGCGGTTCGAGAAGATCGCTCAGGGCCACATCCGCCAGGCGATGGGCGACGTGGTGGGGCAGTTCGTCTCTAGCTGGCAGAGTATTGCCCCCGTGGCTTCCGGAGAGTACCAGGGCTCGATCGTGGGGAAGGTCACCCGCGTCGTCGGTCTGGAAGCGCGCGGGATTGCATCGACGGATTCAACCAGGGCCGGTTTTGCCTACCCGTCCGCCCTGGAGACGGCAACCCGGATCCGCTCGGCGCCGAACCCGCATCGCCGGAAGGTGCGACAGCTGGCCGAGTCGAAGATCGAGCAGATCTCCAACCGCTTCTGGCAGGCCCTGGAGCGGATCGTCAACGACCTCAGGGTGCCCTGATGCCTCTCGCCACGTGGATGCCGAAGCTGAAGGCGAAGCTGGCCGAGGTCTCAGGGCTGGAGCAGGTGCACCAGTATGACGAGTTGCCGGCAGCTCTCCTGGTCTTTCCGTGCGCCATCATCACCCTGAAATTGGGGCACTACAGCTATGGAACCGGCGGGCCGGAACTGGCGGACCACGAAGTGCAGATCACGGTCTACACCTCGGCGCAGGTCCTTCCGGAAGCGCACAACGTGGCGGCCGGTTTCATCGAGCCGGTGAGGAACAAGCTGGCGGCCAACATGAAGCTCGATGGGACGGTGAAGGCGATTTCCCCGACGTCCGAGGGACCGACCTATCAGGGGCCGGGGCAGATCACTTACGGCGACAAGACCCATGTCGGCGTGGCGTTTCACTACCGCGTCTTTGATGACGAAACGGGAAGCTACCCCGTCTCGCAGTAGGGAGGTCCGAATGACCAGGACATTCAAGTTCACCGGTGTCGGCGAAGGGATCCCTGGCCTAGCTCACGAAGTGACAGATGACCAGGCGAAGGCTCTGGGCCTGGGCGAGGTGCTGCGAAGCGCCGTCGCCAACGGGAGCTACTCCGAAGTCAAGCCGGAGCGGAAGCCCGAGCCGCGGACGACGGCCACAGAAGGAGAGTGAGAGATGCTGTTTCGCAAAGTTCAGTACGGGAAAGAGACCACGCGGTTCACGGCCGTCGCGGCAACCAAGGCACTCACGGGCGAGATCAACGTCCCGAAGGACCGCGTGCCGACGTACTTCGGTGGCTCGTTGGGGATCCGGGTGCGGGAGAACCAGGCGGTCATCGCCCAGATCAAGGCTGGGGACATCCGCTATACGGACCCCGCAGCCTACTTCCAGGAGCTCGTCCTGTTCCTGTCCTTGGGGTTGATGGGCGGGATCACGCCGACGGAGCAGACGCCATCTCAGGCGGATTACCTATGGCCCTTCCTTCCCACGATGACGGCGGCCGACGCGCTGGATGCCATCACGCTGGAGCTGGGCGACGACGAGCGCGCTTATGAGGTGGAGGGCGTCTCCGCCACGAGCTTCAAGCTCTCGGGCAAGACGGGGGACAACAGCCTGGTCTCGCTCGACGTCGGGCTGCTCGGAAAGCAGCTCACGTCCACGACGATCACGCCGGCGATCGCTCTCCCGACGCGTGAACCGATCATCGGCAACCTGGCGAAGATCTACCTCGACCCGAGCTGGGCAACTGTTGGGGCCACCCAGAAGACCGGGATCCTGCGGGAGTACTCGTCCGAGCTGCAGTTCGGCGTCGAGCAGCTGCATCACGGCGCCGCCAAGACTGTCGACTCCCAGCGCCAGGGATATCTGGGCGGGATGTTCCAGTTCGTCTTTGAGCGCGGGGCCGAAGCCGAGGCGATCTTCGACGCTTTCAACGCCCAGACCTTCAAGGTCATGCGCCTGCGCCTCGAAGGCGGGCAGATCGGCACGGGCGTGAACCACAAGATCGATATCGACATGGGAGGGTACTTCGAAGCCGTGGATCCGTGGGGCCAAGAGGATCAGGGCTTCGGCCTCTACACGGCGACCTTCCACCCGCTCTATGACGGGACGGGTGCCAAGGCCATCGACGTCAACGTGGTCACGTCGACGAACGCGATCTAGCCGTGGCCAAGTTCGACATCCCGAAGATCCTGCGGCCCCTGGCCCTGAAGGACTACGCGCCCGAGATGGGTGAGGCCGTCGTCCAGGTCTGGGTCAACCTGCCCGGAAAGCTGATCGAGCAGCACGATCGACTGAACGACGAGGTCGATCTCCTGCGGCCGAAGATCGCCAATGAGAAAGCGACAGATGAGAGCCGGAAGGAAGCTGCCTTGCGCCTCGTGGCCATCGGGAAAGAGATGATTGCCTGGCACGCTGAGATCTGGAGCCAGGGCCCTGAAGAGACTCGATGGACGGAGGAGGAGGTCGACGAGTTGATCTCCTCCACGCGCGAGAGGGATCCGCAGCTCTGGCCGTGGCTGATGATGCGGACCAAAGAGCTGATCCAGGAGCATCGCCGCCGCCTAAAAAAAGGATGACGGCGGCTCTGCTGGCGGTCTCGGGCGGCGGGGCCGCCGGCGATCCCCTGGTGGACGACGTGCTTCTGGCCAGGCAGGTCAATCGGATCCTGGGAGGGCCGTTCGTGGCGCCGTGGGAATTGGGAGATCTGCCGCAAGATCTCCTGCTTGCCGTCCGCGGGCTGGCGGTTGATCTGCCTATTTTTCTGGCGGCCAGGCGCGACGCAGAGAAGCGGGCGGATAAGTGGAGAGCTGAGCTGAAGGGCAAGCGAGTGCACTGATGGCGCGTAGCGTTCTCGACATCATCTTCCGCACCAAGAAGGAGGGCGACGCCGCCCGCGGGCTGCAGCGCGAGGTCAAGGACCTCAGCGGCGCGCTCGGTTCACTTGGGATCGGCGCTCAGCTCACCGCGGCCGGTGGTGTCGCGGCGCTGGCGGCCGGCCTGAAATTCTCGATCGACCAGGCGGCCGAGTCGCAGCGGGTCAACGCGCAGACCGCAGCCGTCCTGCGCTCGACGGGTTCAGCGGCCGGCCTTACGGCCGTGGAAATCCAGCGCCTCTCCACGGCGCTCTCGGCTCAGTCGACCTACTCCGACGAATCTGTCCAATCGATGCAGAACGTCCTTCTGACCTTCACGGCCATCAAGGACGACGTCATGCCCGGGGCGGCCCAGGCTGTCATCGATATGAGCGTGGCCCTCGGGCAGGACCTCCAGGGCTCGGCCATCCAGGTGGGGAAGGCACTCCAGGACCCCATCCTCGGGGTCACGGCGCTCCGCCGGGTGGGGGTGAACTTCTCGAAGGACCAGCAGGAATTCATCAAGTCGCTGGTGGACACGGGGCACGCCGCCGAAGCGCAGGCCTTGATCCTGAAAGAGCTCAACACCGAGTTTGGTGGGAGCGCGCAGGCTCAAGTCGAAACGTATAGCGGTCGGATCGCCCAACTGAAGAATGCCGTCGGCGAGCTGGGAGAGGCTGCGGCCGAGAGCGAGATCGGTGGGCGGAGCCTGATCGATTGGCTTACGGACGCGGCCGCGGCGGGGACCCTGTTGATCACCGCCAGCGGGAGGATCACCGACGCGCTGCAGGAGCACGAAGAACAGATGGTCCAGAGCGCCCCTTCCTACGAGCTGTACATCCAGGAGATGGTCCGAGCCGGCTTGGCGTCAGGCAGGCTCAGCCAGACGGAAGCCGACATCATCCTTGGCCTTCGGGAGCAAACCCGAGTCCTGCCAAACGCCGCGGCGGCGATGGAGCGGCTGGGGATCAAGACCGAGTTCGCCTACAACACCGCCCAGATCTACGACGATCGCCTGGAGTCGGTCCGAGAGCGCCTGCGCGAGGTAGCCGACGCGTCGGGCGAAGCGGAAGAGGCCACTGAAGATGTGAAGGACGCCTTTCAGGAGCAGATCGAGACGCTGGCTGAGGCCTACCTCAAGAACCTGGAGTACAAGGCCTCCACGGACGACGTCGCACGTGCGATCGCCGCACTCCGAAGCAAGCACATCGAAATCACGGTCACGACGATTACGGAGGAGATCACCCGCCAGACCTGGGAGTGGCGGGGGGCGCTGGCCACGCCGAATATCGGAAGCGGTGGGGGGGCTGGTGGCGTCCAACAGGCCGCCGGCGGCCTGCTGGCACCGCTGGCGAAGATCGGCGAGGCGGGCTACGAGTATGTCGTCGAGACGCCCAATGGCTTCGTCGTCATCCCTCACGAGGCGAGCGTTCTTCTCGAGCGGATCGGCGCCCTGGGAGCGGCGTCGGGGATGAAGCTGGGCGGCGAAGTCGAGTCGGGTGGCCTCAATATGCAGTACACCCCTGACTCCTATCTCCGGGCGCTGTCTTATGCGGCCGGTGCTGGCTACTACACCGGAACTGGCGGAGCGATCGTCACCGGCGGAGGCTCGGGCGGTGGTTTCGGCACTTCTGGTGGTGGTGGTGGTGGTACTGCAGCGGCTGCTGCGGTGCAAGCCTCGGCTGAGCTTGTTGCCGAAACTGCAGGCCAGGCCGCGGGAGCGGCCGCGGCCTTCGTGGGTGGACAGATCCCGATGGCGGTCGCCCTTGAGAGTCGCGAGTCGAACCTGATCCTCGCTGAGGGAATGAAGGACGTGGTGATGGCCATCAAGAACCTCGAGGAAGTCATCCCGCGGGCCGTCCGAGACGCGGTGGCGCAGCTCTGATGGAAGAAGCGACGATCGCCCTCGAGGCCGAGCTCAGCGTCGGTGTCTGGACCGACATCATGGGCGACGTCCTCCTCGGCGTGGTCCCGCTTCATGGCGAGTATGGGATTCGGGAGACGGGGCTCGATGCCCTCGTGGCTCGGACTGGCTTCCTCCGCTTCGCGCTCGACAACGGCGAGAGCAACACTGCCCAGAAGAAGGGTTACTACTCGCCCGGCCACGCGGATGTTCGGGTAGGTTTCGATGAGAGCATGCAGGTCCGGACGAAGTTCACCTATGGAGGGACGCCCTACTACAAGTGGGTGGGGAGGGTCTCTGCTCCCCGTCCAACCGCCGGCCTGTTCCGGGAGCGTGTGACGAACGTGCAGGCTGTCGACTGGATGGACCAGGCAGCCGCCCAGAAAATTTCTCAGCTGGCCATCCAGACGGACAAGCGGTTCGATCAACTCCTGCCCTCCATCCTGGCCGACATGCCCATCCAGCCGCGAGCGACGTCGTTCGCTACGGGGGTCGAGATACTCTCCCGCTTCTTCGACACCGACAGCGACGAGAAGATGAGCCCGATGTCGCTCATGGCCAAGGGGTGCCGGAACGAGTTGGGGGGCCTGGTCTACCTCAAAGGGGACAGCGCGGGTGGTGAGACGCTGCGGTTCGACAGCCGGCACACGCGGCCGCTCAATCAGACGGTGCTGGCCACGCTCGACAACACGATGCAGGAGCTCGAGGTCGAGTACGACCGCTCGGCGGTGAGGAACCTGGTGCTGGCGAAGATCTACCCCAAGAAGGTGGATGCGGCCGCTACGACCGTTCTCTACACGGCTCAGCAGAAGTTCTCTCTCTCACCCGGCCAATCCATCACGCTGATCCTGGCCTATCGGGACCCGACGACGGGCCGGCCGATCTCCGCCACAGAGGTCGTCTCGCCGCTGGTGGGCGACACCCACTACAAGTTCGGCTCGTCGGAAGGCTCGGCCAACGATTTGAATGCCTCGCTTGGCCAGTCGATGACTATCGGGGGCAATACGACTCGCCTGCTGTTGACCAACAACGCCGCCGTCACGGGGTGGTTGAACCTCCTGGTGCTGTGGGGCAAGGGGATCTACGTCTACGACCCGCAGACCTTTGAGAGCAAGGACCAGACTTCGATCAACAAGCGCGGCGAACTGACATTGACTTGGGAGATGGAGCAGCACGACAGCCCGGTGAAGGGGGAAGCTACGGCGGCCTACTTCAAGAATCGCCTTTCGCTCCCGCGCAAGGTACCCAAGCGCGTGTCTTTCATCGCCAACCAGTCGGCGGCGCTGATGGCCGCTTTTCTTCAGGGGGAGCCGAGCTCGCGCATCCGGCTCAAGGAAACCATGAACGCCTTCGACGCCGATTGCTTCATCAATGGGATTGCTTTCGACGTCCTGCCAGGGGGAAGAATCAAGGCTGACTGGACGCTGGTCCCGGCCGACACGAACGCATTCTTCATTTGGAATACATCCAGGTGGAACATCGACGCCTACTGGGCGTTCTGACTGAGGATCCCATGCCGCAAAGGACAGACAACCTCGAGCGAACGGACTTGGACCTGGCGGCTCGCCGGCTCAACCTCGAGGACTATGCCCGGCGATCAGAGGCGATCGGCCGCGGGAGAGACCACTGGGGCAGGATGGGCTTCGCCACGCGAGCGGAGTTCGACTCGTTTCTGCTGACCAGGGAGCGGCACCCCGAGAGCGTCGCCTATGCCATTGGCACGGCGCAGGGATCGCCGGTTGTCGCGTTCATCAACGACAACCGCTGGATGGCCCGGTGTGAGTGCGGCGGCCTGGCGGTGGTGGACCCCGATCAGCCGGAGTTCTACTGCCATGCCTGTTTCAACGTGGCCAACGGCGGAGTGGCGGAGGGAAAGGATCTCCACGGTGGTTATCCGCGCCCGGTTCTGTTTCCCGGGAAACGGGAGCAGGAGCAGATCGAGGACGCTCTGCTGGTGAGTGACGATCCGCTGTGGCGCAACTGGACGCCCCTGGCGGAGGACGAGGGAAAGCCCGGGGCGTCCCGGAGCAACCGCGTCCCCGAGGTAGCTGAGATCGAGGCCTCCATCCTCCGCGTGGAAGACGGCAATGAGGCTGCCGGTCTGGTCCGGCGCCGCATCGGGAGGCCGGAATGAGTTTCTCTTCCAGGACCCACGTTGCACCCGGGGACCTCGGTCTGGCCGCCGACAATAACCAAGGGATGGACAACGAGGATGCTCTGAAGGCGGCGGTGCAGCCGACTCAGATGACGGTCTTCTTCGACGGGGGCGGCGTTCCCCTTGTACCTGGCGACCCGGCCTCTTCGCGCACGTTCCCGTACAAGTTACCGGCACTTACCATCACGGCGTGGGAGATCGAGGAGATCAGCGACACGCCCGTCGCCAGCTACGTCTCGGTCCATGTGGCCAAGGACAGCTACGCCAATTACCCGCCGGCACTCAACGATGCGATGGTGGGGATCGGCGAGACGAAGCCGAATCTCAACAACGTCGCCAAGAATGTCTCGGCGTCTCCTGACTGGACCACTTTGGCCCTGGCCGTCGATGACCTTCTGAAGATGAAGCTCGGCGGGGTAAACGCCGCGATCTCCTTCACCGGCGCCGGCCTGAACGACATGACCCTGGGCGCTCAGGATTGCCCGGTCGATACAGTGAACCGAACTTACCGAGTCAAGATCGACGGCACGGGGTCGCCCAACACCTTCAAGTGGTGCCGCGATGGGGCGACGGAAACCTGGGTGGCGACGGCCGTAGCGATCACGGCGGCCGAGCAGCTGCTGGAGAATGGCGTGTACGTGAAGTTCGGGGCGACGACCGGGCACACGCTTAACGACTATTGGCAGTGGGCGATGACGGCGATGGCCGGCGGAAAGCTGTATGCCGTCACGCTCAAGGGCAATCGGGCGGTCTGATGCCCACTCCTAGCTTCCTCGCCGGTCAGGCCTACGCCGTCGACCCTGGAACCCACTCCTATAACAATCTCTACGGCGGCCCCACCATCGCGCTCATCGTTGATGTGCTCGGCAAGTCGAATCCCTCCGGCGTGACCTACAACGGCGTAGCCATGACTTTGGCTATGGCATACGCGTACACAGATAGTTTCTTTCTCGAATCCTACTATCTCCTGCACCCTCCCGTGGGGACCTACAACATAGTTGTGTCGGGCGCTGGAGATGGCGCGGTTCATGCCCGCACCTACAAGAACGTCAAGTCGTCCAGCCCCATCGGGAATACAGCCTCCGCCGAAAACACTGCTGTGCTCAATACCCCCGAGGTCACCGTTCCCTCGGACGTAACCGAGTTGGTCTTGTGCGCCTCCGCCCATGAGGGTCGTCTCACCAACAACATGACGCCGGCGAGTGGTCAAACCGAGCGTCTGGAGAGCGCGAGTGGTTTCTCCGACACGGGGTTAATGACGGGAGATGAAGCCGGGGCGACGAGCGTCGCCACGGGCCGGTGGAACGGTGCCAATTACTTGACAGGGACCAACAATGGCACCATCGCCTACGGGTTGAAGTATGGGGCGAGTGGTGGAGCACAAATCCTCATCATGGCCACCCGGCGCTGGCAGGAGTTCATGCGGGACCTGAAGCATGGGCTGGTGCCGCCGGATACGTTGCGCCGGCGGTACAGAGAGCTGGTAACCATCTGATGAACCAAGGAGCAATGTCGTGAACCTCGACCTCGGCAAGAGCATCTTCCTCTGGAACACACCCCTGGTCCTGGGCGGCAACCCCTCGGCCATTGCCGACAAGCTGATCGAGGGCGGTTTCGACCAGGTCATCCTGAAGGTGGCCGACCGGGGGAAGAAGCACGTCACCAACGTCGGCTCCTTCATCAAGCCGAAGTGGGTCGAGGCCGTTTCCCGGGAAACGGTGCGGGTCCTCCAGGCGCGAGGCCTCAAGGTCTTCGGCTACGGCTTCTGCTACGGGATCGACATCCCGGGCGAGGCGCACATCGCCATCTCGCAGACCATCGCCCTCAAGCTGGACGGCTACGTCTTCGACGTCGAGGGGCGCTTCGAGGGACAGCCCGACGCTCCCGGCCGGGCCCGGACCTTGGGCGCGATCTTCCGGAGCGGATGCCCGACGACCCCTGCGATCTTCTGTGGCTTTGCGATGTTCAGGTCCTACGGTGGCGGGACCTGGCACAACGTGGAGCTGCACAAGGCGATGATGGCCTGGTGCGACGCCGGGATGCCGATGTGCTACTGGCCGGCAGACCCGAAGAAATCTGTAGCCAACCATGTGGCGAACGCCCTGGCGCTGCTGAACGAGACGATGCACCAGTGGCGGTCCATCACGTCGAAGCCAATCTACCCTGTGGGGCGGGCCTACAACGGGGACGCCGGCGTGGCATCGCCAGAGGCGATGATCGCCTTCGACGAGCGGGTGCACGAGATCGGGCTGAAGGGCGTGAGCTGGTGGTTGCTCGACCAGGTCCTCAATCGGCTCGACCCCTCGATCTGGGCCGCGCTGAAGTCCATGCCGGGGTTCTCTCCCCCCATCCCTCCGCCCCCTTCCCCGCCCTGGCAACCGCCCGTCCCGTCCTTGACGGTCGAGCAGCGCCTGGCCGCGCTCGAGACCTTACACCAACCCGGAGGCGCGCACCTGTGACCTTCCCCGCCGATCCGATGCCGGTCTCTGCCGACGCTCTCAAGGAGGTCAAAGTCGAGGTCGCACGCTTCGCGGGCTTCCTCGCCGACGTCGTTCAGAACGTCGAGGCCCAGGGGAAGGAGCTAGATCGCCAGGGCCATGAGCTCTCGCAGGTGGTGGAGTCAAGCAAGCGAGGCGACGAGTGGCGGACTCACTACTCGGCCAAGATCGACCAGATGCACAGGTCGCTGGTCGGCAACGGTGGGCCGGGGATCCTGACGCGCCTGGCTGTCAACGAGGGCGATGTCGCGCACGTCAAAGAAATCGTCGCGCACGTCAAGGAAGTCCTTGGGATAAAAGTCAAGAGCGTAAAGGAGTCGTCTATCGATTGGAAATGGCTGGCGCTGTTTGCCGTGAACGCCCTGGTCGTCATCATCCTGGCGGCCACCAACCTGAAATAGGAGGCTCGAATGGAACCGGCGATCTTCGCAACCGTAGCAGCAGTCATCGCAGGGCTCGTTGGTGTGCCCGCGGTGAACTTCATCAAGGCGCGCTTGGGCTGGTCGGGCGACCGCGTCAAGTTCCTCTCAGCCGCCGTCAGTGGCGTGCTCGCCATCCTCTCCTTGGGGGCGGCTTGCGTCGTCGCCATCGCCGGCTTGGCGTGCGTCCTGCCCCTTACCTGGGACAGCGGCGCGGCTGCCGTGGGCATTGCCTTCACGGTCAGCCAGCTGTTCTACGCGCTGCTTCCCAAGAACTGAGGGTGCTCAGGCTCGCCCCGAAAGAGAAACCCGCCCCTGATCCAGGGGCGGGTTTGCGTTGCCAGTCGCTAGACGTTCAACGACGCGTAGCGGGCCTCAACGCATCTCCAAGCCGACAATCTCGCCTCGACCGACGATCACGCCCTCCAGGAGATCTCGCAACGCCTGGTTGACTTCAAGCGCGGGTGCTTGGCCGAGGAAAGCAGGCAAGGACTCCAGGATCCCGGCCAGGCGATCGACTGATTCCCGGCGCCGGCGTCGCGAAGCCTGCCCACTGGCTTCCTGCGTGGCCGGCTTTGCGCCGCACGCGCTATTTTGATACTTGACAAGCGCAGCGAATCCCGTATGATTTCCATAGGCCTACCGGAATGGGCTTTTCTGTTGGGTCAACCTATCCGGATGGCGTATAGAACCGATGCTCCGTACTCTCACTCCCCGCATGAAAGAGATCGCCAAGGCCCACAGTCTCGTCTCGGCGCCGCCAGTGGCCGCCGTGGGCGCCTTTCGCCGGCTCCTGGTCGAGACCATCACGAGGCACGGGAGCATGACCGGCGCATCCAAAGAGCTAGGGCTGAACCCGGCGCAGCTGAACAACTGGTGCAACTGGCTGGAGATTCGTCGCAAGGTCAACCGCACAACCACGGCCCACACCGTGGCCAGCATCCTGGAGAAGGCCCGATGAGACTGTTCGATCGCTTTCGGCGCCCGAGAGTGAACGGTTCTACGCCTACACCTCCCGAACCCGTTGTGCCTCTTTCGGAAGAAGAGCTCAAGCAGAAGGCGGCTCAGGCCAGCTTCATCGTCGTTGAGTTCGCCGGCACTGGCCAACGCCGGATATGGGATTGGGAGAACGAGATCATCGAGCGCGCAAAGCGTTCGAAGATCGCCGTTCCCGGACGGACGCACTGATGGTGTCGGTCGACCAGCTCCGCGCTCCGACCGCAGATCAAGTCGAGATCGATCGAGCGTCTGCGGCTGTCCTTCGAATGCCTCCCGTTGAAGCCGAGGAAGCGGCTCGTACGGTAAGGCTCCAGCGCTTCGCCCTGCGCGTGGAGCAATGGGCCGCTTCGGGCGAGATCTTCAAGAGCGTGGGGGAAAGCGAAGGGGAAGGTGAGACAGACGGATGAGGAAGAAGGCGAGCGCGAGCGCACAGAGTGTGCCCTGGCCGCCTTGGCGGATGCTCGCCTTGCTCTTGAACTGGTGGGCCATCGCCTGCATCGAGCTGGAGGAAGTCCTGGTTCGTCACTACAGGAAGTCTTCGACGAACTCGACGAGGCCCACCGGGCAGTCCTTCGGGCCCAGGGCTACCTCGGCGAAGAGTGGCGAGCCTGGCAGCGAGAGCGTGGGTATCACAACGGGGAGTGATCAGGGTGGAACAGGGGATCACTGAGGCTCTCGCTGCTCGTGCGTTTCAAAGACTGGACGCTGTCGACCAGGAGCGCGTGCTGGCCCAGGTCCAACGGCTCGTGGCACGTGGCGTCCGCATGGAGGGGAAGGCGCTGGCCTTACTGGCCGCCGTAGGAGCCTGGATGGCGCAGCGGAGCCAGGATCAGGAGAAGTGAGCTCGGGCCCCGAAGGGGGTCCATTCACGGGGCGCTCCTTCCCCCTGGCGCTCGTGTGGATGGTCCCCTTCGGGGTTTTGGTGCAAGCCCCGAGATTCTTCTCCTCCTTTGACCGCGGGGAGCCCGGCTGATGGCTGGCGGGCCGGGCTCCCCAAGGGGGCAGCTCGTGAGATCGGATGAAAGCAAGGCACTCGAGGCGCAGGTCCTGGCGATTCTCCGGACGCGCCTCGGCCGGGCCAAGAAGATCAAGAGAGCCGAGCTGGTCTGGACGCTGCGGACCTGTGGGTTCCTTCGTGACATCTCCGACGAGCACGCCGATCGCAAGGCCCGCGAGGCCATCGAGTCGCTCCGGAAGACGGATCCCGAGGGCGGGCGGATCGTGTCGCTTTCCGAGACGTCCGGATATTGGTGGTCCGAGGACGTGAAGGAGATCCAGCAGGCGCAGGCCGAGGACACCAGCCGGATCAAGAACACGGCGGAGAAGATGCGCAATCGCCAGGCGCTTCTCGGACAGCTGGAGGCAGATCACTTGATGGAAGGCCGACTCTTTTGACCCCCGACATGATCCCGGTCTGCAACGGGCTGGCGGCGATCGTGCTGATGCTGCTCGTGTCCTCCCTGCTGAGGCCGCGATGAGACGCGTCGGGCATTGCCTTTTGTGGGCGATCTGGCTTGTCCTCGTGGCGGTCGCGCTATGGCTATCGGACGCGCAGGCCAGCGGGGTGGCGCCAACGAGCGTGTCGGCCGTCGTCGGCGCCGATCTGGTGGACCTGTTCCGGATCGAGGACGGCTGGGCGTGCGGGGGCTCGGCGCACGAGTGCAATCCCTTGCCTCTTGGCTGAAACTAACCCGATGCGGAAGATGCTGTGCCCGATCGACGCCGAGCTGCCCGACTTCCTATTCGCCTACACGGCCGCGCGGGCAATCCTGGCGGCGCCGATCTCGGACTTCCCGGTGGAGCTGCGTGGTTACGACAACTTCCGCTCGCCTTCGATCGTGGGGGAGAGGCAGCGCAACCGCCTCCCGGACGGCTTGCTGTCCCGGCAATTCTTCGCGCGTGCGAACATCTGGCGCGACGAATTCCCGGACGACAACGCCTACTGGTTTCCGCAGGTCCCAACAGCAGACAGGAGCGCGAGAGGACGATGACAACCCTCGATTGGATTGCCCTGGCTGTTCTATGTGTTGGCCCGCTGGCGATAGCCATTCTGATCGCCTGGGCCGCGGTGTCGGGGCTCGCCCGGCTGTACGACGACCTGGCCGAGTATGACTAGCGTCCTGTTCGAGTGCTGGCGCTGTCCTGCGCTGTTCCGGTCGCTGGCCGAGCTGCTGGCCCATTGGGATCGGTGTCGAGCGGTGACACCCGCGGGCCAGGAGAAGGTCCTCGTGAGGCTCGCTCTATGAGCGTGTGGCTGAGATACCGGCGCCGGCTAAGGGAGAAGTTGATTGCTGGACGCGGCGGGGCCTGTGAGGAGTGCGGAGACCGAGATGGGCCTCTCGAATTCGCGCATGTCAAGCCGACGGCGCTCCGCGGGGAAGGCCGAGGATCGAGCAAGCGAGTCCACGACGTCCGGCGCCATCCGGAGTGCTATCGGCTGCTCTGCAAGTCCTGTCACGACGAGCTGGACCTCGGCGTTCGTCGGGCGGTGGCGGCGTAGATGGCGCGTAAGACCTGGATCAAGCTGAAGCGGGGACTGCTCGCCCCAAAGCACCGGGAGGCGATCGGGATTCGGGTCTGGCTGTACCTCTTCATCCTCGATCGGGCGAACTGGGAGGAAGGGGCGGTACTCACGTGGCGCGACCAGGACGCCTCCGAGGAGTTGGAGATGCCGATCGACACAGTGCGCCAGCAGCGGCGCCAGCTAGAGGTGGCCGGTTACATCAGAACGGAGCACCAGGGGGACCATCTTCGGCTCGTCGTGTGCAAATGGGTCAACCCCCGCGAGTACAGCGGGCAGGTCTACAACCCCCCATCCGTGGCGGTACCCGAAGAAGGCGAGAGTCTGCAAAACCCACCACTCTTGGAAAACGAGGGTGGGGACAAGGGTGGTAACAAGAGTGGGCATGAGAGTGGGTACAAGAGTGGTGAACTTTCACCACCCCTTAAAGGAATCACAGATCACAGTCCACAGATCACAGAGTCAGGGGCCTCCTCGGCCCCCTCCCGAGACCAAACCCTCTGGGTGCAGGTGCTCGCGGGGCTGCGGCTGTCGCTCAGCCGGGCTGACTATGACACCTGGGTCCGGAACAGTGAGGTTCGATCTCAGCGGGCTGAGAACGGCAGGCTCCTCCTGGATATCGTCGTTGGCAACGAGTACGCGGCCCATCACCTGATCGAGATGGGGATCGACGAGAAGGCGGCCGCCATTGCATCGGAGATCGCGAAGAAGCCGGTGCATGTGCAGATCGGATGCCGATGACCCACCCGAACCCGGGATCCGCCCAGGCCTTGAACCTCGGGCGGGGGCGGGTCTGGCCTCCCATCGAGCCCGCATGCACGGCGTCCCGGGAGAGTACCGTGCCCGAGCGACTGCCGCCCAGGCTCGCAAGGACGCCCAGTGACTGAGGCTCGCGTCCGCGCCGGCTCGATGCTTTGGTTGCTCGAGGACGGCAAAGCTCCGATCGAGGAGAAGATCGCCCGAGCTGCGGCGTACTACGAATCGAAGTACGGGAAGAAGGCGACGCGCTGCCGGCTGGACCCGCGGACCCTGGCGAAAGGGGAGGCCTTCCCTGTGTCGGTCGGGGAGATGAAGTGCCTGGTCGACATCCGCGTGCTGGTCGGGCACGTATCGATCGGGGCGGACTGAGAGTCTGATGGCCACCATCACCCTCGGCCACGCCGGCCGCAAGCCGATCGTCCTCGACCTGCCGACGCTCCTCCGGACGCGGCTCCTCGTCACCGCCAACAGTGGGGGCGGGAAGAGTTGGCTCCTGCGCCGGATCGCTGAGCAGCTCTTCGGCAAGGTGCAGGTCATCCTCATCGACCCCGAGGGCGAGTTCCCGAGCCTGCGCGAGGAGTACGGCTACGTCCTGGTGGGCAAGGGCGGGGAGACGCCGGCGGACGTGCGGTCAGCGCCGCTGGTGGCGCACAAGCTCCTTGAGCTCAAGGCGTCCGCGGTCTGCGACCTGTTCGAGTTGAAGTCGAAGGACCGGCATCGCTGGGTGCGGCTCTTCCTCGAGGCGCTGATCGATGCGCCGAAGGAGCTATGGCATCCCGTCGTCGTCATCGTCGATGAGGTACAGATGTTCGCTCCGGAGAAAGGCCAGGGCGAGAGCGAAGCGGCCGAGGCCGTGATCGATCTCGCGAGCAAGGGGCGCAAGCGCGGTTACTGCGCCCTGCTGGCCACGCAGCGCCTGAGCCGGCTCAACAAGAACGTCAGTGCGCAAATGTTGAACCGCCTGATAGGGATGCACTTCGAAGACGTCGACGTCGACCGCGCACTGGACCTCCTGTCGATCTCGGGGAAAACTGCGCGGCTCGAGGCGGCCAAGGAGATGCGGACCTTCGAGCCGGGCACGTTCTACGCGTTCGGCCGGGCGCTCTGCTTGGAGCGGACGCTCTTCCGGGTCGGGCCCGTCGAGACCACGCACCCCGACGTCGGTGCCGAGGTCCAGGCTCCTGCTCCACCGCCGGCGCCGGAGAAGGTGAGGAAACTCCTGCCGGCGCTGGCCGATCTCCCCAAGCAGGCTGAGGACCAGGCGAAGGACATGACGTCCGCTCGGCAGCGGATCTCAGAGCTCGAGCGCGAGCTGCGGGCCCGGCCGGTCCAGATCCAGCCTGAGCGTGTTGTCGAGCGCGTGGAGATCCCGGTCTTCTCGGACGGTGAGCTGAGCCGGCTCGAGGCGGCGGCCGCTGCCCTCGTGGCCAGCGGGAAGCAGATCGCCGGCGTAGGAGTGGAGATCGGGACGGCGCTGAAGGTGCGGACCAGGCAGGAGTTCGCTTCGGCACACGGGTTGCGGGTTGTTCACCCGAGTCCGGCTCGTCCCCTGCCATCGCGTGGGCCTCGTGTCGTCGCGCCGCCAGCTGCACCCTTGCACGTTACCCGTGCAAGTGAGGAACCGGCCCTCTCGAAAGCCGAGCGCAGGATCCTCTCCGTCCTGGCGCAGTATCCCCAGGGCCGCAGCCAGACTCAGGTCGCTGTCCTGGCGTCCTACTCCTCCTCGGGAGGTGGTTTCCTGAACGCTGTCGGATCGCTGCGATCGAAGGGCTGGATCGAGGGCGCCAAGCAGCAGCTGGTGATCACCCCTGATGGCCAGGCAGCGATCGGGGACGCCTGGGAGCCTCTGCCCCCGCCCGGGCCCGAGCTCGTGGCTCACTGGTTGCGATCTTCCCTCTTTGGCAAGGCCGAGCGTCTGATCCTCCAGACCCTGGCTGACGTCTATCCCTCGACGCTCTCGAAAGAGGAGATCGCCGAGCGGACGGGCTACGTGGCCACCGGCGGCGGTTTCTTGAACGCGCTCGGCAAGCTGCGGACGTTGCAGCTGATCGACGGGAGCGCAGAACTGAAGGCGAGTGGGGATCTGTTCGAATGAGCGAGCTGCTGCCCGACGGCGGGGCTTGCGATCCGTGGGAAGGACTGACTGACGAGGAACGCGAGGCGGAGATCGCCAAGCTGAAGGGAGAGGGAATGAGCGATCAGACGGAAGGACTTCGGACATTCATGCGGCGCGAGTTTCAGAGGATGGCGCTGGCCCAGAAGACCGAGGAAGTGTTCGCCATCGAAGAGGCCATGACGAACTACGTCTGTCAGCAGTTGGAAGCGGCGAAGGCGCGGGAGGAGGCGCTGCGGAGCGTTGCCGAGCAGGTTGACGTTGCGATGGACGGTGCTGCTATCTATGGAGTGAAGTCCGTCCTTGCGCCTCCATACTGGCGACAATGGGTCGAGGCACATAAGGCCCTGCGCGACTATCTCAACCCGTCACGGGTCGCCTCGGAGCCGCCAGCGGAGGAGGGAACGTGAGCGACGAAATCAAGGCATTCGTAATGGTACTGGCTGCGATCGCCCGAAAGCAGCAGGGCAAACCCGCGCCGATGGCCACCTGCCCGAACTGCCGCGAGCCGCTGATCGGCACCCTTCGGTTTCGGGGCAAGGAATTCGTCTGCGTGGGGTGTGGCCGGCTCTGGGGGTTCGTAGACCCAATACCGACCGAATCTACGCCGGAGCTTGAAGCGCGTTACCGGGAGCTGAAGGCCAAGTGGGACAAGGAGCCGACAGGCGCGGCCTTAGCCGCCTCGGAGCCGCCGGGGGGGGAGGGGACGTGACGCCGTGTCAGCACCGCGAACTGAAGTGGAACCTCTCGGCCCAAACGAGCGTGATGGCAGTACAGACTACCGTGTGGGGCGTTGAGTGCGTCGGGTGTGGGAAGAAGTGGGACGTGGGCCAGGTCATGCAGGCCGTCGTCGATTTGGCCACCTCGCAGGAGCGGGTGCGGGAGTTGGAGGCGGGGAGCCAAAAGATGGAGCGGCTGCTGATTGCCGCGGGGGCTATTCTCGGGCACGGGACGCCGGGATCGGCGTGGGTAGATTGGAGGATGCGGGTTCAGGGCGTTCTTGGTTTGGCATTCACAGAGGGTCGTTGGGCCAATGGTGAGCCAATTCCATTTGACCAAATCCGCCGCATGGTTGAGGACATGCCGACGGTGCATGTGAATGCTGTGCGCGCCGCCCTCCGCGGCCCATCGACCGTAGGGCACCCAGAAGCGAAGCCAGTAGGCGAAGGCGGAGTACATGGTTTGGGGAAAGGAATGGGAGATGACCGAGATCCGAGCAGTCTACAACGTGGGGCTCCGGATGGCTGACGTCGTGCTGGCGGTCCATGTTGGACGGCCCTGGCGCTGTGCCACGGGCCAGCATGTCCTGGGCCAGGTGATCCGGGTTCGCAACGTCCGCCGGCTGCACCTCGAGTCGGGGCATGTCATCACCGGGCCGGCCATGATCTACTGCCCGGACTGCTCCCAGCTGAGGGAGTGGCACGCGGGGGAAGATGGACTGAGGGAGATCCTTGAGGGAACTCGTCGCTTTCGGCGACATATCCACAACCAGGAGGCATGAGGCAATGGACGAAGGCAAGATAGAGATTGGGAAGCAGGTCAAGGACAAGGAGAGTCCCTTCTGCGGGAAGGTGGTCGGGCGAGCCGAGTACCTTTACGGCGAGCCGAGTCTGCTCGTCGCAACCGGGAATGTTGTCGACGGGCAGCGAGTCGAGAAGTGGATCCCGGAAGCGCAGGTGACAGTCCTGTCCATCTGATTGCCCCCCAGCGCATGATTGACGGGGCCTAGAGATGGGTCTAGGATGGGGCTAATGCCATCACGAGTTGGTCCTCGGTTTGGTCATCTCTTGCACTCGATGCGCCTGCTAACGGCAACGATTGCCGCGGCTTCTGAGTACGCCTACCAAACCCGAGTGCTTACTGAGAAACTTCGACGCGCAGTTGAGCTAGGGCTGGCCGACTCGATTCTCAGGGCGGATCTGGAGCAGGGCCTGGGCGACACTCAACTCGCGCACCGGATTGTTGAGCGGCTCCCTATGTGGTCAGTCCGCTGGCTTGTGCTCAGGGAGAATGACCCCGCCGATCGGGGGAGGAGGAGGTCGTGATTGAGATGCAGAAACCCCCCGACCCGGGGGTGGTGCTGACGCCTGGGCACCTTAGCAGCTTCGTTGGGATGGTTCCCGCCTTGGCTCCGTATGCTGCTGCTTGGGAGGCCGATGTGCTGAGGCTAGGGAGATGGCGCAATGCGGCTAAGAACCTGATGGTAGCTTGTGGCTATGACCCAGCGTTGGTCGCTGCGGCTGAGGAGCCGGAGCAGGCTACTCTCCGCGGGGTCTGATCCCTGGCCCCTTGCGGAGGTCACGCAAGCGGAGAGAACTGAGAAGTTCTGAGGGTTATGGACCAACTGACTGTTCTTCTGGCCTACTGGCAGGCCGACAAGTGGATGCGCACGATGTCGATCCAGGGCCCGCTCCGTCTGCGTCGTGGCCGACAGTTGGCGGTGTTCGATGACTGGCTGACGGAGCGGAGGTTTTGGCCGCCAAGGGACGCACTGGACTGGCTGACGGAGAAACGGCAGCTTGCCCCACCCCTTGCGGTGTGTGAAGCACAGGAGTAGACTGACCACAATCTGAGCACCCCCGCAGGTACGGGGCGGGGGCCTTGCAGGAGATGAGCGCCCTGCTGTTTCCCGGGAAACGGGGAGCAGCGGGGCGTTTCGCGTTCATGCCAACTCGGAGCTTGCGACCATGCTCAGCACCAGGATGTCCCGAGGTCATACGCAGTGGACGCTACTGTCCGAGGCACAAGCGGCTGGCGCAAGAACGCAGGGCAAAGCCCAGTGAGCAGGGATATACGGGGAACTGGAGACGCATCCGGGCGGCGTATCTCCGAGATCATCCGTACTGTGTCGATCCCCATCTCAAGCATGCGCGTAGGCACGAGAGTGTGGCAGCCACGATGGTGGACCACGTCGTGCCCAAGTCACAGGGCGGGACCGATGACGAGGCAAACCTGCGCGGCCTCTGCGCCTCGTGTCATGGCACACGGCACGCGAAGGACGGCGATCGGTGGGGGTAGGGGGCGCGCGATCTCTACCGATCGGCACTCCGGAAGCGGGCGGCAGTCACGCGCACGCGCCCGCGTAATTGGTGAATCGTTGCGACGATGAGAGGCCGCAAGCCGAAACCCACCAAGCTCAAGCGATTGGCCGGAAATCCGGGCAAGCGGCCGCTCAACGAGAACGAGGCGCGGATCCCCTTGGCGATTCCGACCTGCCCTTCGCATCTTCTCGGCGAAGGTCGGCGGGAGTGGAAGCGCATGAGCGAGGCACTCTACAGCGCGGGCCTGCTCACTGAGGTCGATCGAGCTGCCCTGGCTGGCTATTGCCAGGCCTGGGCGCGGTGGGTCAAGGCCGAGAAGGAGCTCACGAAGCGCGGCGAAGTAGTGCTGGGTGTAAACGGCACGTTCAAGGTGAGCCCGTGGCACTCCGTCGCCAAGAACGCGAAGGAGGAAATGCGGAAGTTCCTGATCGAGTTCGGCATGAGCCCTGCGAGTCGATCTCGGGTGAAGGCAGCCGACATGGAGCAGGGCACGCTGGCCGATTGGCTCTTTGCGAAGGCGAAGACTGGATGACGAAGAGTAACGGCCGCAAGAAGTCGGCCGAGTTCACCTTCGATGAGCACGCTGCCGACCTGGCGGTGATGTTCTTTGAGAAGCTCCTCGTTCACGTGAAGGGCGAGTGGGCGGGCGAGCCCTTCATTCTGCAAGACTGGCAGCGCGACGAGATCATCCGCCCGCTCTTCGGGTGGAAGAAGAAAGACGGCACGCGCCGATATCGGCGCGCCTACATCGAGCTTCCTCGGGGGAACGGCAAGTCAACTCTCGTGGCTGGGATCGCCCTCTTGCTTGTCTTCGTCGACGATGAGCCAGGGGCCGAAGTGTACGGCGCGGCCTCCGATCGGGACCAGGCGGCGATCGTGTTCGATCTGGCCAAGCAGATGGTGGAGGCTTCGCCCGCTCTCAGCCAACGCGCCGAAACCTTCAAGCGCTCAGTCGTTGTTCCCGCGAGCTCGAGCGTCTATCGGGTCCTGAGCGCGGACGTCAAGACGAAGCATGGGTTCAACGCTCATGGTGTGATCGCTGATGAGCTGCACGCCTGGCCGAGCCGCGAGCTGTTTGATGTCCTGACGACCGGCACGCGCTCCCGCCGGCAGCCGTTGGTGGTGTCGATCACCACGGCCGGCTACGACCGCGAAAGCATCTGCTGGGAGCAGCACCAGTACGCCCGCCAGGTCCTGGAAGGGATCATCGTCGACGATGAGTTTTTCGCCTACATCCGGGCGGCCGATGAAGACGACGACTGGACCGATCCGAAGATCTGGCGCAAGGCGAACCCAGGCCTGGGCGTAACGGTGAAAGAGGACTACATCGCGGCCGAGTGCAAGCGGGCCCAGCTGACCCCCGCGTACGAGAACACCTTCCGCCGGCTGCACCTCGATCAGTGGACCCAGCAGGAGACTCGGTGGCTGCCGCTCGAGGCGTGGGACGACTGCGATGGGGAGGTCGACGAGGAGGAGCTCACTGGCATACCTTGCTACGGTGGGCTCGACCTGGCCAGCACGGTCGACATCGCATCGCTCATCCTGGACTTCCCGACGGATGATCCCGAGCTGCACATCCTTCTGCCGCGCTTCTGGATCCCCGAGGCCAACATGGTCGAGCGGGCCCTGAGAGATCGGGTCCCTTACGACGCCTGGGTGCGCCAGGGTTTCATCAAGGCGACGCCTGGCAACGTGATCGACTACGCCCAGATCGTCGCTGACATCATCGAGCTGGGGAAGCGCTTCAACATCCGGGAGATCGCCTTCGATCGATGGGGTGCCTTCCAGCTGCAGCAGCAGCTCGAGGGCGCCGGGTTCACGATGATCGCCTTCGGCCAGGGCTTCGCTTCGATGAGCGGCCCGACGAAGGAGCTCCTACGCTTGGTCCTCGACGGGAAGGTGGCCCACGGAGGGAACCCCGTGCTGCGTTGGATGGCGGACAATGTGATGGTCACAACGGATCCCGCCGGCAATCTCAAGCCCGACAAGAAGAAGAGCCGAGAGAAGATCGATGGGATCGTGGCCTCCATCATGGGGCTCGACCGCGCGCAGCGGCACGGTGAAGGCGATTCGATCTATGAGCAGCAGGGGCTCATGTTCACGTGACCACGGCGAAGCCTCCCGCGCCGAAGCCGCACAGGCTTACCACCGCGCCCAACGGGGCTGATCTCCTCTTCATCGTCGGTTTCGTCGCGCTCGTTGCCGGAATTGCCCTGTTGGGCGGCCCTGCCTGGGCTCTGGTTGTCGCCGGCGGCTTGCTCTTGAGCGTCGGGATCGTCGCGGCATGGAGGCGTAGCTGATGGGTCTCCTGGATCAACTCTTCGAACGCCGGGACGCGTCCCTGTCACTGACGAACTACCAGCAATGGGTCGACCTGGGCATCATCGACCAGACGGCCTCCGGGGTTTCGGTGACCCCCATGAAGGCGCTCCAGCATTCGGCCGTCTATGCCTGCGTCCGGATCCTGGCGGAGACCGTAGCCAGCCTGCCTCTGATCATGTACGAGCGGCTGGAGCGGGGGAAGCGCCGGGCGACTGAGCATCAGCTCTATGAGCTGCTGAAGGATCGCCCGAACGAGGCGATGACCTCATTCGAGTACCGCGAGGCGCTCCAGGGACACCTGGGGCTGTGGGGCAACGCGTATTCGAATGTCGTGTACGGGCCCACCGGCCAGGTGCAGGAGCTCTGGCCGCTGCGCTCCGACTGCATGCTCCAGATCGTGAAGCTCGACGGGAAGTGGGTCTATCACTATCAGCTTCCTTCGGGAGAAACACGCTGGCTCGACGAGTTCCATGTCTGGCATCTGCGCGGAATGGGCAGCGACGGCCGGATCGGTTACAGCCCCATCCGCCTGATGAGGCACGCGATCGGCTTGGGGATGGCGGCCGAGGAATACGGGGCGCGCTTCTTCTCGAATGACGCCACGGCCGGGGTCATTCTCTCGCACCCGAAGACTCTGAGCGATGATGCCAAGAAGCGCATTCGGGAGTCCTGGGAGGAGGGCCATCAGCCCCTGAGCAAGAAGCACCGCATGGCCATCCTCGAAGAGGGGATGACAGCCGAGAAGATCACTATCCCCCCGGACGATGCCCAGTTCCTCGAGACCCGCAAGTTCCAGCTGCAAGAGATCGCCCGGATGTACCGCATCCCGCCTCACATGCTGGCGGATCTTGATCGCGCCACCTTCTCCAACATCGAGCACCAGTCGATCGAGTTCGTCCAACACACGATCCGCCCGTGGCTGGTCCGTTGGGAGCAGTCAATCAGCCAACGACTGATGCTGGCCAAGGACCGCGCGCGGTACTTCCCCGAGTTCCTGGTGGACGGGCTGCTCAGGGGCGACGTCGTGAGCCGCTACCAGGCCTACGCCCAGGGCCGTCAGAACGGCTGGCTCTCGGCCAACGACATTCGCGAGCTCGAGAACATGAACCCGGTCAAGGGCGGGGACGTCTACCTCGTGCCGCTCAACATGGTGCCGGCGTCGAGCGTCTCCGGAGACATGCCGGCGGCCGCCAGCGCGCGTGCTGTTCCGCCTGGGGAGGAGGAAAGGGCGCTGCGCTCCTTCACCTATCGTCGGCGTCTGGCTCATGCTCACGAGAAGGCCTTCGCTCAGGCGGCTGCCCGGGTCCTGCGACGTGAGATCAACGACGTCCGGAAAGCGGCGGGCAAGATGCTCCGCCAGCGAGACTTGCCGGCCTTCAACCGCTGGCTGGATCAGTTCTACGCCGACCATGCAAGCTTCGTCCGGCGCGAGATGCTTCCGGTCTACCAGACCCTCGCCGATCTCGTGGTGCAAGAGGCCTCCGACGAGGTCAACTTCGCTGGGCCGAGTGAAGGCGAGCTCGAGAAGTTCATGCGCGAGTACGTCGAGATCTACGCCGCCCGCCACACAGGCTCGAGCAAGGGGCAGATCGAGCGGCTGCTGACCGAGTCGGTCAACGCCGGCGCCGACCTGATGGCGGCGCTCGAGGAGCGGTTCGGCGAGTGGGAGTCCACCCGGCCGGACAAGATCGCCTCCCTCGAAACGGTCCGCTCGGGGAATGCGGTGGCGAAGTTCGCCTACATGGCGGCCGGCGTCACCCTGATCCGCTTTATCGCCTCTGGCAAGAGCTGCCCCTACTGCTCGAGCCTCGATGGGAAGGTCATCTCCGTCGAGTCGAACTTCCTCGAGGAGGGGCAGGACTACCAGCCGGAAGGCACAGATGCGCCCCTGGCGCCGGGCTACAGCATCGGCCACCCGCCGGTGCACGACGGCTGCGACTGCGGGATCATGGCCGACTTCGGCCGGGCGCTCTCTGTTTCCGTGGAAACGCGAACCCAGGTTCGGCAGGTGGCAGAGAGGGTGGAAGCGATGGCTCGACCAACCGCTCAGGTGCCGGCGATCACGCTCTCGCCGCAGATCGTGGTGTCCCCGACGGACGAGGCAGCTCTCCAGGCAGTGGCGGCGAGCATCCGCCAGGCGAGCGAGCAGAGCGCCGGCGACATGGTGCAGGCCGTGGAGAAGATCCAGCGCGGCCTGGCTCTGAAGATGGCCGAGTCGGAGGCGCGGACGTCGGCGCACATGGCGGCCACGCTCGAGATGGTCGGCCGGCTGGTCGAGGCACTGCGCAATCAGGTGACCGTCGTTGAGAACCGCGTCGAGCCGACCCCGGTGACGATCGTGAACCCGCCTACCTATCCGAAGCACATGGTCGAAGTCACTTCGATAGTGCGCGGAGAGAAGGGTCGGGCGCTCGGGACACGGTCCGAGCGGGAATACTCCGACTGAAGCAGGGAGGCCAAATGGACACAACTGAGACCGATCTTCCGGAAGAGCCCAAGCATCACGTTCTGGAAGTCCAGAGCGCAACGATTTGCAGCACAGCCGAGGTGAAGGCCGCCGAGATAGAGGCCCCGGAAGAGGCCGAGGAGAAGGACGATGGGCAAAGCAGCTCCTGACGCGGTGCTGGACAAGATCCTCACCGAGATTTGCACGGCCACCCGGCTGTGCGTCTGTGCTGGGCAGCCGACAACTTATGCCGAGGCCATCACTACGTTCAAGTTGGCAGACGTGGACCTGACCGCTGGCGACGGAAACGGGGATTACGTCATCGGCAACGGTGACACCAACGGGCGCAAGGTCCGAGTGGGGGCGCAGGCTGCCACGCCGATCGACACCACTGGGGACGCGGACCACGTTGCCCTGGTGCGGGTGTCGGACACCACGCTGATCTTCGTTACCACCTGCACGCTTCAGACCCTCACGGCGCTCGGCACGGTGGACGTTCCGGTGTGGGATATCGAAGTCGCGGACCCGACGTGAGACGCCTGATCCCGGTCCTCATCCTCGGCCTCGCCGCTGTCGCCTTCGGTGGCTTTGCTACGGCGGAGCCCGTCGCGGTGAGGCAGGTGTTGACTACTCCAACGGCTACGCCATGTCCCTGCCCCGTTGTGAGGGCAACGGCCACATCCTCTCCGATAGCGACACCGGAGCCGACCAGCACGCCAGAACCGTCGCAATCGGGAACGAACCTGCTTGTCAACGGGGACTTCGCGGGGGGCTTCGATGGCTGGCAGTTTGTGAACGGCTACTGGACCGTCCACTCTCCGATTTCCTGCGAGCCGACCGGCACAAGCTATGCCCAAATGGACCGTGATATAGCGGGCCTCGATGATTGGCCTATCGGGGGAAAGGATTGGCTGTGGCAGGACGTGGCGGCCTCTGTAGAACACGGCACGGTCGTGTTCCGCATGATTGAGGCGCATCACATGCACGAGGGTCTGGCCGAGGTCACGATCTATGGACAGGTAGGCTGGGACGAGCCGTGGGAGGTGGTGTTCCACAGGCCCGGCGTAGAGAGTCCGTTCGGCACTGGCAAGTGCAGTTTTGTCGGCCCGCCAGCCGCCTTTGAGTACATTATCCCGGCCGAAAAGGCGTACACGACCTACCGCCTGGAGATTCGTGGGCACCTGGTTGACCCGGAGGACGCCTTCCTGTTCGGTGGCTTTCACTTGGGCGTGAACTAAAGCGTGCCTTTCTTCGCGGACAACTTCACTGATACTGACGCCGTTCGGTTGGAAGACCACACGCCGGATACCGGCACGTCCTGGACGAGGCTGTGGGGTTCGGCTGCCGGCCTACAGTGGATCATCACCTCCAATCGGGCGGGGTCCGAGACGGACGTAAACGACGGCGTTATCTATACCGCCGACGCGACCCCTCCGAGCGCCGACTATGACGTGATCTTCACGGTGGTGGGCTTGGGGGCGAGCGTCGCCCGCCCCATGTACATCTTCGTCCGCGTCCAGGACGTGGATAACTTGTACGGGGTAAAGTTGGCGATAGGCACAAGCGTCTGCCAACTCTACAAGAAGGTATCTGGCACCTGGACCGCTTTGGGAACGGCCTTCGACGAACCGGCCAATGGCTCGGTCTGCAAGTTGGAGATCATCGGCGGCGCGCTCAAGTTCTACGATGATGGCGTAGAGGTCGCCAGCGCCACCGACGGCGACATCACGGTGGCGGGCAAGGCGGGCATCGGTTCGGGCGGCGGCGCGGAGTTGGTCGACACGACCGATGATGCACATGCCGCCAACATCATCGACACGCTAACGGCAAACGACTTGGCCGGAGGTGCGGCCCAGCTCGTCGTCCAGGACGCGACGCTTGCTCTTGCCGCAGATAGCGTTGCCCTCACACAGCACAACGCCTTGGTGGTGGCGGATGCTCTGCTGGCTCTTGCCGCCGAGAGTCCCGCGCTCACACAACACAATCTGCTCGCAGTTGCCGACGCGCTTCTTGCCCTTGGCGTAGATAGTCCCGCCCTGACGCAACACAACGCCCTGGCAGTCGCGGACGCGCTGCTCGCTCTGGCGGCGGATGGCGTAGTCCTTACCCAGCACAACGTCATCGCCGTAGCCGATGCAGTCTTGGCCCTGGTTGCTGACGGCGTCGTTCTGGTGTTGCCGGGGGTTCTTGAACCCCAAGACGCCACCGTCGCCCTAGTCGTGGACAACGTAGCCCTGGTGCAACACGGGGTGCTGGTGGTGCAGGATGCAACCATCGGCCTGACGGCGGACACGGTTGACTTCGCTGGCCCGCTACCAATCCCATCGACGGGCGGCGGGCTGCCGAGGCCCATGCGTGTCCGATGGCCGGAAGAGGAAATCGAGGCCGAATCCGAGGAGTTGCTCTTGCTCCTCTGACGGTGTAGAATACTCTCGACAACCTACGCACCCCCGCAAGATGTGGGCGGGGGCAAGACTGGAGCTGAGCGCCCAGTCGTTTCCCGAAAGGGAGCGGCTGGGCGTTTTCGTTTGCGATGGGGAGGGTGAAGATGACGAAACTCAATGGGCGCGAGGAAACGATCAGTCCTGTCTTGCCGGATCGGGAAGTCAGGATCTTCCATGTTGCCGAGCTGCGCGTCGCCGGCGAAGAGGGCGCCCCGACCATTGAGGGCCAGGCCGTGGTCTACGACCAGCCATCGGTGGACCTTGGCTTCATCGAGACGATCGAGCCCGGGTTCTTCGAGGGCGCACTGGAAGGCGACACGCGAGCCCTGTTCAATCACGATCCGAACTACGTCCTCGGCCGCCGTCCAGCCGGCACGCTCGAGCTGAATGACGGCCCCCAGGCTCTGAGTGTGGTCATCAAGCCCCCGGCGACGGGCCTGGTCAACGACATGGTTCTGGAGCCGATGCGCCGGGGGGATATCGATCAGATGTCGTTCCAGTGGACCACGAAGCCGGATGGGGACATCTGGCGGATCGAAGAAGGCAAGATGTACCGCACGTTGAAGAAGGGCGGATGCGCCGAGCTGTACGACGTCTCCGTCGTCACTTTCCCTGCCTATCCCCAGACGAGCGCCCAGGTGCGTTCCAAGCTGATCGAGCTGCAGTCCCAGATCCGGCCCGCCGGCGGGCAGGGGCCCGTTGCCGAAGAGGCAAAGCTGGCGCAGGAGCGCCACGCGCATCGGAGACGGCGGCTGGAGCTGTCATCCAAACGATAAGGAGAACACGCACATGAAGACCAATCCGCGGGAGCTTCGCTCCCAAAGGGAAGACCTGCTCAAGCAGGCCATCGCGCTGGTGGATGGCGCCGAGGACGAGAAGCGTGATTTCTCGGCAACCGAGCAGACGAAGTACGACGGCCTCCTGTCCGAGGCCGAGGCCCTGCTCAAGCGTGCCGAGCGCGCCGAGAGCATGACCGGGCTGGAGGCCAGCCTGGCCAGTGGTAGGGCGCCGGCGTTCAACCGGACCAGGCTGGGCGACAGTGAGGCCCGGGCCCTGGGCGCGTTCTTCCGCACCGGCGACAAGGGCGCTGTGCGGGAAATGGCCTTCACCGACCAGGAGGGCGGGAAGGCGATCGACGGCGTGGAGATCACTCTGCCGCGCACCGGCCCCGGTGGTGAGATGCGCGCTGTCGTCGACAGCACGATGAACATCACCACGGCGGCCGACGGCGGCGCGGCGGTGCCGACCGGTTTCGCCGGCGCGATCGCCATGCGCCGGAACGAGGTCGACCTGACCCCCAAGCTGGGATGCCGCAACATCCCGGGCAAGGGGACCACGGTCAACTACCCCTTCGAGAACGCCGCCCCGAATGTCTTCGCCACGGCGGCGGAGCAGATCGACGCGGGGACGGCCAAGTTCGAGCGGGATGCGGCCGTGCTGGGCACGAAGGCCTTCACGCTGGCGAAGAAGGCCCGTCGCGTAGAGCTTACGGAGGAATTGCTCGACGACGAAGACGTGGTCATCATGGACTTCGTCTCCGACTGGATCGGCCGGCAGATCGGTCTCACCCGCAACACGATGCTGGCCACCGAGGTCGCGGCCAACGGCGCGAGCCTCAAGACCTTTGCCAGCGCAAGCGCGATAGCCGCGGGGGAACCAGAGGCCATCGTGTTCAACGGCGATCTTGGGTTCTACCTGGACGACGCCTCGCCTGGGAAGTGGCTGATGCGCAACCCGACCTTCGGGGCCATCGCCTCGATCACGGGCAACCCGCGGCTTTACGCGGAGACGCCGGGCGGATCCTTCGCCCACGAGATCCTGGGCTACCAGGTCCTGCTGTCGACGGCGGTCGCGGCCACCGCAGCCAGTGCCAAGGACGTGATGTTCGGCAACTGGTTCTACGTCGGCTTCCGCGAGGATCCGGCGCTGCGGTTGATTCGCGATCCGTATTCTGTGGACGGGCTTGTGATCCTGAAGTACTCCTTCCGCGCGGTGTACGGCGTGCTGCAGGCCGCCGCCATCGGCTACGGTGTTCATCCCTCGGCCTAGTGAGCCGACGGAGCCCTGACGAATGTAGAGGGGGAGGGACGAACATCCATCCCTCCCCCTCTCGGAGAAGCGATGCCGAAGTCCGGGATCTACGCCATCGAGAACACGGTGAATGGCAAGACCTACATTGGGTCCGCCGCGTCATTGGTGGGGCGCAGGCGCTCGCACTTCAGCATGCTGAGAAGGCACACGCACTGCAATCGTCATCTACAGCGCTCCTACGACAAACACGGCGAAAGCGCATTCCGGTTCGCCGTTCTCGCGTACTGCGATCCTGGCGATCTAGTCCGCCTGGAGCAGAGCTTCATCGATGGGTTTCGACCTGAGTACAACATTGCTAAGGACGCTCGAGCCCCTATGCTGGGCAGAAGGCACACAAAAGATGCCAAGAAGAGAATCAGCGCAGGCGGTAGGGGCCAGCGTCGTTCGGAAGAAACAAGGCGAAGGATAAGCGCCGCCCAAAAGGGCCAGAAGCGGGGACCGCTTCCGGAGTCCACGCGCCGCAAGATTAGTGAGGCGATGCAGGGTAATACGCACTGCCTTGGGAACAAGCTATCAGAAGAGCACCGAAGAAAGATTAGCGAGGCGGGGGTTGGGAATACGAGGTCTCTTGGGCATCATCCATCAGCAGAAACGCGGCGCAGGATGAGCGCGGCCGCGATGGGAAACAAGAACTCTCTCGGTATTCACCCCTCGGAAGAGACGCGGCGCAAACTGAGCGAGGCGGGCACAAGAAGGGTTTATTCCGAAAATGATAGACGGGCGATCAGCGAAGGTCTCATGGGTAGGCCCGTTTCCGAAGAGACACGGCGAAAGATAAGCGCGGCACTAAGAGGTAAGGGCAAGCCTTGGAGCCCCGCGCGTCGTGATGCCTGGGAAGCGAAGAGGGATTGCTGAGGGGATGAAGAGCGTGCTTGTCTTCACCCCCGTCCTACGCCTGGAGCCCGAAACGGTCCGGGCGTTGATGGCGTTGGAGTGGCCTGGTCCCCTTTCGATGCTACTCCAGCGGGACAATCCCTCGGGCGACCGCGTGCGGGACCATCTGCACCAGTACCAGCGCGGGCGGGAGGCGTTCCTGCGTGGCCCCTACGACGCCATGTTGGTCGTGGAGGCGGACATCGTGCCGCCGGCCGACACGCTCATCGAGCTGGCCTCCTTGGACTGCGACGTCGCCTACGGCTGCACCGTGTTCCGCAACAAGGCGTGGTCGCACGTGGTGAACATCCTGGAGCGCTATCCCGGCCAGGCCCGCAACACGGGCGAGAGTCTCACCATCCGGGGTCTGTGGCAGGAAGCGCTGCGCCAGGGGGTAATCGAGTGCAGCGGATCCGGCCTGGCGTGCGTCCTGATCAAGCGCCACGTCCTCGAGGCGATCGAGTTCCGCGTCGAGGACGGGACCTACTGCGACAACTGGTGGACCCGGGATGTCTACGCGGCAGGCTACACCATGAAGGCCTCGACCCGAGTCCTGTGCGATCACATCGACGAAGACGGGACCGTGCTGCGGCCGGAGCCTATGGAAAAGGAGCGTGTGTCATGAAGGTCAAGGTCCTGAGGAGCTTCACCGCATTCGTCGGAGAGAACTCGGTGTCCGGCAGCCAGGGACAGGAGCTCGAGATGCCCGACGGAGCCGACTGGGTCAAGGCGGGTCTGGTCGAGCCGCTCGAGGAGAGCGACGCGGAGGCCGAGAAGGCCGAGAAGAAAGCCAAGGCGGAGGCCGAGAAGGCCGAGAAGAAAGCCAAGGCGGAGGCCGAGAAGGCCGAGAAGAAAGCCAAGGCGGAGGCCGAGAAGGCCGAGAAGAGGGCTCCAGAGACGGCCGCCGTGAAGCCTCCGGAGGCCGCGGTGGTTCCCGAGGGTAAGGCTCGCGGCGGTGTCATGTCCACCGAGTCGCTCAAGCCGAAGAAGAGCTAGGGCGTTTCCAGGGAAACAAGGGACGCTGTGCTCAACCTCTACGCCACACCATCGGAGATCAAGGCAGCTCTCCCCGACTCGATCCGGGCGACGACGATCGCCTATGACGCCCTGCTGCTGCGCCTGGCCAGCGAGGCCAGCCGGTTCATCGATCACTCTTGCGAGCGGACGTTCTTCCCGTCTCTGGAGACGCGCTACTTCGATGGGAGGGGCGGCAGGAAGCTGACGGTCAAGGATCTCTTCTCGCTCACCACGCTGGAGATCAGCGACGACGACGGAGCGACCTTCACGGCCCTCACTCTCGACACCGATTTTCGGCTGACCCGATGGGGGGACCACAACGACCCGCGCAGCTGGACGCAGATCGTTCTCGATCCCAACGGCTCGGAAGGGGCCTGGCCGGTTGGGTTCCGGGCGATCAAGATCGTGGGCGTGTGGGGCTTTGCCGATGACCGCGCCACGGCCTGGGAAGACTCCACGGACGAGGTGGAGAGCAACCCCCTGGCCGCCGGCGCCGTCAGTCTGACGGTGAATGATGCGGATGGGCCCGACCTACTCGGGGTCACGCCGCGCTTCCAGGCCGGCCAGCTCTTGCGCATCGAGAGCGAGTTCGCCTACTGCAGCGCCACCAATACC